>QMCD01000504.1_pt1 | contig 51106 bp, 47 predicted proteins | sample 1821841 | NCBI WGS metagenome assembly QMCD01 (sample SAMN01991225, study PRJNA193472) | Termite gut metagenome, whole genome shotgun sequencing project. | isolation source: worker | host: Macrotermes natalensis
TTGTTGTCCCCTTCCAAGTCAATACCGCAGAGTTATGGGTAACATCGGAATAGTTCAAATCGGTTGGTACATCGACTTTCTTCTCTTCTTCCGGTTTGCAGGAATTAAATCCTACGACAATGCAACCTAAGATAAGCGCGGTTGCGAATTTGATAAATTTTTTCATTTTTCGTTAGTTATTAAGTTGTCTGCATTAATGCCCCATCAATCAATCGCACAAAAAAACATAAACATATCGATAACACATACTTATACTTAAATAGCCAAAAAAACACCCCCACCCCCTTCCGAAACAACATTTATTTCCATAAATTGTATGAACAAAAATCACACTCAGAAAAACAAAACATGTTCACCAACGAAACCGCCCTAAACAACCTGCTGAAAACAACAGCCCTCCTGCTCAAAAAAATCGAGACAATAGAAACCCTGCTCCAAACATACCGGCCCCAAATACAAGAAATCTACGACACACCCCTCGAAGACTGGGTCGACGGACAATACATCATGCAAATCCTCCACCTCTCGCCCCGCACCCTGCAAACACTCCGCACCAACCGCACCCTCCTCTCCTCCCGCATAAACAACAAACTCTACTACCGCCGGCAAGACATCCGCAAAATCCTCGCCGACAACTACACCATGTTCAACCTCTCCAATCGCCACAAACCCGGCAAAACCGACTAAACTGCCGCCCTTACCGCCTTCACAAACACATCGATCGCCGCATTTACAACCTTCTGAGCAAGAGCCTTCGACACAACCTTCAACGCCTCAATCTCCGCCTCAAAAATTCTTTTCTCATCCTCCAGATACAACGCAAACTCCTGCTGCGTAATTTCACCCTTCAGATAAGACCCGGACAACAGCTTAAACCGTCTCTCCTTGCCCCGCACAAACTGCCTCGCAGCAGACTCAACCTTAGGCCAATTACCGCAAAGAACCTCCTTCATAGCAGCCAACATATCCTTAGCCACTGCATCAAAATTAAAATCCACAACATTAGATATATCTGTTAAAAACAGCAAAAATAGCGCTATTTATTAGATATATCTATTATCTTTACCATCAAATAAAGCTAATAATATGGACTGGTACGGAATAACTGATGCACAGATAGCGTCCGAGTTAGGCAAAAGGATCAAAACGACCCGGCTAAGAAAAAAACTCTCCCAGGTTGAAATCGCCGAGCGGGCAGGAATAAGTAAGTTTACGATAAGCCAGATGGAAAACGGCAAAAACACATCGCTAAGCTCCCTGATCGCCGTATTACGGGTGTTGAAACTGCTCGAAAACTTCAACACCCTTGTACCGGAGATCATGGTCAGTCCGGTAGAGCTACTAACGAAAAATAAGAAAAAGCGATGACCGATATCACATTAAAGGTATCCCTGTGGGGAAAAGATATTGCCGCCATGGTGTGGGACAAAGAACGGGAATATGCCGTTTTCGAATTTTTTCCCGAATTTGCTGCCACTAACCTGAATGTCGCTCCGCTGATCATGCCGTTGGAAGATATTCGCCGTGGCGACAGGACATACTACTTCCCGGCGCACAGAAACAACAATACCTTCAAAGGATTGCCGGGACTCATCGCAGACTCCCTGCCCGACACTTACGGAGATCAGATATTAGACGAATATTTTGCCAGCAAAGGAGTAAGCGGCAGGGCATTCAGCCCGGTAGACAGACTGTGCTACGTGGGCAGGCGCGGTATGGGTGCTTTGGAATTTGAACCGGCACAGAACAATCCTCAGTTAGATAAATCCTCAGTCATCGAGATCGCCCACCTGACCGACCTCGCTAAAGAAGTTTTGGGCAGGCGCGAAGAGTTCCAAACCGAACTGGCCGAAGGAGACGAATCCTTGCTCGACATCATCCGTGTGGGAACATCAGCAGGTGGAGCAAAACCCAAAGCGATCATCGCCATTAACGATGATATGTCGGAAATACGTTCTGGCCAAGTCGCCGCCCCGGACGGTTTTACTTACTGGTTGCTCAAATTCGACGGCATCGAAGCCGGAAAAGTTTCGGACAACCCGCTCGGCATTGGCCGGATCGAGTATGCCTATCACAAAATGGCCATGGACTGTGGCATCAACATGACCGAATGCCGATTGTTCGAAGAGGGACAGTACGCTCACTTCATGACAAAACGGTTCGACCGGACAGATGCCGGTGAAAAACTGCACACCCAGACACTGTGTGCCATAGCCCACTTCGACCGCGACGACCACCACTCCTACGAACAGGCATTTCAGATGATGAGGCGCATGGGACTGCCCTATCCCGACATGGAACAGATGTATCGCCGGATGGTCTTCAACATCACGGCGCGGAACCACGACGACCACACCAAAAACCACTCCTTCATCCTGCGCCCCGGCAGCGAGTGGCGTCTGGCTCCCGCTTACGACCTTTGCTACTCATACTCCTCCGCCGGACGATGGACAAACCAACATCAACTATCCGCCAACAACAAGCGCGACAATTTTACGCGGGAAGATTTATTGGCAGTAGCCCGGAATATGGGCATAAAAAACGCACCCCCGATCATAGATCAGACAGTAGAGGTCGTTTCCAACTGGAACAAATACGCCTCAGAGGCCGGAGTTAAAGAAACCCACAGGGAACAAATCAGGAAAAATTTACGGATGACGATATAGACGCAGCAACAAAAAAATAATCACAAATCCATCCTCAACACCTGCATATCCCGCATCTGCACACCGTTCACATAAATCGGATCATTGGGATACTTTTCAACGAAATACTCCTTGCGGAGACCCGACCTCCGAAAACCACACCGCTCATAAAACCGAATTTGATCGCGAGCACAATCCTCCGTCCCCGTTCCGAGAACAATCTCGCTGTACCCACCGGCCATAGCCATCCGGACAGCCTCTGCAACCATCGCACTTCCTATCCCCCTCCCGCGAAACGGCTCATCAACAGCAATATTCATCAACTCCACCATCCGCTCATCAACCCGCAACAAACAACACACCCCAACAACTTCATCACACCCCACAATCCTCGCCACAAAAACCTCCGAATCAAACAAATACCGATCTATCCCCTCTTTCGTCTCATCAGCCTGCAACAACAACTCATACGGATAATCACCCGCAATCCTTCGAAACTCAACATCCATACCTCAAATTTTTACGATTTCCTGCAACGAAAATCAAGAGTAAACCAAATACAGCGCTCCCGTCGGGCAAAGCGCAGCCAACTCTTCGCAAACATGTGAGCGGTTCTCTTCGGGCAGCACAACCTGCATACCGAATCCCCGGTCTTTAAACGTAAAGCCATTTTCACTGTTATAAACACAGAGGCCGCAACGGATACATTTCGCCTGTTCAAACCACAACCTCCCGGTGGCGTGCACTTTGCACATCGCCGGCAGGGCCGAAGAAGCGGAATAACGAGGGCGCTTAATACTCGCATCCGTTGCATAAAGGCGCAGTTTACAATCCACCCGCCCGGCACAGGCGCAATGCAGACAGCGCGAAGCAGAGATTACGGTTTCCTGCAACCGCTTGCGCTCCTTTTCCGTCAACCTTCCCAACTGGGACTGGAACAGCTTCTTCCCTCTTTCCGACTGCCGCACCTCCTGGTCCGGTGCAGGTAAACCGGACATCGCAGCCACCTCTTTGATAATCGCCCGAATAGACACGGCTTTGTCCACCATCCCCCGCCGGCAGGCCTTTTCGCAGGGCGCTTTGCAGGTATCGCAGGCCACCACAGGCAAAGAAAAAGCGCCAACGACCAACGCCCGGGCTTGCGCATATTGTCCGGCATCGTAATACCCGATCATCCGCTCCACATCCAATCCTGCAGGGCACACCATCGAACAGGGCGCTTCACAATCCGCCCGGTGGTCGCTCAGCAACAACTCCAAAGAGAGCGTCCGCGCCAACAACACCTCTTCACTGTCAGTCGTGATCTTCATCCCTTCCTCCGGCCGGGTGGTACAGGAAGGAATAATCTGCCCGTTCACCTCATTCTTGACCGCACAGACCATACAGGACGATTTGTGTTTGGCCCCTTTAGCGTAACACAAGGAAGGGATTTCGCACCCCATCCTTTGCGCCGCCTCCAAAATCGTCTCACCGTCAAGCACCTCGACGGGGGTGTTGTTTATCGTGAATTGCATCTGAATAGCTATCCGTTTATTTTTGTCATTACGACCTTAAAAATAGCTATTTATTTATTCGGTGCAAAAATTTGTATTCACATTACAATAATCCTTTCTGCTTTAGGATTTTTTTTAATAAGTTTGTATACTTTTGTACGGGATACCACACAAACAGAACAGGATGCAACAAACAGCAACAAGAAACACCCTTCCGGGACTAAAAGAAAAAAGGTACCAACAAAAGAAAGACATCATCGGATACCTGTACCGGATGGGTGAACTCTCCAAGCCTGAGATCTGCCGCCTGACCAACATGACCACGCCGACCATCAGCCGGATCATCGACGAACTAATCGAAGAAGGATGGGTAACGGATAGGGGACAAGGGATGTCCGTCGGTGGAAAACGTCCGCACATCTTTACCCTGAACCCGGACGCTGCATATGCACTGGGAGTGGATGTCGGACGGGAACACCTGAAGATAGCGATCTTCAACCTGCGGAAAGAGGTAATCGGGGAAATCAAGATCTTCCGTTCCATTCTGGAAGAAGACAAAAGCAACGACGAGATCCTCCGGTACATCAAAGAGAAAATAGACCAGACCCTCCGGGAATTACATGTCGATTACGCCAAGATCAAGGTAGCCGGATTCGCCATCCCCGGCCTCATCGACAACAGCGGAAACGCCTATACCTATTTTGTATACGAAAACACCAACATCAAGCAGGTACTCGAAAAGATACTGGGGATCCCCGTCTTTATCGACAACGACTCCAAAACCATGGCACTGGCCGAACACACCTCCGGAGCGGCCAAAGAAGTACAGGATGCGCTCTGCATCAGTGTCAGCGAGTGCATTGGCTTAGGGATGATCCTGAACTCCCAACCCTATACCGGCTACAAGGGAATGGCCGGAGAGTTCGGGCATATCCGCATATCAGGCCTGGACGATCAGTGTTACTGCGGAAAGACCGGTTGCCTGGAAACAGTCGCTTCCGGCCGGGCCATTGTCAAGAGCGCCCGGAAAGCCATTCAAAACGGAACAAAGACCCTTATCAGCCACTTTGCCGAAAACGGAGAGATCACCCTCAATGCCATCATCCGGGCCGCCCAGCAAGACGATATCTTTGCCATCGACCTGTTGCAAAAAGCGGGAGAGAAGATCGGAGAAGGGCTCTCCACACTGATCCATCTATTCAATCCGCAACTGCTGGTTGTCGGAGGAGAGATGGCCGAATCCGGCGATCTGCTGATCGCTCCCATCCAACAAACCCTGAACAAATACACCCTGACCCGGTTGAAAAACCAGTGCGAGATCCGGTTGAGCAACCTGCACGCCCATTCGACCATCCTGGGGACCCTGATGATCGTTATGAAAAACCTCTATTACGATGCCAATCACGAGTTCTCTTTGTATTGAAAGTAAAACAACCATTAAAATACCATCACCATGCTGACTGTGAACCACATTGTACAGAGCGAAGGCTCCGACAAATACGAAAAGATCCCGTTGCAGATCTTTGACACACCGGCCAGTGCCGTACAGGCCGTAGCCCGGGAAGTGGCGGACCTGATCCGGAGCAAAGCCTCCCGCAACGAAATGTGTGTACTGGGATTAGCCACTGGTTCTTCACCGATCCGGCTGTACAAAGAGTTGGTGCGGATGCACCGGGAAGAGGGATTGTCCTTTAAAAATGTCATCTCCTTTAACCTGGACGAATACCTGCCGATGCCCAAAACATCCGAACAGAGCTACCACTACTTCATGCACCACCACCTCTTCAACCACGTAGATATCCTGCCGGCCAATGTACACATCCCGGACGGCACGCTGACCTCACCGGAGATCGAAACTTTTTGCAAAGAGTACGACCGGCAGATCAAAGCCGCCGGAGGCATCGATATACAAATCCTCGGCATCGGCCGTACCGGCCACATCGGGTTCAACGAACCGGGATCACTGATTACTTCGCGCACCCGCATGGTCTACCTGAACGACCTGACCATCAACGACGCCGCAGGCGATTTCGGAGGCCGCGACAAAGTACCGACCCGGGCCATTACCATGGGCGTCGGCACCATCATGGAAGCCAAGCGGATCATCCTGCTGGCTTGGGGGGAAAAGAAAGCCTCCATCATCCGGGAAACCGTAGAGGGAAGCGTGACGGACACCGTACCGGCCACCTTCCTGCAAACACACCCCAATACCCGCTTCTATCTGGATGAAAAAGCCGCCAAAGAGTTGACCCGCGCCGACAGGCCCTGGTTGGTGGGAAATGTGGAATGGAACGACAAACTGATCCGGAAAGCTGTCATCTGGCTCTGCCAGAAAGTCAACAAGCCCATCCTGAAGGTGGAGAATAAAGACTACGTAGACAACGGCATGAACGGGTTGCTCAAAACCTTTGAAACAGCCAACAAAGTAAACATACGGGTATTCAACGACCTGCAACACACCATTACCGGTTGGCCGGGAGGCAAGCCCAATGCGGATGACTCCACCCGGCCGGAAAGGGCCAACCCCTATCCCAAAAGAGTGCTGATCTTCAGCCCGCACCCGGACGACGACGTGATCTCCATGGGGGGAACGTTCGCCCGCCTGGTGGAGCAGGGACACGAAGTACACGTAGCCTACCAGACCTCCGGCAACATCGCCGTACTGGACGACTATGTATCCCAGATGATGGACACTGCCGCCTCTTTTACCGGACATATCAAAGGGGATACGGCAACCATGAACGCCGCGTACGAACAGGTAAAACAGATCATCAAAAACCGGAAAGCGGGGGACGAAGAGCCGTCCGAACTGCTGGCTTACAAAGGTGCTATCCGGAAAGCCGAAGCCCGTGCCGCCTGCCACTACATCGGCGTCCCCGTGGAACGGATCCATTTTCTCGATCTGCCCTTTTACGAAACCGGTTCCGTCAAAAAAAATCCGCTCGGCCAACCCGACGTTGACATCATTGTAGAATTGCTCCGCAAAGTGAAACCGCACCAGATATACGCCGCCGGCGACCTGGCAGACCCGCACGGTACACACGGCGTGTGCCTGGATGCGATCATCCGGGCATACGACCACGTATGCGACGAAGCCTGGTTCAAAGAGTGCTACACCTGGTGGTACCGGGGGGCCTGGATGGAGTGGGAGATCGAAAACGTAGACATGGCGGTACCCATCAGTCCGTCGGAACTCTCCATCAAACGCAAATCTATCTACAAACACGGTTCCCAGAACAACGGCCCCGCCTTTCCGGGTGACGACCCCCGCGAATTCTGGCAACGGGCGGAAGACCGGAACCGGCACACTGCGGATACCTATAACAAACTGGGGATGGCGGAGTACGAAGCGATGGAGGTATTTGCCAGATATACCCACCAAAAAGGCGATGCTAAAACCATGTTTTAAAAAACAGAATGTATGCAAAATAAAACCACCCTTTTGATCATGGCCGCCGGGATGGGTTCCCGGTTCGGCAGCCTGAAACAGATCACCCCGCTGGGGCCGCACAGGAAAGCCTTGCTGCACTACACCATTTACGACGCCGTACAGGCCGGTTTCGATAAGATCGTCTTTGTCATCCGGGAGAGTTTTGCCAAAGAGTTCAAGGAGTTTGTCGGTACCTATGCGGAAAGCCTGGCAGAGACAGCTTACTGCTACCAGGAGATGGACCGCCTGCCGGGCGGGATGCCCCCTGTGGACCGGGAAAAACCGTGGGGTACCGCACACGCCATCTGGTGCGCCAAAGAAGCAATAAAAGAGCCGTTTGCCGCTGTCAACGCCGACGATTTCTACGGGCGGGACGCCTTTATTAAAGCGCACGATTTTCTGGCCGGAAGCACCTCCGGAAAGGAGTATTGCCTGATCGGCTACCGGCTGGCCTCCACCCTCTCCGAAAACGGAACCGTCTCCCGGGGGGTATGCGAAGTAGATGCAAACAACTACCTGACCGCCGTTACCGAGTGCACCAAGATCGGCATTCTCCCGGACGGCTCTATCGTGGACGAAGAGTCCGGCAAAAAATTACAGGCCGACGACGTGGTATCCATGAATTTCTGGGGATTTACCCCCACGGTCTTCGCTGAAATCGAACGGCTATTCGCCGCCTTTTACCCGGCCAACAAGGATAACCTGAAATCAGAATTCTATATTCCCAAAGTAGTGGACCAACTGATCCGGGAGAAAGCGGTACAGGTTAAAGTAATCCCCACCGATGCCAAATGGTTCGGCGTTACCTATCGGGAAGATACTCCCGGCGTAAACGCTGCGCTGGAAGCTTACGACAAAGCGGGATTGTACCCCGGCTTCCAATAATAAAATGCAAAAGCGAAGGCCTGTTGATTTGCGAAAGCATGAAGACCACTTTCGCAAACAACAGGCCGAAGCAACGATAAAAAAGAGAAAGAAATCCCCCGCCGCTACTTCTGGGGAGACTCTTCTATAGCGCTGTAACTGCTTACCGGAAAACCCAATTCTTCAATGGCTTTTTTGATGTTTTCCGCATTGTTTTTGTCGCCCCGGAAACTCACCGTCACCGTCTTTTTCTCCAAATCAACCGTCAGTTTCTTCACCCCCTTCTCGAACGGAATATTCTTTTCCAACTTCGCTTTACAGTTTTCACAACTGATCTCCGCCTGATAGACTACCGTGGTCAGCTCCTTTTTGCCGGCTGCCTGAGCGGCCAGCACTCCAAACAACACCGCCAGCAACAATACTACCCTTTTGATCGTCTTCATGGTTATCACTATTATGGTTTCTATTTAAACAGGCGCTTATTCCAAGAAAAACCGCAACCCGACATAAAACTTTCGCCCGATCACAGGCCCCCAGACCTGCGAAGCATCAAAACGCTCCCCCCAGGGATCCTCTGCCGAAAGGATGGGGTGTTTCTGGGTAAAATCCCCGGCATTTTCACAACCGGCATACACACTCCACCGGCGGAAAAACTTCGTCACCTGCGCATTCACAATCCCGTACGAACCGAAACGGCCTGCATCGCCCGGTAAACGCCCGCCACCGTTGAACTGCGTGGTAAAATCAAACTGCCACTTCTTCAGGTTGGTGTAAAACAACACATTGACTAACCCCTTGTATTTGCTCTGCAACGGTGTCCGCAGCGTCCTCTCCCGGCCCGACACCTCTGTATAGGTCATCCGGGCGTCATTATAACGGCAGGCCAGCGTCACATCCATTCGGGGGATCAATTCGTATTGGATCTCCGCTTGATAACAGTTGGAGTAAGAGGCTCCCGTCAGATTGTAAAAATGCACCTGTCCGCTGCGAGTTTCGTTGTCCACCACCACCTGCCGGCTAAAATCGGTCCGGTAATAATCCAGATTTATATTCAACAAGCGATCAAACAGCAGAAACTTACGGTTCAACAACACCCCGAAATTCCAGGCGCGCTCCATGCACAGTTGCTCCAAAGCCGCCGGATGCTCCGCCAGAAGCAGCCCGTTCACATAGACCGGCTTAGAAGAAGCCAACAGATAGGCATTCTCCGCCAGGATGGCAGCCTGCCGGGAACCGGTACCCACAGCCAATTTCAAGGTCGTTAGGCCATCCGGGGCATAAGCCAGGTTCAGGCGAGGGGTAAAGAAGCCGCCCGCCAGGTTGTGGTGGTCGTACCGCAATCCGGCCATCAGGGTCACCTTTTCCCAAAAATGCCCGGTGTACTGGAAAAAAGCCCCTCCGGCCCGCTCTTCCCGACGCCACTCCGTCGCCACAGAACGGCGGTCCGGCACAAAATAATCGGTAAAATCCTCATTGTACCTGTCGCACGTAAACGACAACCCGGCCGAATAGGCATGGTCGGTATCCGTACCAAAAACCGACTGGTAGATGTAGTTGACAAACAGTGTATGCTGGCGGGCGTTGTAATTCCGCGCACCGTAATACGACTCCTGCCGGTGGTCCGTATAATTCAGCAACAACGCCATGCTGGTATATTTGTACTGCGGCATCAGGTAACCGAGTTTCAAAAAACCTTCGTACCGGCGGGTATCCACACCGATGCCGTACAAATGGCCCGGCCCCTCCGTCCCGCGCATCTCCCCGGTAAATCCCTTCTGTCCCCCCAACCGCTCTTCATTCAGGAACTTTCCGCCGAACTGAAGGTACCACGCATTGGTTTTATACGCCCAACGGTTCATCACATTGTACTGCTCCTTTTTCGGCATATCGAGAAAACCGTCCCCGTTATGGTCATGCGACCGGTTGAACCAATCCCCGTGCACCAAAAAGGCGGTGCTCCACTTATCGCCGAGACGAATGGCGCTGTTCAGGTTCAACTCCGCCATTCCCTCATGGCTCCCATACAGGTTCACGAACAACTTTTCGCTGAATTCCGGTTTCTTGTAATCCACATTGATCTGCCCCGCTATCGCTTCGTACCCGTGCACCACCGAGCCGGCTCCCTTGGAGATCGATATAGCGCTCATCCAAGGACCCGGAATGTAATTCAAACCGTACAGCGCCGCCAATCCCCGGAAATTTGGCATATTCTCGGTCATCATCTGTACATATTTTCCGTGCAACCCCAACAACTGGATCTGTTTGGCGCCGGTTACCGCATCGGAATAGGCCACATCCACTGAAGCGTTGGTGGTAAAACTCTCCCCGAGGTTGCAACAGGCTGCTTTGTACAACTCTTCGTCCGTGATCAGTTGTTCTATCAAGGGAGCGGAGGTGCTCATGACCGTCGTCCGGCCCCTCTTCATTACGACAGCCTGCTCCAACTGCCGCCCGTAGGCCAGCACAATCACCAGATCGTTGCTGCCGGACTGTACCTCCACCGTATCCGGTTCATAGCCCACAAAGCTCACCACCAAACGGGCGCCTCTCCGGGCGATGGAAAAATAGCCATCCGCATCGGTCATCACACCGGCCGTCCCTTCCAGCCAATAGACATTGGCGCCGGGAATGCCAGCCTTCTCACCGTCCCGGTCTTCCACCACCCGGCCTTTCAACGGCTGTGCTCCGGCAACGCCAAAACAGGTGATCAAAATCCACAAAAACAAAAATCGCATACCGTCCAATTTCGGTTACTTTACAAATCCCACTCACTCCGGCAGGTACTGCTCTTGTGTAATGGATACGACACCATCAGCTCGAACGTTCCGAATGTATTCCCCGACACCCCGTGAAAATTGTAGTCAAAGGCAAGCAGGAACTTCAGATCCGATACCAATTTCACCCCGACCAAGAATCCGGCTTCTCCGGTGCTCCGTCCCAGGAGTGAGAGTTGCAACAACTCTTCCCGGCGATCCCGGTTCAAGTACCAGGTGAGCATTCCTTCTACCTGCGTATCGTCCTCATACTGGTGTACGCAAAACCCGACTTCCAGGTCGAAACTCCGCTCCACCGACCGGGTCCGGTACCGTCCGTACAGGTAATTGGTCCCTCCCCAGATGTGAGGTTCTTTTTTCAAAAAAGAGAGAAAATTGCGTCCCGATATTCCGACCGTCAATTTTTTATCGTAAACATACTCTATTCCAATACCGGCATTCCACTCCTTTGTACCTTTAAAAAAAGCGTTGCCAGCGACCGGATCCGACACATCGCCCAACTCCACCTTGCTCCTGTCTACCGACTGCGATTGAAACGCCCCGGATACTCCCAGGTTCAGGAAACTGTTCCAACTGAGTTTGGCGGTATAGGCGTATGCCAGACTGATGTCCGTGGTGTTCAGATAGCCGATCCGGTCACTGACTATTTTGTAGCCGATCTGGGTACGGTACTCCTCTGCATAGAACGCTCCGGTCGTGTTTAGCGTAGAAGGAGAACCGGGGAATGACGTCCACTGTTTCCGGGCCGCCAGCGTAAAATAAGCGGCATAATCCAGATTCACCGAAGCAGGATTGATGTAAAAGGGATTTTCCCAGTAAAAGGCTGTCGCCGGGTTGATCTGTCCCTGTACGGCCAGAGGAACTCCCCCGGCTGCCAACAGACACATTCCCAGTATATTCAACGCCCTCATAAGACAACCGTTATATAGCCTTTTTTCGTCTTCTCTCTCCCTTTCTGCCGGTAATAGAGTTCGTAAAAGTAGGTATCCTGCGCCACCTTTTTTCCTTGATAGGTACCGTCCCAGCCATCTTCTCCCTCGTACAGTACCACTCCGTTCCGGTTCACGATCTTTACCCGCATGCCGGGCATGAAACGGTCGTAAAAACCGTCATCGTTGGGGGAAAAGGTATTGGGAGGTGCAATGTGCGGGAAAGCCGGAAGCACAAGCCGCTCCTCCCCTATACAGGAGTCGGCGTTCACGGCCTGTAACCGTACTACAAATTCCTGGTCTCCAACGACATTGTACAGGTGTGTTACCTCTTCGCCTTCACCGGTCGAACTGTCCCCAAAGTCCCAGATAAAACGCACTCCATCTGCCGGAAATGTCCAGAGACGTACTTCCGGATCTTCGTCCGTGATCTCCGTTTTGTCCGAATATATCGGCGGATATTCCAGAAAATAAAATACTTCTTGCTTGTGTGTCAACACGTTTCGGCAGGCATTAGCAGCCGTTACCGCTACCTCCACCGGATAGACTCCGATCCGGCTGTAGTGGTGGCCGGGAGCCGGCAGGTCGGAACCGTCCCCGTCCCCGAAATCCCATCGGTAACTCTGCACTGGCAGGCTTAAAGCATCAGTGAGTAACGAATCTACCTTCACGGAGAAGAGGTAATTGTACTCTTCACAATTCGCCCTCTTTGAATGGATCGTCCCTTTAAGATTGGGTTTCTGCACCAAATTGAGTTGAACCGTGCTGTCGCAACGGGCCGTCGAAAGCAAATATTGGTAATACGTACCGGTCACCGTTTCATCAAAACCGTAGGCGATATAGCGGTCGCCTTCGCATACCTCTCCGTTCACAACTGTATCGAAGACCGGATTCACGGCCAGTTCCAACCGGTAGATGCTGTCACAACCGGCTGCAACTGTTCGCAATGTATCCGCATAGATGCCTCCAGCTGTCAACGGCCGGCCCCGGAAGTCGTAACTGCCTCCTTCGCAAATGACCTGCCGGTCTGTAAAGAGGTAGACAGGAGCGGCATGCAGGAGGAGTTCGACAATGGAGTCGCAGCCGTTCGTCCCCGAAAGCACCCTCACCTCGTGTCTATCTCCGGTGACGGTCGCATAGGAGAAAGGGCCGTTGTGGTAAGGAGAGCCGTGACAAACCGTATCCGTTATTACGGTGTTGTCCACCGAATGGACGGTCAGGTGCAACCGGACGATGCTGTCGCAACCGGTTACTGCACTGATTCGCCGTAAACAGAAATCCCCTGTTTTGGTGCCGATGTCAAATATGGTATCGCGCCACGGATAAGGAAGGTCGTTCGCGCAGATCGTCTCCTCTTCATACTGCACGATGCTGTCGTTCACCGTCAGGTTTAACCAGACAATACTGTCGCAATGCATCGTATGGCTGACCCGCCGAAAACAGAACGTTCCGCTCTCCGTTCCCACATCGAATGTGGTATCGCGCCAATCAACAGGTAATTCGCTCCGGCAAACGGTCAGCGATTCGGATTTGATAATGCTGTCGTTTACGATCAGATTCAAATAGATAATACTGTCACAACCGGTTACCACACTGCTCCGCTGGAAACGGAAAAAGCCCGATACAGAGCCGGCATCAAAAATCGTATCGCGCCATTTATAAGGTAAACCACTCTCACAAATCGCTTCTTCTTCGTTCTGCACGATGCTGTCGTTCACCGTCAAATCCAACCAGATGATGCTGTCGCAACCGGTTACTGCACTGCTTCGCTGCAACCGGTAAACACCGCTCTTTGTACCGACCCCGAATGTCGTATCGCTGTTCCATGTATAGGGTAATTCAGCGGAGCAAATGGTTCGGGTATAGTTTTTGACCACACTGTCGTTCACCGTCAAACCCAAATAGACGATGCTGTCGCAGCCGGTTACCGCACTGGTTCGCTGGAAACGGAAAACACCGCTTGTTGTTCCGATACCGAACGTCGTGTCGCTGTTCCACGTGTAAGGTAATTCAGCGGAGCAAATGGTCCGGGTGTAGTTTTGAATATTTTGGGGGATCACTGTCAGGTATAGGGTGACCGTGGAATCTCCCCCGATGCTGTTTGTAAGTTCCTGAATGCAGACGGTGTCGCTGTGTACCGGAGCGGTGTGAAATCCTTCGCCGGTGTAACTGTCGCCTTCGCATATCCGGCCGTACAGTACGGTATCCCTCGAAATGACCCGCAAGGCGAGCGTAACCAGGGAGTCGCACCCCACCCTGTTTTTGAGGAGTTGCCGATAGAGTTTCGGTTCCTGCACGGTATAGAACCAACCGGTATAATACTCCCCTTCTGTGATGGTTGCTGTTAAGGAAGTGTAACTCGTGTCCCGGACGGTCAGGTTCAGGGTTAATTCAATGTCACACAGGCCGGTTGAATTTTGAATGGTAGTTGTATGTTTTCCCGGTGTAGATACATCAAAGCCGTTGTCGGTGTAGCTTTCTCCCTCGCAAATGGAAGCGGTGAGTTCCGGAAGATCGGGAGAAACAAAAATCCGTTTATCTGCGCTACTTTTACACGTCAAAAGAGTAGTAAGATTATTAAAAGTAAACAGATGTTCCTGCGAAACCGTAACACGGTAATCCGTACTGCCTGCAGGCGAAAACTCCCGGGAAGAGTTGGTGGTCAACATTCCCTCATCATTCCAGCTATACCGGTAAATGGAGGGATCGTTCGGATGGGCTTGTAACGTAACAGGATCTCCGGCGACGCACGTAATGGAATCACTGGCCGTCAGGGACGCTTCAGGGGTATCAAAAACCGTCAAATGGAGTACGATAATGCTATCGCATCCGTTGACGGTCCGGCCATGTTGGGGATACATGTAATACCCGGCACTGTCGATAACCGGGATATGAAACCCATTGGGGACGTCGTGAAACTCCTCTCCTTCGCATATAGACTCCGACAATGTACTCCAGTAAGATCTCAAGGGAGAGGGTTCGATACGCAATTCCTCTCTGCCGCACCCGTTTTCGCGGATGCAATAGATATAAGCATAGGAGCTGTATATTCCGGAATAATCCGTATATTGAAACGTAGCGCCCGGTGTCCCCTGTCCACCCATCAGGTTGTAGCAAAGTTCCCCAACATTTATGGATGTACCGTCGCCCATATTGAGAGTGGCCCGCCCCCATCTTCCCCAAGTATACCGGATATCCTCCTCCGTCTTCGGCACTGTAAAGTGGACATGATTCCCCGCACACGAAGACGTAGAACCGGTAATCCCAGGAACAGGCGTGAAGGAGGAGGAGACCGTTAACGTCAACCGGACAACACTGTCGCATCCCGTCGCTGTAGGATAGGATTTCTCGTAAACATGTGTACCGGCTGCCGGTGCCGGAAATTCAAGCGATGGGATCGTAAAATCTTTGTCACTGTACGGCTGCCCTGTACAAATCATCGCCTCCCGGTCAAAGTAGCGCCGATGGGTAGTGAGGTATAAGGTCAGGTTGACACCCTCCGAACAGGAGGCCGGGTCGAAAAAGGTCATCTCATAGGGAATGGTTCCCACTTCGTGCCGGGGAGGCAGGTTGAAATAGTCGCTGACGTACGGTTCGCCCGCACAGAGGGTGTCCCATATCACGGTGTCTGCAACGGGAACACGGCCGGAGGCTGCAATAAATGCGCTCATCGTAAAACTACAACCTGTTGCAGAGGTGATCTCGCAGGACAGCGATACATCCTCAACGCCCGCCACCGTATCGAGGCTGCTTTCGATGTGGCCGCTGTTCCATTGGTAAGAAGCAAAACCGCCGGGTGCATTCAGAGTAAAGCGCTCTCCGTCGCAATGGGACATCGTTAATTTCCGGGAGACACAACTTGCCGTAAAATAGCCATATCCGAAGTGAGCCCTCTGGGCGCAATCGTAAGTGGCAATCCGCACCTGCACCTTCTGCCCGGCGTAAGCCGAAAGGTCCAAGCCGACGTGGGTCCAATCCCGCCACAGGATCGGCATTCCGGCCCAGTGATAGGTTTCAAACCCATCGATCCCTTCGCGGGAATAGACATCGTATTCGGTACAGGCGTCCAGCAGGTTTCCGGTTTCGTCCAATACCTGCAGGATAAAGCGCGGTTGGTTTTCGATCGTGTGTGCGGGAAGTTCAAAGACTACAGCGAATTTCAATAACAAAACGGGAGTGCTCCCGTCCACAAAGAAGCGGTAAGTAATGGTCTCGGCCTCTGCATCGACCTGGCTGTTGCCCAAGCGTACGACCCGCGACTCGGTATCCGGCAGAAAGCGGAGCTGGCTGCCTGTAAACGGGTCCAATCCCTGCTCCGCCAGCACGGTGTGCCGCCCCTCCACCACCCCGGTGGATTGCAACGGATTCGCTGTTGTTCCGGTGGTTGCCACCACCCACGGTTGGTTCAGGTCTGTAAAATCGGGAACTGTGGGGCAATATACCGGTGTCTGAGCCGACACTCCCTCTTTGGAAAACAGGGAGAGCCAGCCCATACACACCAATAGCGCCACTCTTTTCAACACCCAAGCATTCACCGTTCCTGCAAAATAGGAAAGTAAAGATAGTTATTTTCGGATATCTTCCAAGGTAACTGCCTGAAATTTTGTTGTTTTTTAGGTTGTGTTACTGGCCATTCCGGTGTGTGGGGCCTCTTTCCTACCCTTTCCCATCCGCTTTCTATCCTGTTGCATATGCTTTGCACATGCTTTTCCATTCTCTTTCCCTACCTTCATTCCTCACTGTGTTGTTGCCGGGAAGATCGCTTCCGGAAACAACAGTCCGAAGCGAAAATGGAAAAAGCGAAAAATTCATGTGCTGCCTTGCGGATGTCACCCACCTTTTCGTTTTTCTCTCTGTTTTTATTTAACTTTGCAGGCAGTATGAGGCGGTTGTTTTGTAGGATTCGACAACGCCGATCCATGAACGTTATGAATTACAACACCATGATAAGAATTTGTTTCAGAGTCTGTTTTAAACAGTTCCTGTTTCTGCCGGCCGCCGTATTCCTGTCGTGCCAATCGGGGAATGTGGAAATTTCGGGTAAAATAGGCGGCACGGCCAATACAAAGGTGTATTTGGAAAGGCAGGATGTCGACCGGATCGTCGCGGTCGACTCTGCCCGGATCAGCCGTTCCGGCGAGTTCTCTTTCCGGGTGCAGGTTACAGATCCGGTCTACTATGTAGTCCGGGTCGGGCAAGAGGCTGCGGTGACGGTTGTGGCCGAGGCGGGTAAACAGATCTTCGTAGAAGGGGAACGGTTTGGGTTGGAAAAAAATTACCGGGTAAGCGGATCGGAGGCTTCGGAACTGGTCCGGGAACTGGTTCTTCACCTGAATGCCACCACAACCGCGATGGATTCACTCCAAAAGAGGTACCGGGCGCTTCCGGCAGAACAGGTGCACGACGCAGAACGGGAGCGGCTGGCAACGAACTGGGACTCTGTTGTAGCCGGCCAAATCTTGTTTTCCCGGAATTTTACCATTGAACACGCTACCTCTCCGGCCGCCTATTACGCCCTTTACCAGAAATTAAGCCCGGACAGGTTTGTCCTGTCCCCTGTCGATGAGCTTACTTCTTATAAAGCCGTCCTCTCTTCCCTGATGGCTTTTTATCCGGAATCGTCCTATACCAAAGCGTTATCGGGACATTACGAACAGATACGGAAGAACATGCAATCCAACAGGATCCGATCGTTGATTGAGCAGTCGGAAAGTTCTTTGCCCGCCATTCGGCTGGCGGACCAAAACGGTAAAGAACAGCGCTTGGAGTCTCTGAAAGGGAAGTACATCCTGTTGGATTTTACTTTGTTGACGGCCAAAGCCGGCGCATCGCACACCAACGACCTGAAACAGGCGTATGCCAAGTATCGCGGCAAGGGGTTGGAAATTTTCCAGGTATGCCTGGATGGGAATAAGCTGCTGTGGGAGGAGGCGCTGGAAGCCTCCGGGATTGACTGGATTTGCCTCCTGGATCCGGAGGGAGCAGAGAGCCGGGCGGCCCGCAGTTGGAATATTCAGGGGATCCCAGCCAATTACCTGATCAACCGCCAATACGAGATTGTGGGTAAAAATCTGTATGGCCAACGCCTCCGCGACAGGCTGGCGGATGTCATCAAATAAGCGCGTTCCGGCATGAACACTGAGCACGTGAGCCTGAACGGAAAAAAAGCGTACTTCCTGTCGGATGTACACCTTGGAGCTTCTGCCCTGTCCGAGTCCGTCAACCGGGAGCGGGAATGCAGGCTTGTCGGCTGGCTGGAACAGATCCGGAACGATTGTGCCACCCTCTTTTTGTTGGGAGATATTTTCGATTTTTGGTTTGAATATAAACGGGTTGTACCGAAAGGGGCCGTTCGGTTTTTGGCGAAAGTGGCAGAATTTACGGATCAGGGGATCCCAGTCTGGTTTTTTACGGGCAACCACGATGTGTGGCTCTTCGATTATCTGCAAAAAGAGTGCGGGGTCCGGATCCTCAAACAGGATGCAGCTTTTGTCATTGAACGGAAAAAATTTTACCTCGGGCACGGAGACGGATTGGATCCGCACGACAGGGGGTATCTGTGTATCCGCCGGATTTTCCACAACCGTTTTCTGCAGCGTTGCTTTCGATGGTTGCATCCGGACGTGGGCGTTGGGTTGGCTCGCCGTTGGTCTGCCCATTCGCGCAAAAGCAAACAGAACGGGGCCTGCCCGAAGGCATCGGGGAGAGAAAACGGGCAGCAGGAGATCGAAAACTACGCCCGCTGCATCCTGAAACAGGAATCTTTTGACTACTTTATTTTTGGCCACCTGCACCTCCCCACTGACATCCCACTCGGCGGAGGAAGCCGCTATATTAATACCGGGGATTGGATTACCCACTTCAGTTATGCGGTGTTCGACGGGCGGGATGTCCGGCTCATTACCAAAAGCTGAGAATTAGAGTCTGTTAAAATTTTCCGCCCCCCCTATTCTGTTACCGGTAAAAAAGCCTTAGATTACAGGTAGAATTTTTTACCTGAATCGCATGTTGATCAAAACATTTGCCGGGGCTGTCAACGGGATTGAAGCCACCACTATTACGCTGGAAGTCAATATCCTTTCCGGTGCAAAATTTATTATTGTCGGGCTACCGGACAATGCCGTCAAAGAGAGCCAGCAACGGGTTGATTCCGCTCTCCGGCAGGTGGGTTCCCGCATTCCCGGAAAACGGATCATCATCAACATGGCGCCTGCCGACATTAAAAAAGAGGGAGCCGCTTATGACCTGCCGATGGCCATCGGTATTCTGGCCGCCAATGAAGAGTTGCCCGCCGAACACCTTAAACACACGGTCATTATGGGTGAACTCTCTTTAGACGGAACGCTTTTGCCGGTGAAAGGGGTGTTGTCCATCGCCATCAATGCAAAAGCCGAAGGCTTTACCGACATGGTCGTTCCGGAGGAAAATGCCAATGAAGCCGCTGTGGTCGGAGGGATACGGGTCTACGGGTTCCGGCACCTGCAAGAGGTTGTCGCCTGGTTCCGGGAAGTGCAACGATTTACCCCTTGTCTATATACACAACCTCTGCCCGGAGCTACCCAGAGTGGGATCGATCTGTTTGATTTCAAAGATGTTAAAGGACAGGAAAATATCAAACGGGCGATGGAGATCGCCGCTGCCGGCGGACACAATCTCTTGATGATCGGGCCTCCCGGAAGCGGAAAAACCATGCTGGCGCGCCGATTGCCCGGCATTCTTCCGCCCATGACCACCGAGGAGTCGCTCGAAACCACCAAGATACACTCTGTGGCCGGGCACCTGCAACGCAACAGCGGCCTGATCTCCCTCCGCCCGTTCCGTTCGCCGCACCACACCATATCTGATATTGCCCTCGTCGGGGGAGGTGTCTGGCCCCGTCCCGGAGAGATCTCACTGGCCTGCAACGGCGTACTTTTTTTAGATGAATTGCCCGAATTTAAACGTTCTGTGTTAGAGGTGATGCGGCAACCGTTGGAAGACCGGAGGATCACCGTCAGCCGGACCAGGTTCACTGTCGAATATCCGGCCAATTTCATGCTGGTTGCCTCTATGAATCCCTGCCCTTGCGGGTATTACACCCATCCGGTAAAAGAGTGTACCTGCAGCGAACTTCAGGTACACCGCTATCTTTCCAAGATCTCCGGGCCGTTGCTGGACCGGATTGATATTCATGTGGAGGTCGTTCCGGTAGAGATCGATAAGATCGGGGGAACCGAAGAGGGGGTGAGCAGCGAGGCGATCCGGGAACGGGTGCTGCGAGCGCGCACCGTCCAAAACCACCGTTTTGAAAGCACAAACGGCATTCACTGCAATGCGCAAATGAATACCGCTTTGTTAAAAAAGTTCTGTCCGTTAGACAAAAATTGCCGGATGTTGCTGCAAGTGGCGATGGAAAAGTTCGGATTGTCCGCCCGGGCGTACGACCGGATCGTCAAACTGGCCCGAACCATAGCAGATCTGTCGGAACAGGAGCAGATCCGCCCGGAACACATTGCGGAGGCCATTCAGTACAGGACATTGGACAAAGCCGATTGGGGCAGGTGATTTATTCGAAAAAGTCTTTTACCTTTTGAAAGAAACTTGATTTTTCTTCCATCTTTTCCGGTTTCAGAAACTCCTGTTCTTTCATTTTTTCTACCGTTTTTTTATCCTCTTTGGAAAGGTTCTTCGGTACCCAGATATTCACTTTCACCAAGAGATCGCCTTTTCCATATCCGTTGATGTCCGGCAACCCTTTTCCCCTTAATCGCAATATCTTACCGGGTTGTGTGCCGGGTTCTACTTTCACCTTTACTTTTCCCTCCAGCGTCGGGATCTCCGTAGATTCTCCCAACACCGCATCCGGAAAGCTGACGAATATGTTGTATAACAGATCGTTCCCATCTCGTACCAGAGCCGGATGTTCCTGCTCCTCCACCAACACGATCAAGTCTCCGTTTACTCCGCCCCGACGGGCTGCGTTTCCTTTGCCGCCGATGGACAGTTGCATGCCTTCTGCTACACCGGCCGGAATGCTCAGTGTGATCACCTCTTCCGAAGGCAGGATCCCTTCCCCGCGGCAATGGGAACACTTTTCGTTGATGATGCGCCCCTCGCCTTCGCAGGCCGGGCAGGTGGAGGTTGTCTGCATCTGCCCGAGTATGGTGTTCTGTACGCGGGTCACCTGTCCGCTTCCGCGGCAAGTAGAGCAGGTAGAATATGAGTTGCCGTCTTTCGCTCCCGTACCGTTGCAATGCGGACAGGCGATGTCTTTCCGGACTTTGATCTTTTTTTCTACGCCGGTCGCTACCTCTTCCAGGGTCAGTTTCACCTTCACCCGCAAATTCGATCCCCGGTTCACCCGCTTGGCGCGCCGACCACCTCCAAAACCGCTGAAGCCGCCGCTGAATCCACCAAAACCGCCGAAACCCTCGAAAATATCACTGAACTGGGAGAAGATATCGTCCATGCTCATGCCTCCCCCTCCGAAACCGCCATTCCCGCCCATTCCGGCATGGCCGAACTGATCGTACCGGCGCCGTTTCTCCTCATTGCTCAAAACGTCGTACGCTTCCGCCGCCTCTTTGAACTTCTCCTCCGCCTCTTTGTTTCCCGGATTTTTATCCGGATGGTACTGGATCGCTAACTTCCGGTATGCTTTTTTGATCTCTATGATTTCCGATGTACGTGTTACACCGAGTACTTCGTAATAATCTCTTTTTTGAGCCATCTTTTCTTCCTTAAAACCACCACATTCTCTGCTATTCGCCCACCACTACTTTGGCAAATCGCATCACTTTATCATTCAATAGGTATCCTTTTTGAATGCAATCCACTACTTTTCCCTTTAACTCTTTGGAAGGGGCCGGGATTTTTGTTACCGCTTCGTGAAAGTCGGTATCGAATTCCGCCTGATCGCACCGGATCTCCTTTACACCATTCTGTGCCAGAAAATCCCGAAAAGAGGCGTAGATCAGTTCGACGCCTTCCCGAATGGCCTGTATATCGTCGGTTTTCTTTATGCTGTCCAAGGCTCTTTCAAAGTTATCTACTACCGGAAGAATGCCCGATAGAATCTGTTCGCCGGCCGTTTTGGTCAACTCCATCCGCTCTTTCAGCGTCCGTTTCCGATAGTTGTCAAATTCAGCCGAGAGTCGAAGGTATTTGTCGTTTGCCGCTGCTAATTTCTGGTCCAATTGCTCAGGTATTCCTTCCTCCCGGTCCGTCCTTTCGTCCAGCATCTCTGCATTTTCCATCTCTTCCGGTAAATCTTTCTCTTTTGCCATATTTTTTACTGTTTAGTTCCCTTATAGAGTCTGTTTAACCCGGCAAAATTAAGCAAAATCTTTGCCAATCCCAAAAAGAGGACAGGATGACACGGGGCGAAGGCCGGAAACAAAAAGAAGGTATCCCAAAAGAGGATACCTTCAAACGATCAAATGAATCGACCGCTCTTTGTTTATTCGGCGCGGACACAGCGGAGGGAATGGCCATAGCCGCGGTCATAGCTGTCCTCACTGACATAGCGACTATAGAAGTACAGGAGCCAAGCATCGTCAAAATAGGACGAAGCGGACCAGTAGTCCCCTTGGCTGCCTGCGAGGTCGAGCGAACCGTCACCACAGCGGATACCGGCAGCAGGAAGAAAAATGGAAGCACCGCTAACATTGTCTGTAAATTTCCTTCCGAATACGCCATGCTGCTTGGTCCATACATTGGTGACTTTGTCTTCGTCCAACAATTTTGTAAAATCATCGAATGTCGGCACCCGCCAACCGGAAGGGCTCGGGTCGTTGACTGCGCTCCAATTGTCGCCGAAAATGTCGCTGTTGTCCCACGTTTTGCTACCGTCACTGGCTATTCTGGGGTCTGTGCTGCTCCAGCCAAGTTTTCTGTTCCACTGATAGAACATTCCGGCAGATTCGGGGCTGGCAGCAAAGGTACCCGGAGCATCCACATTACACGTCGCCCATGTCACGCCATTGATAAGCACACCGGCGGCGGCACTCCCTTCCACAGGTACGGTGCGGGTAACTGTTTTATTACCGGCCGTATGCACTAATCTTGTTTTATGCGCTGGCTTCTTTCTCATAAATTAAGAATTTTCTTCTGTTTTGCCGACTTTTACACAAAATCCTTTAATTGTCCCTCTGATACCTGTGTCTTTTGTGCAAATATAGTACTTATTTTGACACCTGTTGTCATCTGATTGTCCATTTCTGAAACAAAACCGGCATTCAGAGTCTGTTTAAATTTCTCAGAACAACAGGCCTTCGTCTAAGAAACTGAAGTAGGAGACACCGCCCACGATAATATGATCGTACAAATTGATATCCAGCAATTTTCCTCCCTCTTTGATCCGGGTGGTAACCTGCTTGTCATACTCGCTCGGGTACAGGGTGCCGCTCGGGTGGTTGTGCAGGACAATGATGGCGCTGCATTTCATCTCCAAGGCCCGCCTGAACACGATACGCACATCGACCACTGTTCCCGACATCCCTCCCGTAAAGAGTTTTTCGTACCCCAAAATCCGATTGCCACGGTTTAGAAAAACCACCCAAAACTCTTCGTATTCCAAGTCCTGCAACCAGGGCGCCATGTATTCGAAGAGTTGCGAACTGGAATGGATGGAAAGAATCTCAGATGTTTCCACTGCCCGCCTCCTTCCCAACTCCATGGCTACCACCAAAGAAGCTGCTTTGGCAAGCCCTACGCCATGGTACCGCTTCATCATCTCTCCCACATCCCAGCGGGCAAGCTCCGTCAAGCGATTCCCGCAGTCCTTCAGGATCCGGCGGGACAAGGCCAGCGCAGACTCCCCATGAACGCCGGAGCGTAACAGGATGGCCAATAATTCGCTTGTAGAAAGGGTCGAGATCCCTTTTTTCTGCAATTTTTCCCGGGGTTTTTCGTCTTCCGCCCAGTTTCGGATCGGTACATATTGATTCTCCATAGCGTGGTTGTTTTCCCTGCAATCTAAGCAAACTGCCCCAAAAAGAGAAGGGGGATGACCAACACGTGAAATTTAAGTATCTGTTTAAATTTCTCACTCTTGTTCTTTTCGGCTTTTTTCGCAAAAAGGAAAAGGATCACAAAATATTTTTGCATCTTTGTATAGGTAGAAAGAGGAGTATTTTACATTCCATTCTATTGTCACAGAGATTTATACAGCATAAAATAACAACAATGCAAAACAAGCGGGTAACGGTCTGCGCCTGTGCTTCACGGGCATGGACGGATAAAGGGAAGGTGGCCGAAATGGCGGCTGCGTTGAAGAATGAGGGGTATGAGGTGGTGCTGGTAGCTGATTTGTGCCGGCAGGTGATGGAAGCGTCGCCGGAATTGCCGAAGATGGCTGCCGGGGTGATTTTTGCCTGCCACCCGCGGGCGGTGCATTCGCTTTTGGAGTGGGCGGGACAGGAAGCCCGTCAGGTGGAAGATTTGCGCAGTAATAGCCGGGAGGAGGTACTTGCCCGGTTGGGAATCTCTTATTCGGACACGCGGGACGCCGCAGAGACAGAGCGCTTCCGGCAAGAGATTGCAGCATTTCCCGCAGAGAACGGAACAGACGCCTGGTATCCCGTGTTGGACAAAACAAGGTGCGTGGAGTGCGGCAAATGCCACGACTTCTGTCTGTTTGGGGTCTATACCGTGGAGAATAAGCGGGTGAAGGTGACACAACCGCAGAATTGCAAAAACAGTTGTCCGGCTTGCGCCCGTATGTGTCCAAGCCGCGCTATCATCTTTCCCAAGTACGAAAAATCGCCCATCAACGGAGGGACGGCGCTTGAAGAGACTTTCACTCCCGGCAAGATGGACAAGATGTACCGGGAACGCTTGCAAATGCGCCTGCAACAGCGGAGGGCCGGTATTTCCCTACTTAAAAAGGAGGGCGAATGACACTCAGGGAATACGCAGCCAACGCCAAAGCGGCCTTCCGGCTTCTCAGGGAGTGTTCTCCTCGGATTGTCTGGAAGTTTATGTACAACTTCGGCTGGAAAAGCATGCGCAACATCCGCCGGTTTGAAAAAAGGCAGGCTAAAGGAAAGCCCTTTTTCCCCGCCTTCGTAATGGTCTCCGTAACGGAAAATTGCAATTTGGCCTGCAGCGGCTGCTGGGTGTCCGGTGGCGGGAAGAAATCCCTCTCGCCCAAACAGTTGGACGGGATTATTGCCGGCAGCAAAGCCAAAGGCTCTTATTTTTTCGGCATTTTGGGCGGTGAGCCTTTGATGTATAAAGGGCTGTTGGATGTGCTGGAAAAGCACTCCGATTGCTACTTCCAATTGTTTACCAACGGTATTTTGTTGACGGAAGAGGTGGCGATGCGCCTGAAAAAAATGGGCAATGTCACCCCCCTGATTAGCATCGAAGGGCTACAGGAAGAGAGCGACGCCCGTCGACACGGAAGCGATGTTTTTCAGCGGACGTTGGCCGGCGTTCGCGCCTGCCGGAAAGCGAAACTGATATTCGGGGCTGCAGCAAGCATCTGCAAAAGCAACTACAACGATTTGGTCAACAGAAAGTACATCGAACTAATTGCCAAAGAGGGGGCGCACTATCTGTGGTACTATATCTACCGGCCGGTAGGGGCCGACCCCAACACCGCAAACGCCCTGAGCAAGGAGGAGGTACTCTCCTTCCGCCGCTTTGTTTCCGAACAACGGAAAGACGCTCCCCTGTTTATCATCGAAACCTATTGGGACGATAAGGGGAAGGCGCTCTGTCCGGGGGCCACCGGCATGAGCCACCACATCTCCCCGTCGGGAGCGTTGGAATTTTGCCCTCCCATTCAGATGGCTAAGGATTTTCTCAATGCGGAAGGTTCCAATCTGGCGGAGCTGTTTGAAAAATCGGACTTTTTGGCCGATTTTCGGGAAATGGCCGCCGAAAGTTCGCGCGGGTGTATCCTGTTGGAAGACCCGCAAAAATTAACGGCCTTTCTGGAAAAACACGGGGCTATCGACACGACCAGTCGCCAAACTGTGTTGGAGGAGTATAAAAAAATGGTTCCGCTTGCCGGGCACAACCTGCCGGGAGAGGAGATTCCCGAAGCCAATCCCCTGTACCGCTTCGTCAAAAAAAGGTATTTTTTCGGCTTCGGCGCTTACGGGTAAACTACAAATATACTGTTCTCAAGATATGGACCTTTCAAAGGAAAATAACAATATGAATTCCAACGAAATATTAGAAACCGCCCAGAAGTTTTACAGCGAAATCGCGACCTATTACAGCGGGCACGAAACACCGCCTACCAAACGGTCAATACCATAATGGTCACTACCTATTGGCAAATCGGGAAGCGAATCGTAGAAGAGGAGCAGCACGGGCAAAACCGCGCAGGCTATGGTGATAATCTCATTACAAATCTTTCACGTTATCTGTCCGACACGCTCGGTAAAGGATTTTCAGAAGCGAATTTAAAAAATATCAGACAATTCTATTTGGTTTTCCCTGCTTTCGACCCATTCGCTACGCACTGCGTAGCGAATCTCAGTTGGACAAACATACGCATGATTATGCGCCTTGAAAATCAGGCAGAAAGAGCGTATTATATCAAAGAAGCATCAAAACAAAATGGAGTTTGCGTCTGTTGGAACGTCATATAAAAAGCGGATATTACAGCCATCATAAAACTTAAGAACAGATGAATATTGAAGAGTTGAGGGAGCATTGCCTATCCATAAAAAATGCCGAAGAATGCACACCTTTTGGAGAAGATGTGATGGTGTATAAAATTATGAACAAAATGTTTGCCTATTTCTCCATAACTCCCAAGGGGAACGACTATTTTGTTGTGATGAAATGCGCTCCCGAAAAAGCGATAGAGCTAAGAGAAAAATACGACGGTATTACAAAAGGCTATTATGCAGGCAACAGCCTCTTGTGGAATTCGGTGTACCTTCAAAAAGATGTGCCCGACAGGCTTATTGTAGAACTAATCGCACATTCCGCGGAAGAGGTCGTAAAAAAACTTCCCAAAAGTACAGGGAATTGCAACAAAAGCCCGGCATGAAAGAATAATGGATACACCGCAACAATACACCGTCCCGCAGCCTTACCAAGAGCGGCAGCGTCTGCGAAACCTGATAGAGGGATTCGTAAGCGCGCTCACTTGGGTGCCGCCTTTGTCCGTGGATGATCTTGCCGGTCTCGCCGACAGGCTGGTCCGGGAACAGGGATTGGATGAGTCCGTCAAGGGGTGGCTCATGGTGGAAATCCACAACTGCGCATGGCGCGAAACGGTGGCTTCCATTCCGTACGACAAACGCCTCCTGCTGCTGCCCAAATGCCTGAGCCATTCCGAAAAATGCGAAGCGGAAATCGACGACCTGGGGCTGTTGTGCCACCGTTGTCGACGTTGCTCTATCCCGGATTTACAGGAGTATGCCGATAGTTTGGGCATGATGAGTATGGTGGCGGAAGGCTTCACCTCCGTCATCGGGCTGATTGAAAACCGGGTGGTGGATGCCGTGATTGGGATCGGTTGCCTGGATTCACTCGAAAAGGCGTTCCCCCTGCTCATCGACCACGCTGTACCCGGATTGGCTATACCGTTAAACCGGGCGGGTTGTAAAGATACAGAGGTCGACGAGGAATACGTCCGTTACCTGATTGGCAGGCAATCGGGCAAAGAGGCGAACCTGTTGGATTACGATTACGTGAAGTCCACCGTACAGGGTTGGTTTACGCCGGAGAAGCTGTCCGCCCTGCTATCCCCTGCAGGCGACCAAACTTCCACCGTAGCGCAGGAGTGGCTGGGTGGTGACGGGAAAAGGTGGCGCCCTTACCTGTTGGCATCCGTCTACCTGACTATCACCGGCGAAAAAGAGATTCCCCCAACGATACAACGGGCGGCTGTGGCGGTGGAGTGCTTCCACAAAGCCTCCCTTATCCACGACGACATCGAAGACCGGGACGCCACCCGTTACGGCAGACCGACCGTATACGTTGCATACGGAGATGCCGTTGCCATTAACGCAGGCGACCTGTTGTTGGGAGAAGGCTACCGCTTGTTAGCGGAGTGTGGGAAACCGGAGTTGCTGAAAGTTGCTGCCGAGGCACACATCGCCCTTTGCAAAGGGCAGGGAATGGAGTTGGAATGGAGTACCTGTCCGCAGCCTGTAACGATGGCGTTTGTTTTAGCTATTTTCCGGAACAAAACCGTTCCCGCCTTTGATGTCGCGCTGACGATGGGGGCGATCTGCGCCGGAGGCGATGCGGAACTGCAAGCCACCCTGCATCGCTATTCCGAGGCTATCGGTATCGCCTACCAACTGCAAGACGACCTGGAGGACTTCGATACGGACGGACCGCAAGCCACCCGGCCGACTGCCCCCTACGCTGCCCTATGCGAACAACAAAGCCCGTCGGACAACCTCGCTATCGCACAAATCTCTTCGCAGGGTAAAGAATGGGACAACGCTATGGAACAAGTACGCCAACTGGCCGCACAATACCACAAAGAGGCATTAGAAACCCTGCAAAACATCACCCAAATCGAATTAAAACGCCTGCTCTTCCGTGTCACGCAGAGGATTCTAAAAAAGGTAACCTCCGCTCAATACGATTAAAGATATGAGAGCATACTTTCAGTTGCAATACACCCTAATCAACCGGAAATTATCCGATTTCGGCGTACATCCGGTCATTGGTTACTCGCTCTTGTTCCTTGTTTTCATCGGATTATCAACCTACTTGTTTTATAAAACGACCTTTGCTCCGTATATGTATGTAGTTGTTGCCCTCTATTTTACGGCAAAATTGAGTGAGGTCCGGCGGAACGATTTCCTCAAAATGTGTTTTGGGAATAAGCAATACCGGAAGGTACGAATGGCGGAAAATCTGTTGGTCGCTCTGCCTTTTGCTATTTTTCTGGTCTACAAACAGCAATATCTTCCTCTCCTCCTACTTATGGTCACGACGATTTTATTGGCGCTTCTGAATTTCAACATCACTTATAATAGGACTCTTCCAACCCCTTTTTACAAAAGACCATTTGAATTTACAGTCGGTTTCAGGAACACATTTTTCCTGTTTTTTATTACATACGCACTCACCGTAGTTGCCGTCATTGTTGATAATTTCAATCTCGGTGTTTTTTCCTTACTGTTGGTATTCCTCGTTGTGTTGTGTTACTATTTGAAACCCGAAAACGAATATTTTGTGTGGTCATACAGCGCGACGCCTGTCAAATTCCTGACCGAAAAAATCAAAACGGCTTTCCTGTTCTCCTTTTACCTGTTCCTTCCGATACTGCTTGCGTTGAGCCTGTTTTATACCGAAAATATGGGCATGCTGCTTTTGCTTACCGCGTTAGGATATTTGTACCTGACCACTGTTATTCTTGCAAAATACGCTGCATTCCCCCATGAAATGGACCTTACGCAGGGTATTCTTCTGGCTATTACCTTCGCATTTCCTCCGATGCTGATAGCTATTATCCCGCTATTTGCGCACCAATCGGTCAATAAACTTAAACGCTTCCTGAAATGATAGATATTCGCAACCTTTCCAAAAGTTTTGGGACTTTACAGGTCCTCAAAAACATTAACATCCGGTTTGAACCGGGAAAAGTGTACGGGATCATCGGCGAAAACGGAGCGGGAAAGACCACTTTATTCCGGTGTATCGCAGGACTGGAAAGTTACGACGGAGAGATCCGTTCGGAGTTCGAACCATTGAAGAATTATCTGGGATTATTGCCGACGGAGCCCTTTTTCTTTACAAAAATTACGGGGAATGAGTACATCCGCTTGCTTTGCAACGCCCGGAAGAAGAAAACGCCGGATATGGAAAGCAAAAATATATTTGACCTGCCCCTGCATCAATACGCTTCCACCTACTCAACGGGGATGGAAAAGAAATTGGCTTTAACAGCTATCCTTTTGCAGGAAAACCACTGTTTTATATTGGATGAACCGTTCAACGGCATAGATATTCACAGCAATATCATCATTGTCGACTTGATTCGGAAACTGAAGGCATTGGGTAAAACAGTGGTCATCTCCTCGCATATCTTTTCCACATTAAAAGAGACTTGCGACGAAATATATCCATTGAGGAATGGAGAGATTACCCAAACCGTCATGCGGAAAAATTTTGACGCATTGGAGTGCGAAATGAAAGAGTTTACAATTGGAAACAAGATTGAGAAATTGGAACTGAGATGAGACATACCCTCTCGGCAAAATTATTCAACACCCTGCAAAAGGGGAAGGAGCAACTGGGGAAGGAAGCGCTTCGCAGGATTACTTGCTTTGTGGAGTCGCAGCAGACAGCGGAGCATGCCTTTCAGGATAAGAGCGGAAAAGCGGATCTGTATTACACTTCGTTCGGCTGGATGTTGTCCTACCTGCTGGGCATCCGGCTGGACCCGTACAAAATGCACTGCTACCTGTCGCAACAAGATCCTAAGCAGTTGGATTTGGTCCACTATGCCGCATACGTGCGCTGCCGGATGTTGAAAGAGTTGGTGAAAAACGGAAAGGCAGGCTTGTGGTTGCGGTCACTTTTTCCATTTAAAGTCAGGGCGTTGGATACGTTTGCACGTGTACCCCATGCCGACCAGTACGCACCATATACACAGTTTATCCGCCTCTCTTTGTGGGAAGACAGTGGCCGAAAGAGAAAGGGCACAACAGATTCTCTGGCAGAGTACCGCGTGTCGGGTGGCGGATACCGCAACACAAAAGAGGGACCGGCCACTACTAATGCCACAGTGGCAGCGCTGGCAGTACAAGGACAGTTGGCCGGATACCGGGAGAATGAAGACCTGCACTACCTGCGCGACAGCCAAGATGCGTCGGGCGGTTTCCGCGCAACAGCCGTCTCCCCCCTTCCCGACCTGCTCTCCACTGCAACCGCTCTCTTTGTATTGCATTGTTACAACACAAGACCTCGCTACCCTGTCCGGGATTTTATCGAAAGCCACTGGTTGCCGTTCGGAGGCTTTTCTGCCACCCTCTTGGAAGAGAAAAGCGATGTAGAGTATATATTTTACGGACTTTTGGCGTTGGGAGGAAGTGAACTTTAGCTACGGTAGTGGAGGATGCCTCTACTCTGCGGTATCGTTATTTTGGGATAATTCAAGATGAAGAATGGGATAAGGTTTTCCTTCTCCATTAGTTTCGCTACGGCCTACGACCTTAAATCCATGATGATAGTAGAATCCTGCAGCCTGTTCGTTCACATCGAGTCTGTCTGCCTGGAGTTTATGAATGGCATATTCCAGAAGTCGTGTGTGTTTCGCACGGCACTTTCCCAAACCTCCATCAATCGAGGGTAATCTTCTTTATTTACTGAAACGATCATATTATTTTTTCATCGCCTCGGTTTTTAGCTCGGGCGGCATTTTTTCGATGGCATAGCGCAGGGCGGTTCGGGGCATCACAGAGCGGTGGGCTATTACAAAGTCGAACACCGCCTCCAGATGCTCCTTCCGTTTTTCAGGGCTGGCTTTCTTTGCAGCGGCGGAGGCTTCGCTCATGCTGGCAGCCTTGAGCATCCAACCGTAGCCTTTTTGTACGAGGTCGTCACCGTCAAGAAGCAGTGTGTCGGCGATCTCCAGAATATCATCCAGAAATAACCCTTTCCGGGCCGGAACGATCAGTGTCACGGCAGCAGCGCGCCTCACCCAGCGGTTATCGGAGTGCGCCCACTTTTTCAACTCGGCGACATACTTGGGGTACATCTCGACGAACGTCCCGATTGTGTGATTACACAGCGTGTCGCAGGTAGCCCAGTTAGAGATGTAGTTCTTCACCCAACGCTCGAAAACGGTAAAATCGGCGGGTTCAAATTGTTTGCGTAGGGCGTATGACAGGTTGCAGGCGATATATCCCTCCTCGCTGTATCCCGACTGCCAAAGTTCCTCGCACAGCTCGAAGATTTCCTGTTTCGAGAGATCGCGAATTTTCCCGAAGGCGAGTTTCCCGATCTCGTTCACCACCGGAACTTTGACCCCATACATTTTCACCTCTTCTTTGAAGAACCGATCGCCCGAAGCCAGCGTCTTCTCGTCGGCACTGTCTCTCAACGCCTGACGGATCTCTGTGAGAATTTGTTGTTTCATATCATTTGTGTTGTGTCTACCTTACATTTTTTGACAGCTGGGACAATAGTAGATCGCTCCGCCGGAGAACGCTTCTTTGACGATAATGTTCCCGCAAACGGGACAGGGGGTATTGACCGTATTTTTGGAAAGGATGGTTTTGTACCCGCCTTTGTTTCCGAACAGGTCGGTCTCCGTGTCCCGTCCTCCCCCTGCGGTCATCTCTTTCAGTGTGGTCTTGACTGAGCGGAACATCGCCGATTTTTCAGCATCGGACAGGGATTTTAACTGCCGCTTGGGATTTACCCCGGCGTTGAAAAGTATATCCTGCAACACACCGTTCCCGATTCCGGGAATCCGTTGTTCGGTAGCCAAAAACAACTTGGCGGACAGAGTGGATTTACTCTTCGCGAACAGCTCGTCAAAATAGCGCTCGTCGAAATCATCGGTTAACGGAGAGATGCTGTTCCTGCTCTTTTGGTAATACATTTCGTCGTATATCCCGTCGTAAGCGGCAATAAAACCGAACATCCCCGCGCTGAAGACAAGATAGCTGTTATCGTCGAGGGTGAGCAACAGTTGATAGCTGTCGGGCACCTTCTTAGTGATGGTGCCGTACCTCAGGTTCGTGCCGTCCCCGACACTGATCTTCGTGTGTTCGTCCGTCAGCAGATCCACGAACATTCCATAACTTTCGGAAGACTCAATGCGCCTGCCGGTCAGTAACTTATTGTAACTAAGAGGATCGCCGAACCAAAAAAGAAACTTGTGAGGTTTCGTCGCGTTAAACACTCCGGTAATGGTTTTGCCAACCAGTATCTCTTCGATCTGGCGGCGTAGTCTTTGATTTTCGGGTAATTCGTTCATGATGGGGTATTTTTAATTTTCTCCACCGGGATGTAAATGCCCGTGATCACATTTGTGCTCTCTTTTTCTATTTGGTTTGTAGTGGAGTATACAGCTCGATCAGGTTTTCTTCCGGGTCGCGCAAATGAACGACACGCATTCCCCAACCGGGCATATCGGTAGGCTCGTTGATGAACGAAACGCCTTTGCCCCGGAGTTCGCCGTGGGTTTTGTCCACGTTCTCCACCTCGAACGAGATCATTGATTTTTCGCGCCCACCTACAGGCTGCACCTCATCCGCGTTGCCGACCACCGGAGCCATATAGTCGCTCAGGAATATGGCTAATCCTTCGATCCCATCGGCTACTTTAAAGGCACCGTAACGCTCCTCCACATCCCATAGCGGCTCAAAACCCAGTTTTTGGGTATAGAAATCGAAACACTTCCGGTAGTCTTTGACTAATAATCTTACGTTGTTGAATTTCATAGCTGTATTTTTTGGTTTATTCCTTTAGTATTTCGTCTATCATGATTGATACTTTTGTGTAAATATAGTGATTTATCGATTATGATTGATGCTTCTCCGTTTTATTTTAGGGCAACAGGTTTTGTGTTTTTCCGATGGCTTTTTATATATTTGTATGAAACGAAACACTTGTTCCCCATTGAAATAAAAAGCGATGACAAAGAAAAAAAATCCGCAAATCCGCAACAGTACCGCCGAGTTTTTGGTATTTACTTCGCAAACAGGTGGAAATACCATTGAGGTGCGGGTACAGGATCATACCGTATGGCTGACGCAAAAGGCAATGGCTGAACTTTTTGATGTAAATGTGCCTGCCGTAAGTAAGCATCTTTCCAACATCTTTCAAGCAGGAGAATTGGATGAAAATTCAGTTATTTCCATTTTGGAAACAACTGCCACAGACGGCAAGAATTACCAAACAAAGTTCTACAACCTGGACGCCATTATCTCTATCGGTTATCGCATCAACTCTCAACGGGCCACACAGTTCCGCCAATGGGCAACTTCCGTTTTGCGGGATTACGCTATTCGGGGATATGTGATCGACCGCAAACGAATGGAAAACGGTGCATTTCTTGGTGAAGATTACTTTGAACACCTGCTGGCCGAAATTCGCGAGATCCGCCTGAGCGAACGCCGCTTTTACCAGAAGATAACCGACATTTACGCTACGGCAATGGACTATAACAAGGATGCACCGACTACCCGCGAGTTTTTCGCCAAAGTGCAAAACAAACTGCACTATGCTGTTCACGGTCACACGGCAGCCGAATTGATCGTAGCAAGGGCAAACGCCGAAAAAGAGCACATGGGCTTGACTTCTTGGGAGAACAGTCCGGACGGAAAAATAGTGAAAACCGATGTTTCCGTGGCTAAAAACTACCTGACCGAAACCGAACTGGATTCATTGGGGCGTATCGTCAATGCTTACTTGGATTTGGCGGAAGACCGCGCCAAAAAACAGATCCCCATGACAATGGAAGAGTGGGCAAAACGCCTCGACCGCTTCCTAGAAGCTGATGATAGGGAGATATTACAGGATAGCGGAAAAGTGACCGCCCTCATCGCAAAGTCATTTGCCGAAAGCGAATTTGAAAAATACCGCATCGTGCAAGACCGCTTGTTTGAATCGGATTTTGATAGGGAGATGAGGAGAGTAATGGGTGAGGAGTAGATATGTTATAAAAATAAAACAATCAACATGAAAGAATTAATTTGTCAAAGTTGTGGAATGCATATGAAGTCCGCAGAGGATTTCGGCACGAATGCCGATGGTACGCCGAACAAAGAGTATTGCCGTTATTGCTACCAGAACGGGGCATTTACCCGTGATGTTACGATGGAAGAGATGATGGAGACCAACCTGCAATACATTGACCATTGGAACGCCGAGACGGGCAACAATTTCACTGCCGACGAAGCCCGTCCGCTCCTGCGCGAGTTCCTGTCCACCTTAAAGCGCTGGCAGAAAGAGTAAGCATACAGACAAATAAACCATCCGACAAGGAAAAAATAAGGAAATGGGGAAAGCATCGTTGCACTATGAATGTGACAACCATAGAACAAATTCTCCGTGAAATTCCTGCTAAGCAACGGGTTTACGAAGAGAGGCAACGGGGATTACAGAAAAACGATTTGTACGATAAAATAAATTTTGAAAGATAATCATATCAATGATCTGGAAAAGGAGAAACTTTGGAAGTTGCTCCTCGGCTACGCTACTCCGGCCGTCGTCGGGATGCTGGTGCAGGCGTTATACAACATCATAGACCGCATCTTCATCGGGCAGGGCGTCGGGGCGTTGGCCATATCGGGCCTGACATTCACCTTGCCCGTAATGATGCTGATCTTCGCTTTCGGGATGCTGCTGGGAATAGGTGCGGCGGCGCGTATCTCCATTTTTCTGGGTAAGAGGCGGCGTAATCTGGCGGAAATGGTGTTGGGGAATACCGTTACGCTCGCTTTTATCACCGCCATCTTTACCACCATCCTGCCGTTGGTGTTCCTCGACGAATTGCTCCTGTGGTTCGGCGCCAGCGCACAGACACTGCCTTATGCGCGGGAATATCTGGAGATCATCATTCCGGGCAGTCTGCTTCAGATACTGTCGTTCTGCTTCATCTTCGCCATGCGGGCTTCGGGCTATCCGGCCAAAGCGATGCTCGTGATGCTGAGCGGCGTGGGGCTAAACTGTGTCCTCGACCCAATATTCATCTGGGGGCTCGACATGGGTATTCGCGGGGCGGCCATAGCAACGATCATCTCGCTACTGGTGTCGGGTATCTATGCGCTGACACACTTTACAAGCAAACGGAGTGTCGTTCGCCTGCAACTGCCTTACCTGCGGCTGCGTGGGCACATTGTGTGGAGTATACTCACCATCGGCTTCTCGCCGTTCATTATAGATGTCGGATCGTGTGTCAAGATGTTCGTCGAGAACAGGGTTATGGAACACAACGGAGGTGACCTTGCGGTGGGTGCATGTGGCATCGTTCTCAGCCTCGCCCTGTTAGGCGTGTTCCTTGTGATCGGTATCGCGCAAGGGATGCAGCCCATTGTCGGGTTCAATCAGGGAGCGGGACGCTACGACCGGGTCGGGGGAATACTGCGGCTCTCTATCATCTCTGCCAGCGTTGTTACCGTCATCGGCTGCGCTGTCAGCCTGCTATTTCCGGAAACGTTGGTCAGGCTGTTCACGAACGATGCGGAATTGATCGCCATTGCCGCGATCGGGCTGCGCCTGTCGATGCTGATGTTCTGGCTGGCCGGCTCGCAGATCGTCATCGGCATGTTCTTCCAGAGCATCGGCTTAGCCGGACCGTCGATATTTTTGAGTATATGCTGTCAGTTCCTGTTCTATATTCCGGCAACGCTGATCTTCGCCGCGCTATGGGGAGTGACGGGGGCGTGGTTGGCGATGGCTTTTTCCGACGCGGCGGCCACCATTACCGTGTGGCTCTTTCTGTGGTATTATGTGCGCAAAAAGAAGATCGTGCTGTCGATTTGAAGCAATTGTAGCAGATGGAAAATAATTTCAAAGTATAGAGAATCAAAACTGGATTTTCCGTAAATTTGTATGACATACAACACATGAAACACCTGTTCCCCATACTCTTTTTTTGCCTGTTGTCCGCCTGTTCCGGCGGAGGCGGTAAATCCGCTTCCGGAAGCATGGATTGGAAACTGTTTCGCGGGGAGCCCTCCCTGAGCGGTTATACGGCTACTCGATTGCCTGAAAATCCTGTGCTGTTGTGGACATACAAGGGGGGGACCCGAACAGTATCCTCGCCTGTCGTGGCGGAAGGCACTACCTACTGGTGCGACAAAAGAGGGGCAATCCGCGGGGTCAACCTGAAAGGAGAAGCGGTGTTTGAATACGATTTGCAAACGGCGGTGGAAGCAAGTCCGATGATTGTAGATTCCATGCTGTATATCGGACGGGTGGACGGTTTTATGACGGCCGTTTCGTTGGCAACAAAAGATACCGTTTGGAATTACGAGACAATGGGGCAGATTTCAGCCTCTCCCAATAGGGTGGAGTTTAAAGGGCGGCAGGCGCTGGTGTTTGGCAGTTACGACAATTACCTGCACTGTATCGACGCCCGGACAGGCGAGGCATTGGGCCGGTTTGAATCGGGCTATTACTTGAACGGCGCCGCCGCTGTCCGGGACAGCTACATCCTGTTTGGCGGTTGCGACGCCTGGTTGCGCATTATTGATTGCCGGACGGGGATACAGACGGACTCCCTGCTGCTTGACGCTTATATTCCCGCCTCTCCTGCTGTCAGCGAGGATGCCTGTTATGTGGGCGATTATGAGGGTAACATCTATGCATTTGAATTGTCAAACGGTAAAATCGCCCGGAATACCAAAGTGTCCGCAGCGGACAGCGACAACAGTTCTTTTGTCTCCATACCCGCCGTTTCGGAGGAGGTGGTTTATTTCTTTTCCGGCGACAGGTACTTGCAAGCCGTCAACCGGAAAACCGGAAAGACCAATTGGAAATACCTGCTGAAAGGAGATGCAGGCGAAAGCTCGCCGCTTGTGTGCCGCGACAAAGTGCTGGTGTGCACCAAAACCGGCATCATCTCGATCCTGGACGCAGATACCGGAAAACTCTTGTGGGAATACGACACCGGCGAATCCATTACCGCCTCCCCGGCAGTTATCAAAGGCCATTTTATGGTCCTTACGGGAAAAGGAACCCTGTTTTGTTTTGGGCGAAACAATTAAAAGCTAATTAATCTATATCTGGAATAATCACATTACCGATCTAAATACCGATAAACTAACGAAAGCAGAATTGGAATTTCTGGAACAGATTGCCGGATATATAGATAAGAACGGAGAGATCACAAACTATCGCGCCCAACTTCTTACCAATAAATCCGATGTCAGCGTGAAAAAGTATTTTGCTAAATTTGTGGAGATCGGAATTTTGAGAGTAGAAGGGAAAAATAAAGGAAGAAAATATTTAACAAACAATCTTACGGGAAATAATAATGGAGAATAGAGGCGAGATCATCATTTACCAAAACGAAGATAATCATGTTTCTTTGAATGTCCGCTTAGAAGATGAGAATGTTTGGCTTACGCAGGCAAATCTGGTCGAGTTGTATCAATCCAGCAAATCGAATGTAAGCGAACACATTAAGCATATCTTTGAAGAGGGTGAATTGGATAGAAATTCAACTGTTCGGAATTTCCGAACAGTTGCCTCAAACGGCAAAACATACGATATAGAGTATTACAACCTTGACCTGATCATTTCTCTCGGTTATCGCATTAAATCCCGAATAGCCACACAATCGGAAAACCTAAAAAGAAATAAGTGACATTCGTAAATCCGGCTTTCACTATCTTTGCAAAAAACCAACCACATGAAAATCGTCGCATTTAACGGAAGTCCGCGCAAAGGCGGGAACACAGAACAACTCATCGAAGAGGTATTTAAACCCATCCGGGAAGCCGGGATCGAAACGGAATTGGTGCAATTGGGCGGTAAACTGCTGCGGGGATGCGCTTCCTGCTACACTTGTTTCGAGACAAAAGACGGGCAGTGTGCCATTCAAACCGACGGCATGAACGAATACATCCGGAAAGCGCAACAGGCGGACGGGATCATCCTCGCCTCACCCACCTACTACGGGAGCGTCAGTGCGGAGATGAAGGCGTTTATGGACCGGCTGGGCCTCACCACCATCGGGCAGGGACGGACACTGACCCGCAAAGTCGGGGCGGCAGTCGTCAGCGTGCGCCGGGGCGGGGCCGTTACCGTCTACGACGAACTGAACCGCTTTATGCTGGGTAGCGGCATGATCGTTCCCGGCTCCACCTACTGGAACTTCGGGATCGGCGAAATGCCCGGCGAAGTATACAACGACGCCGAAGGACTGAGGAACATGAAGGACCTGGGGGTGCAATTGAGTTGGTTGCTGAAAGCCCTGCATTCAGGAGTGTGACAGCAATAATATCTTATGTTTATCATATTGATTGTGAGTTTTTTACAACATCGCATGAATTATTATTTTTCGTGCATTTATCTTGGGATAAAACAGAATAGGTTTGCATCTTTCCTCGGCTTTTAGTAACTTTGCATACATGTACCAACCCATTCACATAGATAGGAACAACCTCACAATCATGGGAGTTCGCTTTCCCGATTTGGAAACGCTTGATAGCACTGCCAATGCCATCGGCTCAAATATGTTCGAAGGTTTTGAGCCTACGGAAAGCCGTATTGCCCTTATTCGGGATTATATGTTGAACAAAATCACTTTCAGGCAGTTTATCGAAGCGGCGATATCAACAGCTCATGTCTGAACAGTATCACTATATTGACCCCGATTATACCTACACCGATCCCCAGACCGGTGTGTTGAGAAATCTTGCAAATGTAGCCGATCGCGATACGTTGATGTTCATCGAAAGTGGTGCTGTCGCGAAACGTATCAGCGAGTTAAAAGCCAAACCAATAAAGATTAAAGGCTCCCAAACGTTGCTTACCGTACACAAGTATCTGTTTCAAGATATCTATTCGTGGGCGGGTAAAGTCCGGACGGTAGAGATCAGTAAAGGCGACAAACCGTTTTTTTCATTGAATTATTTCCACCGGGCATTTCCATATATTGATTCATTAATTGCAGAATTCCGACAGATAGACAGAAACGACCGTCCTGCATTAGCGTACAAACTCGCTGAACTTCTCGACCACATCAACTATCTACACCCGTTCCGCGAGGGCAACGGACGTACACAGCGTGAGTTTCTGCGCCTGCTTGCTTTGGAGAAAGGGTTGGAACTCAATCTCAATCCGCCGGACAATACCGATATTTACGAGCGTTATATGTTCGGTACAATTAACGGCGATATCAAGGTACTCACAGCGTTGATGCTGGATATTATTTAACTTCTTATCTTAATGAACGAGGATAGTTTGTCTATATAGCAGGGATTTTTAAACAAACTCTAACTTGCAACAAAATTATTTTGACCCCATGCCGCTCATTCAATTAAAAGAGATACAAAAACAGTTCCCGGACGGGAGTGACCGTTTAAACACCGTACTGCGGGGAGTGGAACTGGAGGTGGAGCGCGGGGAGTTTGTGGCGATTAAAGGCGCTTCGGGTTCGGGTAAGACAACGTTGCTCTCCATTCTGGGGACATTGCTGACCCCGGACGGCGGCAGCTACTTTCTGGACGGCAGGGATATGGCTGCTCCGGGCATTGACTACTCGCTTGTGCGCAACCGGCAAATCGGTTTCGTGTTTCAGGACCACCGCCTGTTGCCGCAATATACCGCCATAGAAAATATACTATTGCCTACGCTTGCCTGTCGTTCCGAAGCTTCTGTGGAAGAGGTTGCCTACGCCCGCCGCCTCATGGAGCTGGCGCGTATTCCGGGGGTAGCCGCCCAATACCCGCACACCCTCTCCGGTGGCGAAGCAAGCCGGGTAGCCGTATGCCGGGCGCTCATCATGAAACCGCTGCTGGTGCTGGCCGATGAGCCTACCGGGCAGTTAGACCGGGAGAACGCGCAAAACATCGCCTCCCTGCTTTCAGAGGTAAACCAAACCATGCAGGCGACCATCGTCATGGTGACCCATTCGGATGAAACCTCCTCCGTCGCCGGCCGCATACTCACCCTTCAAGACGGCAAATTACAGTGAACTTCCGCAGCCTGACATACAAAAACAGCGCCTTTTTCGCCCGCTACTACAGGCTAATCGCTTTGGCTACCCTCATCACCGTCGCCGTCATCACCGGGAGCTTAGTAGTAGGTGATTCGGTACGCACCACCCTCGTAAAACGGGTAACGGAGCGGCTGGGTAACACACAGACCGTGATATTCTCCCGCAACTCCTTTATGTCCGAGGAATTGGCGGAAGCCCCCCTATTCGGTGGCGCGGCAAGAGGCATCTTGTTGACCAACGGCTTTATTTCACAGAACGGGCGACTGCTCCCTGTCTTCGTCTGGGGCGTTGACGACCTGCCCATTGCCAAAGGCGCCGCCCGCATCAACCCCGCCCTGCGGAAAGAGCTGGGCTCCGGGGTCCCGGATGCGCTTGTACTGCGCCTGCCTGCGCCGGGATTGGTGCCGTCCGGTTCCCTGTTCGTTACCGACACCTACACCACCGGCATGCGCCTCTCTTTCGACGGCATAATCAGTGCAGAGGAGGGCGGCAACATCAGCCTGAAAAACGAGCAGGTGCTTCCCTTTAACATCTTTGTCAACCGGCAGGAGTTGGCCGAAGCCCTCGAAATGCAAGGAAAGATAAACCTGCTCCTGACAGACCGGCTTATCGCCCCCGATGCTTGGGAGCAGGCGTGGCACAACACAACCTCCGGCCTCTCCGTCAACCGCGCCAAAGATTTTACCGAAATCACCTCCGACCGCGTATTCCTGCAGGAAGAGGTGGTCGCAACCATTTGTCGGGATAACCGGGAACCCAACCGCCTCTTCTCCTACTTGGTCAACTCCCTACAACGGGGCGACTCGTCCGTCCCTTACTCATTCGTCACCGCACTTGACCGGTACAGGGGAGCCCCCCTGCAAAAGGAGGAGATCATCCTCTCGGACTACGCTGCCCGTCGCCTCCGCGCCCAAACGGGCGACCGGATTACATTGACCTACTTCACCTCGCAGGACTTAAAGGCGTTGAAAACCGACACCGTATCCCTGCGGGTAAAAGCAATTGTTCCCCTAAGCGAATTACAGGAAGACAAAACCCTGAGCGCGGACTTCCCCGGCCTCTCCGATGTGGAACGGTGCACCGATTGGGACAGCGACCTCCCCATAGACATGGCCCTGATTACCGCCGAAGATGAAGCATATTGGGAACGCTACCGCAACACGCCCAAAGCCCTTGTAGCCTACGATGCCGTTGCCGCCGATTGGGGGAACGCCTACGGGAATGCTACTGCCGTGCGCGTCGCCGATACCACTCCCGACCTGTCGGGCCTCACCGCCGGCATGTTCGGCATCCAACTTATCCACCCCCGCGACAAAGGCCTCTACGCCGCCCTGAACGGAGTGGACTTCTCCGGCCTCTTTCTGGCGCTCGGTTTCTTCATCATTCTATCCGCCCTGCTGTTGATGCTGGTTCCCCTGTCGGAAATGCTCTACCGGAGGCGGTATGAAGTCGACCTGCTGAAAGCGTTGGGGTATCCTTCCCGGCGCATTGTCCGCCTGTTTTGGCGGGAATCCGCTCCCGTTGTCCTGCTCTCCTCCCTTGCCGGAGTAGTTGCCGGGCTTCTCTACACCGCTCTGGTGATGTGGCTCTTGGGCAACGTTTGGAGAGGCGCCACCCACACGGACGGTTTCGCCGTCTATCCGTCTGCAACCACCGTTATGGCGGGTTTCCTTATCGGTGTTGCGCTTTCCCTCTGCCTCCTCCGCAGAAGCATCGTGCGTAATCTGAAAAACACCGAAAAGAGCGCGTCGTCCCCCCAAATCCGTTTAAAACGAAAACACACGCTCTCTCTCTTCTTTACCCTGCTTGCCGTCGGAACAGTAGCCGCCAACCTCCTCTTTCTGCACTCCGTTGCTCTCTTTGTAGCCGCAGGCATTGCGCTGATAGGAGCAGCGACAACCTGGGGAGATTACCTGATTTGCCGGAACGGCGCAACCGCTTCCGGAAACTTCAACAGGGAAAAATTGGTTTGGAGCACCTTATTGGCCCATAAAAAACAAAGCCTGCTCTCCTTTTTCACCCTGACGATCGGCGTATTTATCGTCTTCTCCGTCGGGCTCAACCGGAAAGGCTTTACCGACAGCTCCGGCCTGCGCACCGGAACAGGCGGCTACACCCTCTGGTGCGAAAGCGCCGTCCCCATCTACTACGACCTGAACACACCCGCCGGACAAGAGAGACTGTCGCTGACCGGCCTGCCCGACAGCACGGAAATCCTCCAATGCTTCCGCCTCAACGCTGACGACGCCAGCTGCCTCAACCTGAACAAAGTAACCACGCCCACCGTTTTGGGCTTGAACATGGAGCGCTTGGCGGCAAGTCATTTCCAAATCGAGCAAAGCATCTACCCGTCGGACCGGGAAGGGGTGTTCCGGCAACTGCAAACGCCCGCCGGCAAAGCATACCCCGCCCTCATAGACGCCACCGTACTGACGTGGGACCTGATGATGAAACTCGGCGATACACTTTGGTACGAGAACGGCCGGGGAACGCCCGTCCCCATCCTATTGGCCGGTACACTGTCCAACTCTATTTTTCAAGGGAACATTCTCATTGACCGCACCTTTTTCTCCGAAAATATGGCCGGAGACCACCGGCAGCGAAGTATTTCTTCTGAAAACAGCGGAAGAAAAGAAAGAGGCGGTAAAAATGCTCCTCTCCCAGGCGCTGCACGAATACGGCGTCAGAATCTCCACCACCAACGAACGCCTGCAACAATTCAACACCGTCACCGACACCTACCTCACCATCTTCCTGACACTGGGAGGCTTGGGCCTGCTCCTCGGCATCATGAGCTTCGTCATCGTCGTCCGTAAGAACCTCACTGCCCGCCACCGTGAAATCGACCTCTACCGCACCCTCGGCTTCACCGACACCCAAATTCGGCGCATCCTCTGCAAAGAAAACTTACTCGTCCCGCTTTACGCCATCGCAGCCGGCATTGCCGCCTCCCTCACCGGCGTCAGCATGACCTTTGCCAACGTAACCGCCCAAGTCTGGCTACTCGCCTTACTGTTCGCCCTCTTTTTTGTTGTAAGTGTGGTGGTGTTTGTGCGGAGAGAAGTGCAAAAAGAAATTCAGAGGTTATAGAAAAATTAAAAACAACAACCATGGACAAAAAATGCAATCTTACCTGCACGGACGTAACCATCAAAAAATACTTCCAGGCAACCCCCGCAAAAAAAGAGGCCATCCAACTGATCCTCATCTCCGAAGCCATGCCTCCAAACACCGAAGAATACTTTGACGGAAAAGGCGAACCCTCATTCCTGAAAAACACAAACACCATCTTCCATGCATTGGGTTACAACTACCAAACCTACAACGACTACCTGAACAACGGCATCTACCTGACCACCGCCATCAAATGCGCCAAAAAAGAGTATTTGGTTAGTTCCGAAACCCTGAAAAACTGCTCCCTCCATTTGGAAAAAGAGTTAGACCAATTCCCCAACAAAAAAGTGATCATGCTCATGGGCGATTTTGCCATAAAAGCCATGAACTACATCTGGAAAAGAAAATTCAATGCACGGATCATCCCGACCGGCTCCACCTACAAAATAAGAAACGGCATATACGAATCGAACGGCATCCGTTTCTTCCCCTCATACACCCAAACAGGCGAAAGCTTCGGCTTGGAAAAATCAAAAGTACAAATGATCACAGAAGATGTAACCGAAGCACTGAAAACCATAAAATAAAAACAAATGAAACAACTGATCGCTTGCTGTGGCTTGGATTGCGAAACCTGCGATGCCCGCATAGCCACCGTCAAAAACGACGACGAACTGAGAGAAAAAACCGCCCGGAAATGGAGCGAAATGAACAACGTACCCGAAATCACGGCAGACACCATTAATTGCATGGGTTGCCGGACCGACGGAGTAAAATTCGCCTTCTGCAGCAACCATTGCGAAATCCGCAAATGCGTCCACCAAAAAGGCTTCGATACCTGCGGCGACTGCCAAGAACTGGACAACTGCCCCATCGTAGCCCCGATCCTGCAAAACGCTCCCGGCGCAAAAGAAAACCTTCGATCAACCGTCTGAAAACTTATAACATGGCAAAAACATTTGAAATCGAAGTCGAGCAAGTAAACGGCTATTGTGCCTGTGGATACAAAAAAGGAGACAAAATCACCTGCGAAGGGCTAAACACCCCCAACCAGCCATTTTGTGGCGGAGCGTACGCCATCCTGTTTCCCATGCAAACCGCATTACATTCAGGCGCCACATTCAACTTTGAAGCAAACCCTTACTCAAAAACAAAACTCGCTTGCCCCGACAACGGACACGTCATCTTTAAACTTACCTTACTCAAAGAATAAAATGACCGAAAAAGAAAAAATGCTTGCAGGAGAACTATACGACTGCGGAGACCCCGAACTAATCGAACTCTGGACCCGTGGGAAAAACCTGATGCAACAATACAACGCCCTTTCCTACTCCGATAAAACCGGGCAACTCAAAATACTCGACGAATTACTGGGCGCACGGGGAAAACACACACAGATCACCGCACCATTCTTCGTTGACTACGGTAAATTTATCTTTTTAGGCAACAACTGCGAAATCAACATGAACTGTGTCTTCCTGGACTGCAACCGCATCACAATTGGCGACAACGCACTAATTGCCCCCGGTGTACACATCTACACCGTCTTCCACCCCATAAGCGCCAACGAAAGATTCAACAAAAGCGTCAACGCAGATTTTCCGTTTGCCGTATCCAAAACCGCACCCGTAACCATCGGGAACAACGTCTGGATTGGCGGCGGCAGCATCCTATTACCCGGCATCACCATTGGCGACAACGTCACCATCGGAGCCGGAAGTGTCGTCACCAAATCCATACCCAGCAACGTCATCGCCTACGGAAACCCTTGCAGAATCATCAAAGAAATAGAACCCCAACGCCCTTAAAACCCCGGCAAACGCATCGTCACCGTCGGTATCAACAACACAAAACCCAACACAATCAGCACCAACAACAACTTAAAAAACCACTTCACCCACACCTCGTAAGGAATGCGGGCAATTCCCAGCGCACCGATCAATATCGCCGACGTCGGGGTAATCATATTCGTAATCCCATCCCCAAATTGAAACGCCATCACCGTCGCCTGCCGTGAAATACCGATCACATCCGAAAACGGCGCCATGATCGGCATCGTCAGCGCAGCCTTAGCCGAACCGGACGGGATCACAAAATTAATCAGGGTCTGAACGGCGTACATCACCCCCACGGAAGCAATCCGCCCCGTCTCATGCATCAGGGAAGCCAGGCCGTGCAGGATCGGGTCAATAATCTTTCCCTCCTGCAGGATCTGTATGATTCCGCCTGCCAATCCCACCACAATAGCAGCGGAAAGAATATCCTTCGCCCCCTCCAAAAACAACTTAATAATACCATCCGGCTTCCCTCCCGCAGCAAACCCCGAAAGTATCCCCATCGCCAAAAAAACAGCAGATATCTCAGGCAGATACCAACCGTGCCCCATCACCCCCGTCACCAAAAACAATACCGTAAACCCCAAAAGCGTCAACACAAAAAAATGATACGACTTACGCGCTCCCAGCCAACCCAGCAACACAAAAAGAACAGTAAATGCAGGAACAGCGTACAACTTGACCGACACAGCTCCCACCGTCAACGTCGTCACCGGATAAAACAGAGAAAACAACACCAGCGCCACCGTCACCATTCCGTACACCACCCACGTCGACCGGGGAGTGGCATACGTCATCCGCTCAACCTCTCCGTTGTTCCGTTCCCGCCAATATTGATCGGCCGCATACATTGGCGACAACTGCGGCCTTTTTCTGATCCGGTTCGCATACACCAACACGGCAACAACCAACACCGCCGTCAGCAACAACCAGCAAAACAAACGGTACTCAAACCCCGAAAACAACGGCAGATCCGACAACCCCTGCGCAATACCGATCGTAAACGGATTCAACACAGCCCCCGCAAACCCCACATGAGCAGCCACATACACCATACACAAGCCCGTGATCGAATCGTATCCCATTGAAATGGCCAACGGCACAACAATGATCACAAACGCCAGCGTCTCCTCACTCATCCCGAACACCGCCCCAAACAAACTGAAAAGGACCATGATCAAGCTCATCACCACATTATTCACACCGATCTTCCTCATCCACGAACGGCGTTCCAACCGCCGGGTATACCCCCAAAAAGAAAAAATACCCGCATCGATCGCCCGGCTGTTGTTCATAATCTGAAAAGCGCCGCCGATGATCAACAAAAAAGCAATAATCCCCGCCTGCCGCTCAAACCCCTCCAACAGCGCGGAAAACACCTGCCATGACTGGGGCGATTGCTCCACCGCGTGAAAAGAATCCGGAACGATCACCGTCCGGGAAGCCCCGTTCACCTCCATCGTCCGGCGCTCATACTCCCCGGCAGGCACCACCCACGACAAACCCGCGCAAATCAAAATAATGACAGCAATAATCGTATAAGTATGGGGTATCTTCTTCAGCATAAGCATTGTTTAGGCGCGAAGATAATCAATTTCTCCGCGCCTACACATCCCCATTTAAAACAAATCCATATCTTTACAAAAAATAAAAAAAATGGAAATCAAATCACTCGCCCAAACAGACTTCCCAACCCTATTCAACGCATTCAGCCGCGCTTTCTCCGACTACGACATCCAACTAAACAGCCAACAACTGCAAGCCATGTGGAAAAGGCGCGGATTCCGTCCCGATCTCTCATTCGCCGCATTCGAAAACCGGGAAATAACAACATTTACCCTAAACGGCATCGGCTCCTTCAACGGCACACACACCGCCTACGACACAGGAACCGGAACATTAAAAGCACACAGAGGCAAAGGCCTCGCCACCCAAATATTCGAACACTCCATTCCCCACCTACAAAAAGCAAACATCAAACAATACCTCCTCGAAGTACTGCAACACAACACCAAAGCCGTCTCCGTCTACCGCAAACTCGGCTTCGAAATAACCCGAGAATTCAACTACTTCGTCTGGCAAAACGAAACACTGCACAACGACATCAAAAATACAGACCCCTCCTACTCCATAGAAAAAATCGACATCGAAAAACACCCCTCCGTTTCCGCCTTCTGGGACTTTCCCCCCTCCTGGCAAAACAGCCTCGCCTCCATCCAAAGAGCCAAAGAAACCTTCCTCAGTTGGGGCGTATTTCTGGAGCAAGAACTCGTAGGATACTGCGTATTCGAACCCGTATCGGGCGACATCACACAAATAGCCGTCCATAAAGCACACCGCAGAAAAGGGATCGCCACCCTCCTGCTCCACCAAACAAGCAAACATAACAAAATGCCAACAACCAAATTGCTAAACACCGAGACCTCCTGCACCTCAATCGTCGACTTTCTCCGGGCAAAAAACATCCCGGTCAGCGGAAAACAATTTGAAATGATCAAAAAAATCTAACCCCATGCAAACCAAACGTTTAATTCTAAGAGCCTGGCAGGAGAGTGACGCCGAATCGCTTTACAAGTACGCCCAAAATCCCCGCGTCGGACCGGTTGCCGCTTGGCCGCCCCACACAAGCGTGGAGAACAGCCGCGAAATCATCAAAAGCATCCTTTCGGCAGACGAAACCTACGCCGTCGTACTGAAAGAAACCGGCGAAGCCATTGGAAGCATCGGGCTGATGACGGCCCACACCATCCACAGCGCCGAAATAGCGGAAGGTGAGCGCGAAATAGGGTACTGGATCGGCGAACCCTTCTGGGGCCAAGGCCTCATCCCCGAAGCCGTCCGCGAACTCCTCCGGCACGCCTTTGAAGACCTGCAAGTTACCACCGTCTGGTGCGGTTACTACGACGGCAACGAAAAATCAAAACGGGTATCGGAAAAATGCGGATTCCTCTACCACCACACCGAACACAACAAACCCGTCCCCCTACTAAACGAACTCCGCACAGAACACTTCACCTACCTCTCCCGCAAAAATTGGGAAAATCGCGATAAAGACACCTTTACCTGTAAAATTGAATGATTATGTAATCTTCCCCTTAATCCGCCGCCGCAATTACACATTTTCGGCACGAGAAATCCTCTCGTTTTACACATTTTTCGGAGGAGCTTTCAAGTAATGGTTTCACCATCTGTTTTTAAATGCCAAATTCATCGGCATCCGATAAACCAATTCCTCGACTAAATAAATATCGCACTGCACGGGAGTCATTTCCTCCCACAATTAGCGAAACTTGTAAATTTTGCAAGTTTCGCTAATTGTGGGAGGGGCGTTATTAATAAAAATCTATTTACGTGCTTATTGAAAAAATAACGATAAGTTTTGTATATTCGTCCTTTGGTAACTAAGGACTTACCCTCTTAACCACCAACGCATGAAGCAAGCCATTCTCAGAAACATCGCCATCGTATCGGCGCTCTTTGTCGTTACCTTCTCAACTATGCTGATCACCTCCTACTTTCAGGTGAGAAGCGCCACACCGTTGCAAACCGAAGTCGTAGAAACATTAAAAGGCCTCAACGACCAACAAGCCGGCAATCCGGCCTTGCAGGAGCAGATACGCCAATTAGACCTGTTGGCGCGGAAAGCCTATTTTACACGCATGGACCACCTGACAGCCGGTGTTTACATCTTGTTGGGCATGTTGGCGGTATTTATCGTCTGCACCCGCCTCTATTTTGCCGGCAGTAAAAATATTCCGGAAAAAGAGCTGGCACCGGTCGACGAATGGGCGGTGAAAAGCCGGGCGCGGAGTTATCTGGTGTGGGGCGTTCCTGCCTTGACAGCCGTCGCGCTGGTGTTCGCTTTTCTGGGTTCACCCTACCTGCAACCGGCCCAACCGGCAGCAGAAGCGCATCAAAACGAAATCGTAGCGGAAGTAAACAAGCCGGTCAACGAAACACCGCAGGAACCGGCACCGCAAGAAACAATAACCGAACCGGTCACAACCGAAAAGGAAGTAGTAGACAAAGATGAGCCGACCGCCAAACTGGAGCAGGAGAAAAAAGCGCCGGAAACCACCGTCCGGGAAACCACCCCCCAACCCTCCACTGCCACCCACAGCGCCTTTCGGGGCGACAACTCCAACGGTCACTCCGCCGCCAAAGGGGTTCCCGTCAAGTGGGACCTGAGCAACGGGATCCACATCGCCTGGAAACAGGAGATTCCGCGGAAAGGCTACAACTCTCCCGTCATCTGCAACAGCAAAGTCTTCTTTTCGGGGGCCGACGAACAGGCGCGCGAGTTGTATTGCTACGACCTGGCCACCGGGCAAAAACTGTGGTCGCTGACCGCCTCCAACATACCCGGTTCTCCTGCACAGATGCCCGCAACCACCGAAGATACCGGTCTGGCAGCCTCCGGTGTAGCCACCAACGGGAAACAGGTATGCGCTATCTTCGCCACCGGCGACATCCTTTGTGCCGACATGAATGGTAAACAACTTTGGGCCAAAAACATCGGCATTCCGGACAACCACTACGGATACGCCTCCTCGCTCCTCATATACAACAACACAGTAATTATACAGTACGACAACCGCAACGCCCCGCGAGTGCTGGCGTTGGATTTAACAACGGGCGCCGAGCGTTGGAGCAAAAGCCGGACGGAAAACGTGACCTGGAGTTCTCCCATGATTGCGAACGTCAACAACATTCCCCAATTAGTATTAATGGGCAATCCCTCCATTACCGCCTACAACCCCGCCACCGGCGAACAGCTTTGGCGGACAGAGTGCATGACGGGAGAGGTGGGGGCCAGCGCCTGCAGTGCTAACGGCATCATATTCGGCGCCAGCGAATACGCCAAATTGGTGGCCATCAACGGCGCAGACGGCAGCATCCTGTGGGAAGGGACAGACTACCTGCCGGAAGTCTCCAGCCCGGTAGCGACCCAAGAGAACCTCTACTTAGCCACCAGTTACGGGGTTTTTGCCGCCTACGATGCGCAGACCGGAGCCTTGCGCAAAGAACACGAATTGAATACCGAATTCTACTCTTCCCCCATTATTGCCGAAGGAAAAATATACCTTTTCAGCAACGATGGAAAGATGCACATCTTCTCGGCCGACAACGACTTCCGCCTCATAGACGCCTTTGAAACCGGAGAGAAAACCTTTGCCACCCCCGCCCTCACAGACGGCAAAATGGTGGTGCGGACAGAGAAGAGTCTTTACTGTGTAACCACCCTCTGATATGGCCTGTACCTGCAATCATAACAACACCGACCTTGTAGAAAAGGTAGACGCCATTATTGACCGCATCGGCACCTCCCGGCAGGTCATCATCCCCTTGTTGCAGGCATTGCAGGAGGCGTTTAACTACCTCCCTGCGGCGGCCATCGAACGGGTATACGAACGGACGGAAATCGACC
>QMCD01000523.1_pt1 | contig 50680 bp, 45 predicted proteins | sample 1821841 | NCBI WGS metagenome assembly QMCD01 (sample SAMN01991225, study PRJNA193472) | Termite gut metagenome, whole genome shotgun sequencing project. | isolation source: worker | host: Macrotermes natalensis
CCACTTTTTCAATAGTCAATAATCTTGGATTAGTATTTTTCACATCTTCGAGTTTCCGATACGCCTGCTGCCTAATGCCCAAAATTTCAGCGGCTTCTTTTTGAGTCCTTTTCCCGCGTAATTTTCTTAATTGCAGAGCAAAAGAAACTTCTGGTAAAACAGGTATAGGATACCCTCTTGTATATGCTGCCTTGGGTATTCCAAAGTTATTTTTTATCAATGAGGAAAGATGTCCGTTTAACGCTTCTTTTGCCATTTCAATGGCTTCTTCTAAACTCTCTCCTTGGGAATAACATCCCTTTATATCGGGGAATTCAACAGCATACACAGTACCTATCTGTTCAATTTTAGCTTGATATATCATAATATAATCAATACAACTCACTGGTTGTATTATCAAGATTCTTTATTATAATTGAAACAATAAAAAACCGCTTCAAACACAGAAGATTCTATGCTTAAAGCGGTTCTGTTAAGGGGAAATCGTTTTTCAGTTTTAAATATCTACTTCCTGAACCCGGTCGAATTGTTCTTCAATCGATGCATCAGGGCGTTTCGTTAAAAGCGAAACAACAACGATACATATAATTGAAATGATGAAGGCCGGGAGTAATTCATAAAGCGGGAAGTGAGGTTTGACAAATTCATTCCATACCAGTACGGTTACGCCCCCGGAAACAACTCCGGCGATGGCTCCCGCGGCGTTCATCCGTTTCCAGAAAAGCGACAACAGAATTGCCGGTCCGATAGTAGCGCCGAATCCTGCCCATGCGTAGGATACCAAATTGAAGACCGAAGACTCCGGGTTGGAGGCAAGAATCGCCGCGAGTATCGCGACTATAATAACAGCAATCCTCGAAATCCAGAGCAGTGTTTTGGGGCTGGCATCTTTTCCAAAGATGGAACGGTACACATCTTCCGAAACCGCGGAAGATGTAACTAGGAGCTGAGAATCGGCGGTACTCATAATCGCGGAAAGAATCGCGGTCAAAAGGATTCCGGCAATAATCATGAGCCAGGGGCCGGTGAAGATACTTTTTACGAGCTCAATAAAAACCCGCTCTCCGTCCATCGACGCAAAACTTGACGGGTTCATGTGAATGGACAAATACGCCTTGCCGATAACGCCGACAAAAACCGCAAAGGCCAATGACACAAGCACCCAAACCATAGCGATCCTTCGCGCCGGTTTGATTTCGCGGGAATGGCGGATTCCCATAAACCTTGTAATGATATGAGGCTGCCCGAAATAGCCAAGCCCCCAAGCCAATGCGGACGCGATTCCCAACGCGCCGTAAGTATTAAAGCCGAACCAGTCCGAAAGTACGAGCGCCCTTCCCGCGATTGCCGGCGCCGCCAAAATCGCGTTTGCGGCTTCCATACCGCCGGTTTTTGCAAGCGCTGTAATCACGACAACAATCAGCGCAACAAACATCAAACAACCTTGAATAAGATCGGTCCAGCAGACGGCCAAGAATCCGCCAAGGAAGGTGTAGGATACAATGATAACAGCGCCGATAACGAGGGCAATCCGATAATCCATGCCGAACACCGATTCAAAGAGCTTTGCACCGGCGGAGAACTGGGCCGCTGTGTAAATAAGAAAAAAGATGATGATGAAAACCGCGGCGGAAGTCCGCAGGATTTTTGTTTTATCCTGAAAACGGTTTTCCAAATATGACGGAATCGTGATGGAATCATTAAACACAAAAGTGCTTTTTCTCAAACGGCGCGCAAGGATGAGCCAGTTAAGGTAGGTTCCTATCGCAAGTCCTATCGCCGTCCAAACCGCTTCGGAAAGCCCGTTCTTATGCAAAATCAAAAAAGCGGTTCCGGGGAGTCCCATTAAAAGCCAGCCGCTCATATCCGAAGCCTGGGCGCTCATAGCGGCAACCATCGGATTAAGAGAGCGTCCGCCCAACAGATAATCCTGCTGGGTCTTGTTGCGCCTGTGGTAATAAATACCAACCGCAATCATCAGAATAAGATACAATCCTAAAACAACACCGTGGACAATCGTTTCAATCATAATCGTTCCTTTCTATGTGAAATGAAGTTAAAAAAACAATGCATTATTATATCATATTTTGGGAAAATCTAAAGACTAAAAAGTAAAATTTGATAGAAAAACGATAGGTATTTAACAAAAAAAACACACTTTTCACTATTATGAATAGTTAAGGAGGAGATTCACTAAATTTACTGTTTCATTACGCTTGAGGCAATTGCAACCGCTTAAAAATGCGTATTTTGCCGAACTTTAGTTCGCGCCTTCAGGCGAAAAATCGCATGAGCCTCAGCAAAACTAACCGAGTTTTGCAAGAGGCTCGCTTATCTAAAAATTATTTCTACAAAATACAAAGCCTTAGAGATACCTCTGTTGTAAGATTTTACGGTCATTTCTGTGCCAGTTTCCAGCATTGCTGAATCCTCCACATGTATTCAATATTGACAGGTTCAGATTTTCCGAACCTGTCAATTATTCCAAAAAACCAGTCTATGACTTAAGTTCCCATTTTTTTAACAACTCGGAACGTTCTGTAGTGTCGTACAATTCAAGATCATAGCCCAGTACTATCTCGATTATTAAAAGATTTATAGCCCGCTTTTTCCCTTTTACGGTGTATTCTCCACCTGGTTTAAATGCATACGACAACTCGATATTATCAAATTTTGTGTCGCGGGATATTGTTCCTCCTGCCGGATGGTTCTCTACTTTGGTAAACGTTAGGTCAAAAACAAAACTGTTCTCTCCTGCCGGTACAGTAAATTTATAATCATCATTACTCCAATTGCTTCCGCTGTGCAGTTCGTCTCCTATGTTACTGCCATTCCATTGATAAAAATGAAACCATCCCTTCTCAGTATGACCTTCAAATATAACAACAGCACTATCTTCGAGAGGGTGATTTTCATCGATAACAAACTCGTGCGTCGCACCGAATATCGCACATGACGACAACGATATAATTATAGCTAATAACACAAAAGCAAAACACAAAAATCTCTTTCCCATTTCATTCCTCTTTATTGTAACAAAAATAATATCATTCGAAAACGTTCGAATGTTACAAACCCAGTTAATCAAGAACTGTCCGTTCAGACGTATTCAAAAATGGTGTAAATCCAACAAAATAATCTTCCAATGCGGAAAAACTAGCAGGAATTTCATCTTCAAACACAAATCTATACACATTCAGTCCATAGCTGCCATCTCCACCCCTTGCAAGCACAAAGATATATTTCTTTTCTGGTTGAAATTTATATTGAATGAGTAAGCCATTACCTCTGTACCTACTATTCCCAATGGCACTATTAACATTCCATTCCAACAACGTATCACCGGCTGGTATTCTCGCCGCTCCTGTAAAACCGAGATTCCAGTCCACAGATATGCCGTTGTATCCGACAATGTCACCTACACCGCCCTGCACAATCCATGCAGAATCTTCTATCGATATAGATTCATCAAACACTGCTTTTTCACTAGTTGAACAGGAAAAAACGAAAAACATACAAACGAGAACTAAAACTAAAACGATGTGTTTTTTCATGCAGTCTCCTTTTCCTTTATTATGTGAATGTAACATAACATACTGCTCTTTTTTTGGCAAGAGGATAAAATCATATTTATAAATAACTAACCAAGGAAGCGATAAAAGGGGATGCCGATGCATCAGTAATGTTACATTTAAGTATTCATAATTTCATTTTTTTCAATTTTTTTATGTAAGGGTTCTACCATCCCCCATTTTTCCTCTTGATTTTCGTATCCTATTGTGAAGACCAGTATTTTCCGATACATAAAAGTAAAAGGTTTAATGAATGGAAAATGAATCGGGGTTGGAAGGACGGGCGGCGCAGTTGCAACTGCAATTGCAAATTGCGCAAACAGACAAACATGCTCTCAACACGCTTCTTCGCAATTATATGCCCTTTATCAAGAAGTGTGCAGCAAGCGTATTTTTCAAAAGCCAGTCGAAGGCTGATAATCTCACCGATGCTATGCTTGCGTTTGCGCACAGCGTTCAAAGCTACAATCCCGAAAGCGGCGCGTTTATTCCGTATGCGGCAACGGTAATCCGCAACAGGCTCATCGATAACGCGCGGAAGGAATTGGCCTCGCAAAAGCGTTTTTTCTCCCCGGCAGTGCGGGCGGAAGTATTCGCAGAGGAAGAAAACGCGGATACATTTTGGGAAACCGGCGCGTCATTGCAGGCTTATGACCGTGCGGAAGAGGAACGCAATTTGCGGCTTGAAATTGAAGATATCAACAGCGAGTTTTTCCGCTGGGGGTTTTCATGGGAAAGCCTGCTGAAAAAATGTCCCAAGCAGGAACGTTCCCGCCGTGTCTGCCTCCGCATTGCCGAGGCGGTGCGTGAATCGCCGGAATTATTGGCCGATACGCTCGCGTCGCGTCAGTTACCGGTATCACGCCTTGCCGGAACTTTTCCGCGAAAGGCGCTGGAAAAATACCGGCAATACATTGCCGCGCTTATCATACTTGCACAGGGAGATTATCCATACATATACTCCTTTGTGCCGCAGTCATTCGCCGGGGAGGATTCAATATGAAGGGAGTCATCGTCCAGGTAGGAAAAGTATCGTTCTCTTTAACAATGGAAAAATCAGAGCAATATCTACCCCCGCCGATTGTCATGTCGGAATGGTCGTCTCAGTAGAACTCAACAATAGATTAAAAATAATTGCCATCATTTGTACCGCCGTTTTTTTAGTCGCTCTGGGCGTGTTTTTAGGCGGTACCTTTTTCAGGGGAGGAAGAACATCTCCAGTTCATTTCGCGCCTTCTCCCTCCGTTCCCTTGGCTGATTCGCCGGAAGTGCGGGACGGAGACAGTAAGCGCGGGAGAGAAATGTATAACGTAACAGTTGAGCAGGCAAAATCGCTTCCCAATGACACAAAAGTGCTGTTGACCGGAAATATTACAGAATCACTTGGCGATGAGAAATATATATTCCGCGACCCAACCGGAGAAATTATGGTTGAAATGGAGCGTGAACTGCTGCGTCATGTTTCGGTGAGCGCAGGCGACAGCGTAGAAATTTCAGGCGAAGTGGATATTGAGCGGCGGCAGCTTATCATTGATGTAGAAAACATCAGAAAAAAATGACCGCACCCCCGTTTTGCGCCGCGGGCTTTCGTATCCTAATAGCATAGCAAACGAAAAAATGAGCTATTAAGGAGCTTTGTATGAAAAAGCACATTTGCGCGGTGTGTATAGTCTTGTTTGCGGTTTTTGCGGCAGCCGGAATTTTTGCTCAGGGGTATACCGGTCCGGGCGGAGCAGCAGGGCCGCAGGGCGCTTATACCGGACCCGGCAGTTCATCAGCACGTAACACAGCTGAACTTGTTACCGTCGCCGAGCTAAAGGACCTTCGGGACGATGCGAGAGTTACGCTGCAAGGAACAATTATCAATCAACTGAGCCGCGAAAAATTTACCTTCCGCGATACAAGCGGTGAAGTTGTCGTCGAAATCGACCGCGAGGTTTGGCGCAGATTATCAGAAAGCATCAGCGAAAACGACCGCGTTGAAATTTACGGCGAAGTTGACAAAGAACGCCTCGGCACGCGCGTTGAAATCGATGTAAAATCAATTCGTAAACTGTAAAAGAATTACATTCCAAACTGATGTAAAGGTCCTTCCTGTCATGCGATGGGAAGGATTTTTGCGTTTATATCATTTGCCATAATGCTGTTTTTTTTATACACTCATATATAGAGGAAATGGTGGAAAATTTTTTCTCAAATCTTTTAAAGGGGTTGAATATATGAAAGGACCTATTTTAGTTGTGTTAGCCGCCGGAATGGGCAGCCGCTACGGCGGACTTAAGCAAATGGACAAACTGGGAAAAAACGGCGAAGTCCTTTTGGATTATTCTGTTTTTGACGCCCTGCGTTCCGGTTTTAAAAAATTTGTGTTTATTATACGGAAAGATATTGAAAAAGATTTCCAGGATTTGGTTCTCGCCAGAATGGGAAATCATGTTTCCTGGGATTTGGCGTTTCAGGAATTGGACACACTCATTCCCGCTGAGATCAACGCAAACGCGAAGAAAATCCAGCGTACAAAACCCTGGGGAACTTCTCATGCGCTGCTTTGCGCCGAAAATGTGATCGATGCTCCTTTTGCGGTCATCAATGCCGATGATTACTACGGCAGGGAATCCTTTGAAGTTATCGGAAAATATCTTTCTGACGAACATATTACAGAAGGAGCTATCGTTCCGTACCGGCTCGACCGAACCTTGAGTCCCCAGGGGACGGTAACGAGGGGAGTCTGTACGGTTGAAAACGGCTATCTTACTTCGGTCGATGAACTCTTGTTATTGAAGCGTGAAACAGACGGAATCTTCAACACAAACCCTGACGGAAGCAAACGGGCTTTAGCGGATGATACTCCCGTATCCATGAATTTCTGGGGCTTCCCGCAATCAATTTTTCCCGATCTCCAAAAATATTTTAATGATTTCCTTGCGGCCAAGGGAATGGAACTAAAAAGCGAATGTTACCTTCCGATGTTTGCCGATTGGCTTATCAAAAATAATCTGCTCAAGATAAAATCGCTCGAAGCGGACGCGGAATGGTTTGGCGTCACATACAAGGAAGATAAAGAATCCGCCATAAAACGGATTGCGGAACTTACCAACAAAGGTTTTTATCCCGAAAAACTTTGGAGCTAGGAACAAACAACAAATAGCAGTGAGCATCAAACGGTGAGAAACGCCGGCATGTGCTTATTGCTATTCTGCTGCAATCATTCTTCTGAAAGGCTTATTCTAATCACGGTCGAAGTTGAGCGGCCCTGGGAATCTGTTACGGACAAGTTGTAAGCACCTGGTTCGGGACTCCAGAGAAGTTTTTCGTCAGGAAGAGCCTTCCCCAAAAACGATGAATCAGCGAACCAGAATAATTCTCCTCCGTCCTGATCCGCGCCTGCCATAAGAACCAATTCCCGGAATCTTTCCTCATTTTTCCGAATGACATACGTAGTATTAGACAAAGGTGAAATAATATTGGGAGGAAATCCTACATTGCCTCGGAGAATTCCACTTTCTTCCGGCGGATAGGGAGGCGGAACAAAACGCGGAAGTCCGGCTTGTTTGAAGATTTCCAAAAGATCTGAAGGCCAGAATTCCCGAATCTCTGAACGAATATAGGGTTCATTGGCTTCATCAGTTCGATAACCGGTTCTGGTGTCTATATTGACTGGGCGGTGAATATGACAACGATTGATGGGAGAAACCCCGGGAATGAACCAGGTTTTTGTCCGGTCCAAACAATATTCGCCGGGAATGCTGCCGGAAACAGAACAGACATCGATTTCAGAAACTCCTTCCGGCATAAAGTCCGGGGGCAGCGTTCCAAAGCTTCCTTCCAAAGCATCAACGATATTGAACAAAAGCGGCGTTGCCATAAGCCGTCCCAGAAAAGTATTATTTCCTTCGCCGGAAAAATTACCTATCCAAACCGCTAAAACATAGCGGTCAAAAACAGCAAGAGACCAGGCATCCTTAAATCCAATCGAGGTACCGGTTTTGTAAGCTACAGGAATCCTGTTTCCCCGCTGATATACATTTTCCGGCGCGGGATTTCGTTCCAGCATACGAAGAGTAATCCATGATGATTCAGGAGATAGCGTTCTTTTTCCGCTATTGTTCTTGTCTTCATTTAGGATTTTCTGATTCGCGAGAAAACGAATATCTCTTTTTATACCTCGGTTCGGAAGCGCCGCGTAAAGGCTTACCAATTCCATCATTGTTACATCAGCACTGCCAAGAACAATGGAAAGTCCGTAATGATCCCTTTCTTTTAATCCGGTAATTCCAGATTGAGATAGAAAATCGTAAAGGTCCGGTTGTTTAATCAATGATGCCAAATAAATTGCGGGAATATTCCGGCTGTCAACAAGAGCGTCCCAGGCTTTAATCGGTCCTTTAAATTGGCTTTTATAATTATCCGGCGTATATTCGCTGAACCCCACCGGAGTGTCTTTCAGCATTGTTTCAGGATGAATGAGTCCTTGTTCTATTGCCAAAGCATAAATGAAAGGTTTCAAGGTAGAAGCAGGCGAACGCTTTGAGGTAATTCCGTTTACCTGCCCTTCTATTTCATTATCAAAATAATCCGCTGAACCTACCGCGGCAAGAACTTCCATTGTCGTATGATCTAACAGTAATATGCTTCCATTCCGAACTCCCCAGGTACGATTTTTTTGCAGATATGAATCCAGAAGTTTTTCGCACAAAGACTGGTATTGTAAATCGATGGTCGTAGTCATTGTATTATCTTGATCAGGAATAGGAATAACGATATTGAGAAACTCAAGATGATGCTGAGCCCGCCGAGGAAACTGATTAACGAAGAGGGGAGGAAGTTCTATTTCAGTCCGGAACAATTCGGCGTCTGGATATTCCAGAACCCAATTTTCAAAAAGCGCGGCCCTGGCATCAAGAAATTCCTGGGGAATGTCCCGGCCCAAAGGAGCGCGTTTCACCGGATTTTGGGGAATCACTACCAAGCTGAGGATTTCTCCGGTAGTTAAGTCCCGTACATCTTTATTGAAATAATACCAAGCGGCGGCAGAGTAACCTTCTATGTTACTGCCGCAGGGCGCCAAATTAAGATAAGCCTCTAAAATTTCCTCCTTAGTCAGGCATGTTTCAAGAAACAACGCTCCCAATATCTGAACGATCTTTCCAGGAATGTTCCGGGTATACAGACCGAATCTAAGGCGGGCAAGCTGCATTGTAATTGTGGAAGCTCCCATGCGGCGGCTTCGTTTGATATATGTTTCCCATCCAGCCCGAAGCATCGCTCCGGGATTTATTCCCCAATGACCATAGAAATATTTATCCTCCTGAAGCAGAACCGCCTGAATCAATTCCGGAGGGAAATAACCCAGAGAAGTCCGAATTCGGTATTTTTCATCACTGGAAAGAAAAATATTCAGAAGTTTCCCATTCCGGTCTGTATAAGTCCGGGAAAAAGAAACATCTTTTAGAACTTTAAAGAAAATTGCGTTGTAGCCTAAAAAAAGAATCAGCCCCAGAAGGAGGAGTCCTAAAACTCCTCCTATAATTTTTTGGGGGGACCATCGAAACCGTTTATTCATCGTTTTGTTTTCTAATCGTGAAATTTTCCTGAGGATTCATAGCCCAGATTGATTTATCGTAAAGAGCCTCGGCAAACAGAGGCGGCACGGTAAAGGTTCCGTTGTTAATAGCCCTTGTAGTATACACAAAACTGGAAACACGCGGTCCGACGGTTCCATAAAACACTACACGATCTTCACGAATATCCGTATAATCAGGAGACCAATTCGCACGAGATTCTTGTTGGCGGATCGATTCAATATCTGCTTCAAGACCCGCAGGAAGCATGTCTACCAAAGCAACATCGTAAATAGTCCGGTTATTGAGGCTTCTAAAATTTAATTTTACTTTCACAATATCACCGACATTCGCGGAAGTAATTTTTTCATCATTCTCGTCCAAAAATTCCCGGTACACCTCAATTGAATTTTTTGTTTCCTGCTTCGGCAGTTCCAAATCAAACCCCGCAAGAGTAATTTGATAGAATAGATTAAGATTATTGTTATTGCTCAAATGAATTGACGCGGCGTCTGGAGAGAAAGGAACTGAGAAAAGCGTTTCTCCTGCCGGAGTAAGATTCCGTTTTTCGTTGTTTGCAAGAATTTCCTGAACAAGATAATTTCCTTCTTCCGCGGACGGTACGGCTTTGAGATAACTGTTAATTCCCATAAGCGCAAAGTTTGCCGAGAAGGATGTATAACGCTGTCCGGAAAGTTCATCGGAAATCGAAGTAAAGAGCGATTCGCTCACATCCCTAAGCCGTTCAGGGAAATGCTTGGACAATATGTGAAGATACAAAGACTGATACATCAATTCATCCACATAACGGAAATCATCATCTTTTTTCAGAGACCGGCGAATTTTTCCAAACAGGATTGAGGCGTCAAGTTTTTTCTGGAGCATTGCATAGGTTCCCGCGAGATACAGTCCCGGAAGATCCGTCTCCACTTCCGCGTTGCTGCGGTTAATATCCTGTTTAAGAGTTTCGATGAGCGGAGTGGTAACTTGTTCATTTAATGTCAGCACATAGATGGCATAAGCGCGGGTCGAAAGCGAATACAATCCTGTTCCGGATCTTCTGGCGATAGTCTGTAAACTTTCAAGCAAAGCGTTCATCAATGCAGAAGATACAAAATATCCGTTCTCTCTGGCTTCTGTAAGGAAGTGAGCCGCATAAACAGTTACCAAAGGATCACTTGGAGACCGGGAAGTCCAGAGTCCCAAAGTATTATCATCCCGCATTCTCGCCTGAATAATGCCGATAATCCGGTAAATACCTGCCTCGGCATCTGCTTTTGTGTAACCCAAATCCTTAAACAGATCAGGATATAGGAAGGGGAAGACGGTACTGATAAGTTGTTCCGTACAACCATAGGGATAGTTGTTGAGGTAAAATGAAAGTCCTTTCGCAAGTCCTAAGGGAAGATAAGAGAGCGATACATCTCTTGTATGAAATTCCTCATACACTTTCCGCGGAATGGGAACATCGGTATCTCTGTTTTTTATTGATCCGGAATACAGAGATACCTGGTAAGGAATTGCCGGACGAACGCTCATGTATGCCGAAAGCTCGCTAGTCTCGTTATTGTTGGAAGCAACAAACTTTAACTCCGCTCCGCCAACCGCGCCGGAAGCCTTAACCGGAATACTCAAGGTTTCATCGCGTCCTTCGGGAATGGTCAGATCGAATTCTGCTGGGCCTGAAATTGCAAAATGTTCCGACGGCACAATGTTGAGCTTTACCTTTCCATTCTCTCCAACACCTTTCTGATTATTGGTTACTGTGAGGGAAACTTCAAACTCATCTCCGGGAGCTGCCGTCATAGGAGCGTTGGGACTTAGAATAAAGGTACTCCGAATCAAAGCACGGTCTTCGGCAGCGCCCACCGCATCATCAGAAACAGAGACACCCATTACCCGAAGGGTTCCATTAAAATAATCCGGAACCCGGTAGGAAACAGACCGCATTTCCGGTCCCGCGTCCAGGATGCCCGACCAGAAAGCCACCGGCGCGTTTTGTTTTCGTTTAAAAGGATTAAGGTTACGGCTCAAGAGCTCATCATAGCCTTCGCTTCCTCCCATAGCAGCCATAGAACGAACAATAGCATAGCTGGGAAGCACCAAGTCCAGTATCTGAGTTGTCCGGACTTCCAGAGCACGCTTTCTCATGAAAAAACCCAGAGGGTCAGGAGTTCTGTAACCTGCTAATTGAAGAATGCCTTCATCAACCGCGTAAATAATAATCTTTCCCCTTCGTGATGTTGAGTAATTAATAACAAAATCCTGTCCTGGTTTCGCGTCTTCGGGAATATCAAAAACAATATTGTTAGTCCGGTTTTCTTTACTGATAGAAAACGGCATCGTCCCATAAGAAAGCGGTGACATAAATATTTCTCTGGAATTTTGCGACCGGAGATAAACCACATTCACATATCCGTTCCCTTCAAGATTTTGAGGAACCGTGATGGTCTGCATGGTGGTTTCTCCGGAACTTTGAAACCATTTCCATGTATAGACTTTATCCTGCTCAATCGTGATCAGCCCCGCTCCTTCATAAGGCGCTTTGATCATCAGTTCTATAGTTTCTCCGGGATTGAAGTCTGGTTTGTTCAGTGTTATTTCCAAATCCGCGGTACGGTTTAAACTCCGCTGCACATTCTGAGAGCCGGCTATCGAAAATGTAATCTTGTTATATTCCAATCCATCCGGTCCGGTTAAAACCAATTCATACTCACCAGGACGGGATGTGGGCAGCGAATAGTCAAACCCCGCAGAAGGAATGGAAATTTTATTGGAAGAAACCGGATACGCTTTTTGAACAGATTGATATTTGTACACTCCGTTGGGCTGTTTTACCAATGCTGATACATAACGCAGTTCTGTTAAAGAAGCGGTAATGTCCTGAACGGCAGTCTTCTCCAGTTTTGGATCGATGGCGATTAGATTGATCATCCTCACCGTATCGCGTTGTATATAACCAAGATTCCCGTCCGCTTTGTAACCAATCATATACGGCAGCGGACTAATATATACCGACGTCTCAGCGGATACATTTCTGCCGCTGCCTTTTTCAAACGCTTCGGTATAGAAACGCAGGTTGTAAGTAGCTTTTTCAAATTTTGCCAGATCAAGAGGAAATTCCGACTTTCCTTCGTCATCAGTAATTTTTGTTCCTAAAAACTCGTTGTAAGAATTTTTAGCCGAATAAGGATCGCTGAAAGTGAAATCCCGGTATTGCCGGAAATACTGATGTCCCGGAGTCAAATCGATTTGAGATTTTACCTCATTTCCCCTGGCAGGAGTACCAAAAAGATTCCGCACCGTTACAATCGTCTTTAAATCCTGAGGATTGATCCAGCCGTCTTGCGGAAGCGGTTCAAACACTGCGGACACGTTAAGGGTATCCGGAAGGAATTCTTCAACTTTAAATGTTTGAGAACCGAGGAGAATTCTCCGATTAGTTTTCTCATCTTGAATAATATAAATCCAAGCGGTATAGGTTCCTGTCGGCGACCAGGCATAGGTTGAATATGTAAGCTCCTCCACTCCTGAACGGGAAAGAACAGACCGTCTGTTTAAAACTTCTGCTCCTCTGGGATCGGTGATCCGGCATTCAAGCGGTGTTCCTTCGGGATTGATTGTCCAGTTATTGGCTTTAACGATCATCCCAATCCTGGCTTCATCCCCGGGCCGATATAGTCCCCGGTCAGTAAAGATATAGGCCCGCAGTGCGTCAGGGTTACTTGTTCCCTGATCGCCTCCCACATCAAACGAAGAATAATCTAATCTACGATTATCCTGACGGAAAGGCATAAACGAAAGATCATCGCCGCGGCTGACTATAAATACAGTGGGAGCCTGTTCAGCCCGATAGCCGCTAAGCGGCGGTATTTGCACATGACCATCGGCTCCGGTTACACCGGAAACCAAAGTGTTTCCATTCAGCCCAAGTACAGAAACTGACGCGCCGGAAACAGGCCCCCCCGCAGCGACAGACTGAACAAAAACATCTCTCGTTCCGTCTGTGTTACTCTTAACATAAAAACCCAGGTCCGTAACAATGATGAGCCGGCTGTCCGAATAGCCGGAACCTTCAACCCGGAACATAAAAAGTCCATTCCGAAGATTTCTTGATGGAATTGTTTCTAGATATCGAGAAAAATCAAAAGAAAAGTAAGCCATATCTCTGGCGCTTTGAACCGGAACTCTTGCCTGTTCCCGGTATTGCTCAGTAATATTATCTTCATCAAAATAACTGTTTCGGAACCTCAGATTCGTCATGTCTCCGTAAGTTTGAGATATGAGATGATTAATGTCATCAGGCTTTATTCTGCCAATCACAAAGTTCACATCACCGATTCCCCGGCTCAGCATAGCCAAACGTTTATCGCCTGAAAAAGACAGGATTGTTCCTTCAGATAAAACAGCAATTTCTCTGGGGAAATCCTTGGCTTGAAATATTGCCTCATACGGTTCCGCGAGATAATAACCGCCGTAAAACTTTGCCTTGTTATCCAGCTTTACATATATGTACTTGGAAGGATCAACATTAAACCTAAAACTGTTTTCCGCGTTGTATTCAAGCTGATTAGGAATTGCTTTTATATCCACTTTTTTTGAAAGCTGAATTACTTCCGGTACAATATCGCTGATGGATCTCCATCGATAATTTTCTGCTGCTCTAAATCCCGGAAGTTCGGGTTTGTCCTTGGGTAATTCAAGAACAGTTAAATTCTTGATCAGTTCAGTCTGATCGATAGTTCCTTTGGTACTAAGAATAAAAATCTGTTCATAAATCTGATCAGGATTTTTTATCAATTCATGATCAATATCTAACACCTGAACGTAAGAAATCATGCCGGGAATTTCTACATGCATACGGATGACTCTCTCAAAAGTACCGTTTCCTATATCGCTCTTTATAGGCTTCGTTGTAGAAATATTCATGCGAACAGGATTCACAGGCATACCAACAGGTTCCGACACAATATATGCTGCAGTAGCATCATCATTATAAGTAACATAAAACTGATAATCTTTTAATTCAAACAAGCCTGATGACGCGTTTATATCCGGCCTTATTTGTATAGATTGTTCCAGAGATGCTTTGTTCATGGGATAATTACTTTCTACGGTAAGCAGAACTCTTTTTATATCACTGTTTTCCGGATCAATATAAAACTCTGCATCAGATGTATAAATATCGAAATCGTCAATTTTAAATTTTGCCGAAAGATTGGTTTTTATATGAGGGGGAAAGAAATCCTTGACAAAAGAAACCGTATAGGTCTGACCAGGTGACCACGCCTCCGCAGGCGTAAAAATAAGACTTGAATCTCCTGACCATGACCAGGTTCCCCGTATCGCTGGACTGATGCTTATTCCTTCTGTAACAGGCTGATCAACCAGTTCTTTTTTTGCCGCGGAAGCACGAAAATTGATTGTTAAAGGTTCTCTTAATTTCCAGGAGGAATAATCGGAAGGATCAGTCAACGTGTAATCAGCGGAAAACTGCTGAGGCTTCCGCGATTCAATGAATCTGACAATACTCACCGCCGCAATGATTCCGATAAGAACAGCCGTCAAAGCAATTGCCGCAATAATGCGTCGATGTATTTTTTCCGATGTAAAAGTTTTCGCTTTCTCTTTTACTTGATTAATAAATGAACGAATAGTATCAATCCAAGATTTTTTGTCAGACATACATGCTTCCTTTACTGTAATGTTCTTAGTTTACTGAATTCCATACCAGTTAGGATAACACTATCATTCTTAGAATATTATATCAATATACATTTACACAATACATACTACTTGCTTGCCGCCTTCCAGTAACCTTTCCATTCCGACGGATTGTTCATTAAATATCTGCACTGATCCGCATAATACTTGGCCGGGGGATCCACGTCTTTTATCGTTTCAAAAATCTTTAACGCGTCAAAAAATTTTCCTTCGTAAAAAAGGTCTCTAGCAGTATCGAAAATGCCGATTACATCTTTCTTGCTTTCAAACAATTCTTTGAGCATCGGTTCAATCACGGGGATTGCCTCATTCTTGCCGACTACCGCAACTTTCGCGAGCATTCTCCCGTAAAAAGTTCCGTGCTGATTCGCTTTATCAAAAGCATATTTCGTACACATCGTATGCGTGCCGAATTGTTTGTTGAGACCTTCAAGCCGGGCTCCAAGATTTACCGCATCCCCTAGCATGGTATAGTTGAATCGTTTTTCAGAACCCATGTTTCCTACAACAACATCTCCGGCATTGATGCCTATCCGGGTAATCAGCGAAAATCCATATTCCTTTTGGAAAGATTCCTGCCGTTCCGCAAGCTGCCTTTGACATTCCAATGCTGAACGTAAAGCCTCTGCCGCGTGATTTTCCTGGTCAAGCGGAGCGTTCCAAAAAGCTACAACCGCATCGCCAATGTACTTATCAACATATCCGCCGGTATTCTGAATAATGTCCGTCATAATCGAAAGATATTTATTGATGAATTCCGTTAAATGTGTTGGTTCCATTTTCTCTGAAATGGAAGTGAAGCCTTGAATATCCGAAAAAAAGATGCTCAGTTCGCGGCGCTCTCCGCCAAGTTTCAGGAGTTCCGGGTTGGCAATCAATTTGTCAATCAATACAGGGCTAAGATATTGTCCAAACGCGCTCTTGATAAATCTCCGCTGACTTCCTTCTGTCGCATAATTGTACAGTGTTCCGGAAGTGAAGCAAAGCACCGCGGCAAGTAATGGCGCGATCATGGGAACCCAAAAACCCGCGGCATAAGCTCCGATTGTTCCTCCGATGATCATAAGAAAAATCACCGCAAGTCCGACGATTCCAAAAACGATCCGTTTTAAATAAAGAGTGATGATACAAGTAATACCTGTAACAATAAGAATCGTCAAAAAAGAAAACCAGACAGGCGATTCGCGGATAAAATCCTGCTGCAAAAGATTATCCATCATGGTAATATGCATTCCCATTCCCGGATATACCGAAGAAACCGGCGTGGTGCATATATCAAATAATCCCGGAGCGTAGAGCCCGACAAAAATATGCCTGCCTTCAAAATTATCCGGTGATAAAAGAGGTTCTCTGCCTGCCGCAAGATCTTCGGCGCTCTGAAGAATCTGCGCCGCGCTGTAAGGAATGTAGCGGTCAATGTTTCCCCGGAAACGAAGAAGCGTCCGCCCGTTTTTATCTACCGGAATCGTGTAATTTCCCCAGGAGATGCTTTTTTTATCTTGATTGTAGCTTATATCAGTACTCCAGCCGGAAGCGATAAGGCCCGCGGCGGAAAGTCCGGGAACCGCTTTCCCATCAAAATCCAAAAAGAGAGAAAGCCGTCTATAAATATCATCAGAATCGGGCTGACCGGTAATGTTTCCAATAACATTCGCGCCCGCGGCGATTTGCGGAATAGGAAACTGCGCGCCTATCCGCCTGACTGAATCTTCACCAGCGGGACTAAAATTGTTTACTACGGATTCAAAATTTTTGAGCTTAAATGCCGGAGTTGTAATATCCGACGGCCAGGAAGTCCTGTTTCCCGATTGACTGCTGAAAAAAACAGTTTGTACCACACGCCCATACTCCGCGGAAGCCCCGGCAAAATATTGATCATCAGCCGGACCATATACCGAGGGTTCTGAATAAATAATGTCAAATATTACAGAAGCCGCCCCGGATGTATTCATATATTCCACGATCTCGCCAAAACTCTGCCTGGGCCAGGGCCAGGACCATTTTCTCTCACGCTGGGCCCAATCAATGCTGTCCTGATCGACCAATACAAGCATGATATCTTCAGAAGGTTTTGTAGTTTCCGCCATAAAAACGACACGGAAATCATAGGACCGATATTCAAGATAATCAAGAATCCCCAAACGATACGCAAGAAAACATATTACAAAAACAGAGAATCCAATAATAAGCGCCGCACTGTGCTTTTTAATCTTTTTCAATTTCTTCTTGATCATCATATCACCTTACATACAAAAGGCGCGCCCTGTAAGTTACGTCTTAGCGGACACGCCTTGTTCTCTTTTATGTTGTTGATTACAAAATAATGTTAAACATTCATCATGAAAGCCCGGAAGCGGTCTATCCGGTAATCCCGGGTATCAGGTACAGTATAGTTACCAATTGATTTTTCGGCATTATTGATTCTTGCATCCGGACTTGGATGAGTGGAATTAAACCCGCCGGAAGCTCTTGCCTGGCTTGTTTTAAGTCCTCTCAGCATTTCTACAAAAGAAGACGGTTCGTACCCCGCGGCGGCCAAAAGTTTCAAAGCAAGATCATCCGCTTGGTATTCCTGATCCCGCGAATATCCTTTATCGACCAAATTGGAAATAGCGCCATTGATGTCGCTATCAAACTTGTTTATTACATCCGTAATTACATCGACTTCGGTACTGTCTGTGATTACTGAAACGATGTTTGCTATAGCGATTCCTGACGATACCCAGGCATCGGTTTTCCTGCTTGCCTTAATTGCCTGGACACTGTGCTGGAGCTGAATATGCGCAATTTCATGGGCAATAATACCGGCTAAAGCGTCTTCGGAATTTGCGGAACGTAAAAGGCCCTTTGTTACAAAAATATGTCCGCCGGAAGAAGCGAAAGCGTTAACTTCTTCGCTGTCCAGAATCATAACATGGTATCCGTTGAACAAATCCGGTTTATCGGAATTAATCGTAATGGCTTTACAAATTTCATTTAAATATAAAATCAATGCCGCGTTGCCGGTGTAGGGTTTGTATGAGATAAGAATATTTGCCGCTACCGCTCTGCCAATGTAATACTCTTCTTCGGCGGTAATTTCTTCCGAGGCTTTGCTGATGGCACCGCCTGCCGATTGGATAGAAGCGCAAGAACAAACACCCGCAAAAAGCAGAACGATCAAGAAATATTTCATTACTTTCATTCTGGCTCTCCGGTATTCAGCTTTCCATCCAGCATGAATTGCAGCTCTTCTTCATCTGAAACAACATAGGTTTCCATAAGATCAACAGCGGCAAAATCAACATGAGAAGAGTCTATATAGGCTTTTTCCACTTCCGCGCTGTAAGCTTTTCCCGCTAAAGCCAATTCTTCCGCGGAAGCTGATGTTCTGTTTCCCGTACTAATAATCTGCCTTGTGGTAACATTTGACGCAGAAGTCCATCCGCTGATGTTACTATTGATTCCTCTGACTTCTACCCATGAACCCTTTTCCGTCAGAACGGTAAATTCATCCCCGTATGCAAAAGTCCCCGTGGTTCCCGCAAAAAACCATGTGGAGGATTTTAATTTACCTTGATTTATGCAGACATACACTTTTTTCCTCGTAAGAGATTGGGCTTGAAGAACACACAACCCGCATACACAAAAAAGAATTAATAACGATATCCGTTTCATAAACACCTCTCCTGCAGGACAACTTCGCCATTAATATACAACATTTTTAGCTGTTTATCCAGATTCTGTGCGCAAACTCAGTCAGGTTGAATATTTCAATGAAATATTCATATTCTTCTTGATCCGGGTTTTACCACGGGAATCCCCTTTGCACACAGCGCGCAGTTTTCGGCATTCCAGGTGACGGCTTCTATAGCCGAGCTTTCATATAAGGGCCATCTTAACGATTCGCCGGACGCTCTGCGGTCAACAATACATGCCAAAGCAACGATGTCGGCGCCAAGATTTTTCAAAGCGAGAGCGGCCTCGCCGGAAGATTTTCCCGTTGTAATCACATCTTCCGCAATGAGAATTTTTTCTCCGGAACGGACCGTAAATCCGCGGCGAAGGCTCATCTTTCCCTCATCGTCACGTTCGGTGAAAATAGCGGGCAGACCCAGCTGCCGGGCAAGTTCGTACGCAACAATGATTCCGCCTATCGCGGGACCGCACACCGCATCGATGCGCAGCTTTCCATCCTCAATATCTTTTTTGATGCGCTCGGCCACGGGGGTCAGCGCTTCGGCGGCCTTATCGGGATACTGCAAAAGCCGCGCACACTGAAAATAACGGTCCGAATGTTTCCCGGATGATAAGAGAAAATGTCCTTCCAGCATTGCTTCTGATTCCCGAAGCAAAGTAATTGTATCTTTCATGTTTTTCCTTTTCCACTTACAGTGACTTCAAATTTTCCGCCGCGGCGGGAGCATTCTTGTGTACAGCACTGACGCTTTCACAGGGATAGTCTTTACAGAGTCCGCAGTGGGAAACTTTCTTTTCCGCGGCACATTTGCGTATTTCACACATACCGCAATATCCGCCAAGAACAGAACTTCCCGTTCTGCATCCTTCGCAGGTAATATCTTCCGGCTTAATGTCCGCACCATTCATTTTCGACCATTCCGCCGCAATTTTTGCCTTCATGGCATCGTCGTTGTTTTTTGTCGCGATAAAAGCATCGCAGGCAGCACAATCCAATCCGCATACTGCAATTGCATTGGCAATCATTTGGTTTTCCATGTTCATTCTCCTTTTCGTTTGATATCTATTGAAAAAATGTACACTATTAAACATGACAATTATATTTCATGTTATAAATATTTTTTCAATACCGTTTCTTTTTCTTGCGGAATTTCAGCAAATTGTTTTTCAAAATCGGCAATTTCTGCTTCAATTTTTTCGATTTCCGCAACGATTTTTTGTTGTTCGGGGATAGGGGGAACAGGGATTGCTAAATTTTCATAGAAAGCAATAGGAACACGACGATGTCCACTTGCACCAGTCATATTTTTTTCGGCATCTATCCTAATCGATTTTCTATTTAGCAATGTAAATAAATATTTTGTTTTTATTATATCATTATTTGCCCTAATAACATGAAATTCAGAACTTCCCAATGCTAAACCATTTGTAAGATTAGCTGCTAATGCACATTTCCCATTTTCCATACAAGGCGTAATTTTTGCAATAATAATATCGTCCTCGCGAAAATAGGTATAGCTTCCTTTTTTTATTTCTGAATACGGTTTATCAATTTTATTTGCAATATACCCGTCATTACTAACAGAAGGCATATCTACAAATGAAATTAATGTATTTATATCTAAATTGGAGATTTCTGTTTTTGAAGGATTTGTTATTGCAAGTTGGCTTAATTTTTCTTTATTATATTGAGAATATGATTGCAAACAAATGTTTTCTATTTGCTTTTTGTATTTTTCAATCTTCTCTTTCGCCTCTACCTCTTTTTTTTCCACAATTTCAATTTCAGAAACGATTTTTTGTTGTATTTCTTTTGGAGGAAGAGGAATTTTTTGAGCATTTGCGCTTGTTAATGTTATAAAAGGCTGTGCTGCTCCTGATTTTACCCAATAACTTTCATTATTGATACATTGAAACAAATATTTCAGCAAAACTTCTTCTTTGTTTCTAATCACAATAGTATTTTTAATTGCAGTCCACTTTTCTTGTGCATAAAAACATTTTCCACATCTTGCTCCTATCGCTGACAAAATAATAGCTTCTCCTTCTTGCTCATAGAAATCAGTTTTCCCATCTAAACCTGTTGCGCTATAAACATTATATTGTCCTTTTTCTTTGTAAATAGTTTTTGTCAAATCAGTATTGCCCCAGTCAATTTGAGCAATTTCGCCTAATTTTACAATTTCCCACTTACTCTCAATTTTTACTTTTTTTTTAACCGCAAGTTTTATTTCTTTTTGAAATTCCGCACGGTCAAAGGTGAGCATATCCAATAAATCAACGTATGAAACATTGCTTTTCAGATTCTCGACAATCTCAAGATTTTTATTTCCAATAAAAGCATTGTAAATATAACTGCTTGCTTTGGTACAATCGTTTTGATCTTTTGCGTTATAAAGTTGTGTTGCCTCATCTATGGATTTTCCTCCCTGCATTGAGTGCATTCCTTCATTTCCTCTGCGGTTTGAAAATTCGTATCCGAGAAAATGCTTTTCTGCATCTTTTTCTCCGCTTTTTACCAGCACAATATCTTTTTGGTAATATGCCAAAAGGAAATAATGCAATTTGTCTTTTTCTGTATCAAGGAGTTTATCCCAAAACTCTTTTTCAGTTTTGGCTTTTATTTTTTTGCGGTATTCTTTATAAATTTCGTGTTTTTCAATATTTTGATTTGGCTGCTTTTTGAGTAAAGAAACATAATCTTCAAACGAAATATTTTCCCAAATGCGAAAAATATATTTGGCAACAGGTTTTTCTATTTCGACAATGGAATTATCAATAAATTCCGTGAAAAATTTATCGGTATATGTTTTCAGTTTTACCGTATCCTGATTATTTCTTCGTTTCAAAAACAAAGTAACCGTATTTGTATTAGTCGCCATAAAGGTATTTCCGCCCAGTTCCACAATGGCTATAATATCAAAATACTGCAAAATAATTTCTCGTGTTTTGGTCTGTATTCCCGTATTGTTCAAAATTGAACTTGGCAAAATGATGGCCGCAACTCCGTCATCTTTCAGCAAATGCTTGGTTCTTTCCACAAACAAACATTCAATGTCTTTGCTTTTATCGGTCAAATGCGGATAGAGTTCAAAATCGTTTTGTGCTCCGATATATTCCAAATCGTCTTTGCAATCGTTTACGGAATAGGGCGGATTGGAAAGCAACAGCGAAAACTGCGGTTTGTTTGCATTGTCCTGCAATAATCCTTTGTATGTTTTAGAACTTTTAAAGCTGTCTAATCCGTCTCCGTGAATAACCTGTGCTACGCCATCGCCATAAAAATAACAGCCTACTTTGGCTGCTTTTACCAAACGGTAATCTTTTTCGATTCCATAGACATATTTTGCCGCCCAATTATATGGATCTGCCTGCCACGAAGCCACTTCCTTTTTTGCAATCGGAAATTTAATATCATCAAGATTTATAGAGTTGATAACATCTTGATATTCTTCCATAACCTCAGTTATAAAGTGTCCGCTGCCAACCGCATAATCAATTATTGCAGGAAGTTTTGCTATTGTATTATTTACCTCACTTAAAACAAGTTGCTTTATGGGCAAAGATTTTACAATAAATTTTGTGATAGGCGGAGGCGTAAAGTACTGACCAACTTCTTGTTTAAGTCCTGTTGTTAAAAGTCTTTCAAAAAAATCGGATAGATGCTGCTGTTTCCTCGGATAACGAATTTGATACTTTTCTAACAATTTTACTACATCTTTCAGCACTCTGTGATTTTGCTCAAAATCGTTGTCATCCAAAACATTTTTTATGTCAAAAAGTTTGTTGAATTTGAGAAACTTTTTCTTTTTATCTAAAAGTTCTTCGGGAGAATTTGCCTGAAAATCGGAATCTTCAATTCCCTCAATTTCTTTTTTGAGAAAAGCAAATAATCCTTCTTTATGTAATCTATACAAGCGAACCTGAAAATCTATAGGATTGTCGTTTTCTCTCCAATGAAATTCTAATTCATCATTTTCGCCTTTTGCTTCATCGTACAGTTTAGCCAAAAATAAATTGAAAATTACATTAAAAGCATTGGGCTTGTCTGAAACCGAATGTTTACGAAGTATAGATGCAAACTCATTAAATAATTTTTGACTTTCTTGCTCTGAAAATTCTCTTAAATCGTTTTTTGTAAATAATTTTTCTTTGAAATCATAGGGCGGATTTTCCCAAACACCGTAATTTTTGGTTTGTTTATCCCATTTTTCGTAAAAATCTTTTACAGAAGAAGTCGTTTTGTATTCTTCTTCAATTTTTACAAAAGTATTTTCAAAAATAATTTTACTATTTTTAAGTTCTGATGCATAAAGCATCAAAATTTCAGCATTTTTATCCTGTTGAAAATAAGAAAAAAGCTGTCCGCCGTCTTTTTGTAGATTTTTTAACTCTTTATCATATTCTTTTCCGAATGTTTTACATTCAATCATCAAATAAGCTTTGTTATCTTTTTTTACTAAAATATCAAGTCGTCCTTTTTCCTGATGTCCGAGTTTCCAAGTGGGTTCAAGAACAATATTTTCGGGCTTATAGCCATTTTCCAGCAAACGGTTTACGCATTCCAAAACGACAAAATTTTCATCTTGTGAGAAATTCTGCGTTGTTTTGCTATCGGATGTGATTTTTTCGCCATAGTTTATGCGTGGTTCTTTAAAGTTAACTTCAATTGTATAATTATCCGCCATCGGATATTCGGATATTTCTTTGAGAAAACACTCGTAGTATTTTCTTTGGGAGAAAAATCTAGCGCTTTTACAAAATTTTTGTGATCCATAACTCCAATTCCCCTCCTTTCCCCCACTTCATTATAACATATACCTGTGAAAAAATATTCATCAATTTTTATAATTTTGAGTTTATTTTTGGATGAAAAGTGTAATCCCAAAAACAAACACAGCCGCGAATTTACTCGATTTATCAATCAGCTTTTTGACGCATCTAAAATTGCGTCCCGCATTTCTGCGGCGGCCTTGTAACCCGCATCGGCAACATGAGAAAAATCCGCGTCTTCCGCATGTACGATATTGGTCCAGGCTTTTAAGATAGATCGGGACGCGTTCACTACCCCGCCGTTCCCTTTGTTAAGAAGAACCGCGGCATCGGCGGCGGCGCCGCCTTGGGCTCCGTAGCCTGGAATGAGGAAGAACAAGTTCGTATATGTTTCACGAATCGCCGCGGCTTCCTCAGTTTCGGTGCATCCGACTACAGCGCCGAAGGCTCCATAACCAGATTTCCCCATATACATTTCCGCCAATTCTGAAAGACGATTGCCGACAACATTGTAAAGCCTTCCGCCGCCTTTTATTTCCTGATACTCAAAATCCCTCATGCCTTTGTTGGAAGTCCGCATCAGCACAAAGGCGCCTTTCCCCTCTGTCTTTGCGTATTCCGCCCAGGGTTCGATAGAATCCATGCCCATGTAAGGAGAAAGTGTAACAAAGTCGGCTTCAAAGTCACCCGAAAAGTGAGCTTTTGCGTAACGGCTTGCGGTATCGGCAATATCGCCGCGTTTTATATCCGCAATAACGAGAGCCTTTCTGCCGCGAAGGTAGCGCAAAGTATCCGCATATGCTTTTAAGCCGTCAATGCCCAGAGCCTCGTAATACGCAATCTGAACTTTGTAGCACGCGACAGCTTCCAGTGTAGCGTCAATCAATGTTTTGTTAAAAAAGAATAGAGCTTCCGCGTCCGAGGCTGCCGCCTTCCGTTCTTTAACGGGAATATATTCCGGAGCGGTATCGAGCCCAACGCAGACATGACCGTTCGCGGCAGTTTTTTCAAATAATCTGTCCATATTGTACATAACAATCCTCCTAAGCATCATCAAACTTGTTTCGGTTTTTTAATATCACCGGCAAAACGAATATCATCGCAGTATTCACACCGATAGGTCCGGGCATCTGTATCTTCCAGAATGAAAATGTGCGGAATATATTTTTCGGTATATGTTACACAGCGGGGATTATTGCAAAGCAGGATATTTTCCACGCGCTCCGGAAGTTTAAGCTGAATCCTTTCGGCAATTTCTTCGTTCTTAATAACTTTTACCGTGATGTTTGGATCGATAAAACCAAGAATATCAAAATCGATCTTGATGATATTATCAATCTTGATCATATCCTTTCGCCCCATTTTTTTGGAAGCGGCATTCAGGACAAAGGCAACGTTATATGACGCTTTGTCAAGACCGAGCCAGTTGAAAACTTTAATCCCCTGCCCCGCTTTAATGTGATCAATAACAATTCCGTTTTTTATGTTTTCAATATTTAACATGATGCACCCCCCAATAATGATGCGATAAGCGCCATGCGGATATACATGCCGTATTTTGCCTGCTTGAAATACGCCGCCCTGGGATCGTTATCAATTTCGATATCAATTTCGTTGACTCTGGGAAGCGGATGAAGAATCATCATCGGTTTTTTTGCCTGCTCCAATTTTTCCGCGTCGAGAATGTAACTGTCTTTCAGGCGGATATAATCTTCTTCGTTGAAGAAGCGCTCCTTCTGAACTCTTGTCATATATAACAAATCAAGGTCACCGAGAGCTTTATCGAGGCTGTCGGTTTCATAAAACTCAACTCCGTCAACCCGGTTGATTTCGCGTTTTATGTAATCGGGAATACAGAGTTCCGGCGGCGAAATAAAAACCATCTTGATATTTGGGTAGCGCGTTAGGGTATGCGCTAGAGAATGCACGGTTCTGCCGAACTTTAAGTCGCCGCAAAAACCGATGGTCAGGTTTTCGATGTTTCCCCTAAGCTGCTTAATCGTGAATAAATCCGTTAAAGTCTGCGTCGGATGATGATGCCCGCCATCTCCGGCATTCACCACCGGAACATCGGAATAACGCGAAGCAAGCAATGCCGCGCCTTCTTTTGGGTTCCGCATTACAATAAGATCGGCATAACAAGCTACAGTCCGAATCGTGTCGGCGAGGCTTTCCCCTTTTGCCGTAGAAGAAGACGCGGGTTCCGCAAAACCCAAACAGCTTCCGCCGAGCCGCAGCATCGCCGCTTCAAAACTAAGCCTCGTCCTCGTGCTTGGTTCAAAAAAAAGAGAGGCGAGGAGTTTTCCCCGGCACGATTCCTGAAAAGATGCAGGATCATTCTTAATTTTTTCAGCTAGATCGAACAATCTCTCAAGCTCATCCAAACTAAGATTTTCCGGTTCAATCAGATGCCTATTTTTCATCATAATTCCCCTTTCAATAACAAATACGCAAAAAAAAACCGCCTGAAATTCAGACGGTTAAAAATATAAATGCCGAAGATTGCCGCCTTTTAAGGGCAGTTTTGCAAAAACAATGTGACATAATCCATTCAATACGGCTTTCATATTGAAATTTACATTATCATATTTTTGATGTTTTGTTCAAGATAAAGGGAAAACAATTCACGGCTTAAACCCCTGGGAAATCGCTTTTGAAATCGTATGTTTCAGAAAGTTATTCTCCTTCTTCAGTTTCACGATTTCAAACTGCTGACTCTTGACCGTTTCAATTAAATCGCCCTGGGTAAGAACGCCGCTGTGGAGCAGCTCCTCAACATATTCCATCTTGTTGTTGAAATCGACTTCGGCTTCCACCGACGCTTCCTGAAAACTGTTTTCGATATCCGATTCATTCAGGACGAAATCGCCGTCATCGTCGCTTTGCAGAATTTTATCGGCAATGCGGAAAATTGCCTGGGAAATGATCGCCTGAGGTTTATAAATTACAACTGGTATTCGCGACGAAAGCGCCGTATCCTGAATCGTATCCCGGTAAATAATTCCAAGATGTTCAATCCCCAAGCCTAAATATTCTTCAGAGGAACGGCGGATTTTCATCGCCACATCCGCGTCTTTGGGATCTTCAATCATATTCATAATCAAACGGGGATGAAAATGATCCATTTTTCCCTTAAACTTGGCATACGATTCTTTATCAATCTTTTTCACGCCTTCAAGAATTTTTGGGATGTACAACTTTTGGAGTCCCGTTCCGTCCTTCCTGATTTTTTCAAGATAGTCGTGAGCGCGGGTTCCTCTCGTAAACACCGAATACATGAGCCGGAACACCGTATTTTTCAAAAAGACATAGGCATTGAGCGTCGCCGTAACAGTCGGAGCGCTCACCACAATTCCGTGGGCGGACAAAAGAAAAACATCCAGAATAAATTGATGCGACCCCGCTCCCAGGTCGATTACAAGAATATCCGCGTCGAGCTTCGTCAAACGTTTGATGAGGGCATTGCGCTGAAAAGCCTTAATATTCGCGCTGCCGGGAATTTCCGTATCCCCGGGAAGAAAACGAAGATTGGGAATACTGGTTTGAATCATGGCATTTTCCAAATTTGATTTGGTATTATTTAAAAAAGTACCAACCCCTGTCTTGGGAGCCTGCTCTCCGATAGCCAAATGCAGGTTTGATGCCCCTAAATCGAGATCGGCCAAAACAACCCGCTGCCCCGCCTGGGCAAAAGCTACCGCCAAATTTGCCGAAACCAGAGATTTACCAACCCCGCCCTTACCGCTGGCAATGGGAATTATACGCATTATATTCCTCCAATAGTGTTATCAGCCTTTGATTCAATCTTTCCATAATGCTGATCTATATCATTTTGGTCCTGGACAGATTTTTCCAATCCCTTTTTTATAAACGCCATTCCCACAATACTGATAATATCGGTAAACATGACAATAAGCGTAAGCCCAAGACACATAAAAAACTCAAAAGACATTGTTTCCGAAAATCCCGAAACAACTCGAAAGCCCCAAATCCCCGACAATACAATATTGATGCACTTACCCGCAATATTCAAAGGAAGATACGCGAAATACTTTTCCGCGTTAAGATACACAAACCAGGCCATGATAGGAAACAAAGCCTGCGCCGACGCATACACCAAATACGGATAGGAATCCTGCGATACAGATTGTCTTCCCAACCGGGTTATCACACCAATAATCACAATAAGACGCACAACATCGTAACATAACAAAATCAGCCGCGAAACCCGATATCTTTCCATACCTAAAAATCTACGGCTACACAGGCGGCGGGTCAAGTAGCTGGGATGAGATATTCTCACGATCCCGCAGTTCTTTTGAGCGCGCGTAAAAAGTTGATAGTTTTTCGGGTGCGGCGATTTCAGTTCGCGCGCGGTTCAGGGTAAGCGCAAAGGGTTCAAGGTACAAGAGTCTGCCGTTCAAAAAACCAAGCCGAAGAAAAAGTCCTTCATCCCCGCCGCCGGTATCTTCCATTCCGCTAAAAACGTAGTTTCCCAGCGACCAGAATACCGGTTTCCCTTCAACCCACTCAAAGCCCTGAACGATGTGCGGATGCGTACCGATAACGAGATCGGCTCCGGCTTTCACAAGGCCTGTGTACAGTTCCCTAGTGGAAGCATCCGGCATGGTTGACCATTCGGCTCCGCCATGAAAGAGGATGATGTCGAAAGACGTATCGGCGTCCGCGCTCATGTTGGCTTTGAGTTTTTCCGCTCCGCCGCTTCCCGCATGATTCATGCCCGGACGGTTCGGAGCGGCGGCGGCGCTGAGTCCGTCCCAGCCGTTTCTCTCGCGGGGAAAGGAGGCGATACCGAAAACACGGACGTTTTCATCGCCGAGGCGGCAGACAAAGGGCGCCGCGGCCGCCTCATCGTTGTTTCCCGCGCCAGGCACGCCAATCCCCGCCTTGCCGAGACGCGAAAGGCTGTCCAAAAACGCGGTCCCGCCGTAATCGTAAACATGATTGTTTGCGTGCAGAACAGCATCAATTCCTGCGTCACGGAGGGCGGGAGCGGTTTCCGGGACAAAGCGGAAGTTGAAGGACTTCGCGATTTTTTCCCCGCCATCGCTTAGCACCCCTTCAAGATTGACCAGGGAAAGATCGGCCTCCGCAAGCATGTTCGCTGTTTTTCCAAAAATGCCCGCCGCTCCTTCCTCAAGGAGAATCTCCGAAGCTCCGCGCCCCAGCATAAGATCTCCTCCAGAGGCGATCCAGAGCGGTTCGGGGACGGGAAGCGCAAGCGGTTTGTCAACGCTTTCCAGAACGGCGGAAAGCGATTCCATTTTTTCAATGAGCTTTCCGGACGGCTTCCTGTCTTCCGCCAGCCGAATCCGTATTCCCGCGGCGCGGACAAGGGGATACCCGGCATCTCCAAGGGCAAAGCCGTCCACCCTCAGCGCGGTAAACGGAGGCGCAATTTCCTCCGGGCGGACAATTGTTTCATATCCGTTAATACAAACGGCAAACCCGGTGTTGGTGCGGCCATTAAGAGGATTTCCCCTCGGTACAAAGGCCTTGCGCGAAACAAGCGTGTCCCCAAACGGCGCGTCTTTTTCCCAATAAGAAAAAATATCGATAAAGACATTCGGTTTAACACCGCTGCCGCCGTCATCAATCAATTTAAGTTTCAAGGCGGCGATTTCTTCATTGTCCGCAAAAAGCGATTCAAGAAACATTCTTTCCTGTTCGTGTTCCACGCCGCCGCTTATCACCGCATAATCAAAAGCAGCGCCGCATCCTGAGAAAACCAAAACACAAAAAAGCAATAGTAAAAACTTCATGAACATCATTATGGAAACACCAATCGCATAAAATACTACCGTTTTTTGGCAAGAACGGCCACCCCAACAGGTAATTGACAAATTACGTCTGTTCTCTAGAATAGAATATATATGAATAAAGATAATTCCAGCCCTAAAAATGGAAAGTTCCGCTCATCATTCGCATGGGTATTTATCACGCTTTTGATGTGTTTTTTCTTTATCGTTTCATCCGTACCACAGGCGGATGCCCAAAACCGGGATCAGGAAATAAGACGCTATTCTTCAATAATGCAAAGCGTGTTTGATTTTGTACAAAGCCATTATGTCGAGGAAATAGACCCCCAAGTCCTGTACGAAGGCGCCATGAAAGGCCTGTTTGAAGCCTTGGGCGATCCGTATTCGGCCTATCTCGAAGGCATGGACATGACGGACTTAAATGATACCACCGAAGGGAATTTCGGCGGCGTCGGACTCCTCATCACCAAAGCGGTCGAATCACGCCCTGACGGAAAACCGCTTTGGGTGGAAGTCGCGTCCCCCATCGAAGATACGCCCGGCTGGAAAGCGGGCATAAGCCCCGGCGATTTCATTACTCAAATTAATGGTGAATCCACGGACATTCTCTCCATGGACGAGGTTCTGGAGCGCCTCCGGGGAACTCCAGGAACCGATGTAACGCTTCAAATCAGGCGGGGCGAAAAACTCGATTTCCCCGTGGTGCTTACCAGGGAAATCATAGAAGTTCCCACGGTAAAACACGCGATGATCGGAAAAACCGGATACCTCAGATTAACCACCTTTACCCCCATGACCGCCGACAGGGCAAAAGATGCCCTCAATGATTTCAAAGCCCAGGGATTTGATTCGCTCATCATCGACCTAAGATATAATTACGGCGGCCTTTTGAGTTCCGCTGTCGATATAAGCGACCTTTTCCTTGAGGGCGGAGTTGTCGTTTCTACAAAATCCCGGATTACCAGTGATAACAGTACCTTCGTCGCAAAAAGAGCCGCCGCCGTTCCGCCCGATATGCCCATCATCGTGCTTATCAACATGGGTTCCGCGTCGGCATCGGAAATTGTCGCCGGAGCTTTAAAGGACAGAAACAGAGCATACCTCGTGGGCGAAAAATCTTTCGGAAAAGGATCGGTGCAGCAGCTTTACGATTTGGACCGGAGCAATAATTCAGGATTTAAACTGACTACTGCCCGGTATTACACTCCGAGTGATGTCAATATCGATAAAATCGGCATTCCTCCTGACAGAGAAGTCAAATTTCCCGAAATTAGCAATGAAGAAGCCGAATCGCTTAACCGGCTTATCAATGAAAATAAGATTCCGGTCTTTGTAGCGGAAAATCCTCATGCGACAAAAGCCCAGATTGATGTTTTTACGGCGAATCTCAGCCGTGATTACAACATTAACCAGTTATTATTAAACCGATTGGTGAGAAACGAGCAAAATCGTACGACAGCCGCGCCAATCTACGACCTGGAATACGATATTCAGCTTCAGGAAGCGGTGAACATTCTTGTATCGGGAAATTACGGCGAATTGATGAAAAACGCGAAAACCTTAAAGCAGCTGCAAGAAGAACATGCAGAAGAAGATTGACAGCGTGATCAGCGTATGAAACAATTTATCCTTCCTTCCCTGCCGGACGCAAACGGGATAATCCGGCTTGACGGGAAGGATTTCCATTATCTTATCAGAGTCCGCCGCCTTTCAGTTGGGAGCGTTTTTACCGCGGTCAGCCCTCAAGGCGGACCTTTCGATGTAACGATTCAATCAGTTGATCACGCGTCTTTTACAGGAACTTGTACGCTTGTCAATCCGGAAAAAAATTACACAGAGCTGCCGAAGATTATTCTGTTTCAGGCATTGCCCAAAGGCACAAAGATGGACCTTATCGTCAGGCAGGCAGCAGAAGGCGGCATCGCTGAAATTATTCCCTTTACCTCTGTGTATTCCGTGCCGCGAATCGATCATGACAAAGCGTCATCAAAATTACAGCGATGGGAACGGATTATCCGCGAAGCCCGGCAGCAAAGCGGCTCGTTGGAAGCAACATCGATAAAGCCGCTCACGGATGTTCCGGGAATCATCGAATCCTGGGAAAACCTGAAATCGAACGAAAAAAACCTTATCGGCATACTTCTTCACCAAGACCCCCTTGAAAAGGGGACCTTCCATGACTATCTTAGTAATGAGGTTAATACAGCCGCGCTGCTGATAGGTCCCGAAGGAGGATTTTCCCCGGAAGAAGCCGAGCGGTTTATAAAAGCAGGGTTCAAACCTCTCGTGATGGGAAACACCATTTTAAGAACCGAAACAGCGGCTCTGTATGCCGCTGCCGCAATACGAATTATACTTTTGGAGAAATTTTCGTGGATGCCGAAACAAGTCCAGTAATCGAACGAATCAAAATATTAACGGTACCCATTGATATTTTGCCCCCCGAACAATTGCAGGCGCATATTCTTGAAATGGCAAAAAAGAATCAGAGGCAAAATATCGTGCTTCTTTCCATTTGGGATCTTTTGCGTGCGAGAAGAAGCGGAGAATATCGGAACTATGTAACAAACGCCGATTTAGTCATCCCGATTTCAAAGAGTCTTGTGGGCGGCGCAAAGTTTCTGACAAAAAGAATCCCCTTCCGGTATATGCCCTTTGATTTTATCATCGCTGTGCTGACGGCTCTGGAAAAACGCAATTATTCGATTTATCTTTTGGGCAGCAAGCGGTCCACACTCAAAAAAGCGGAAAAAAATATTAAGCAAACGTTTCCCAATCTGCGGATTGTGGGCCGTTACACAGGAAGATTCAATAAACAGGATAAACCGGTCATTCTTGAGGCCATCCGCAAAGCAAGTCCGTCCCTGCTTTTAGTGGGAAAAGGCGTCCGCGGCAGGGAAAAATGGCTCGCAAAACAACAAAACACGCTTAATCCGGGAATGCGTCTTTGGGGCAGCGATATTTTTGAAGTGTTCGCCGAACAGAAAAAAAGGCCGTCTCATGCAACATTTAATAAAGGTCTGGAATGGATCGGTTTCTGTTTGAGAAACCCTTTCAGAATCTTCAAATTTTTCCCGTACATGTATTATAAAATGCTTTTGCTTATGTACAGGCTTTTTAAGAAAAAAAATTAAAAAAAAATCGATGGTTATTAATGCAAAAACGATTTCTCTGCCATAACTATGATATAATCAACATGAGGAGTGTCTGGTATGGGCGAGGTACAAATCCCTGACTATCCGAGGGGTATCACTTTTGAGCAGGTTTGGGCGGCTCTGATGGAAGACAGAGAGCGGCAAAAAGAAAGTGCCCGTGAATTTGATCAGCGGATGAAAAAAATACAAAAATCCATAGGCGGTTTAAGTAAAACAGTCGGCACTATGGCCGAAAATCTTCTTGTTCCCAGTCTCTTGGACAAGTTCGAGAAAATCGGGTTCGCGTTTCAGGCAATGAGCCCCCACAGAAAAATTAAAAACAACGATAAAAGCATATACATTGAGATAGACGCTTTTCTTGAAAACAATGAACAGGCCATGGTAGTAGAAACAAAAATAAACTGTAAACGGGAAGATGTCGATTATCATCTTAAGCGTATGGAGAAAATCTGCCATCATGCTGCATTAATTAACGACAAAAGGCACTATTATGGAGCAATCGCCGCCGCTGTTATTGATGATGACACAAAACGATATGCGCTGAAGAATGGCTTTTATGTCATAGAGCTGTCCGGGAAAGATGCCAATATAATAAAGCCCGATGTAGAAAAAGTGTGGCAATGAAATGCTTTATTTGAAGCAATACCTTTTTGAAAAGCCTTCAAAAATCCTCTTTTTTCCCCAAGACAGCTATTTTCTTGAAAAATTTCTCCAGATAACGCGCTTCTTTTAAAGTCGTTCCGGCACGGGAAAAAATATCCCGGAAAAAACGTTCCTGATCTTCCCGGCCGTATTGTTTGTAAAAACCTATCGATTCAAGGGAATCGCTCATCACTTTTACCATGGAATCGAGTACCGCTCTGTCTGCCGGGACCCATTGGCCGGATTTTTCTCCGGCAGCAGCCAAAAACAGCTCATACGCGTAAATCTGAACCGCGTGAGATAAATTTAACGAAGGAAATGCATCATCAGACGGAATATGAGACGAAACAGAACAAAGATCGAGTTCTTCTTTTTCAAGGCCTGTTCTTTCGTTGCCGAAAACGATAGCCGTTTTCCCGTTTTTTCCCATAACATACGACGCGGTTTCTCTGGGTGAAATACTAATACTTTTCCGTTTCTCTCCCCGGCGGCGGGTAGTTCCTATAACCAGGGAACAATCCGCAACAGCATCGTCCAGGGTTTCAAAGCGTTCTGCCTTTTCAAAAATATCTCCCGCGTGAACAGCCCTTGACAGGATAAGCGAATTATCCAGAGGCATTTCCGGAGAAACAATCCGCAGCTGTGAAAGCCCCATGTTTTTCATCACCCGGCAGACAGCCCCGACATTTCCGGATTCGGCAGGCCGGGAAAGAATAATGATAATATTGTTCAGTGACATATTGCTCCCTTTTTCATGAATTACAGTAAATCATAGCATAAAATGCCTGTATTTTTGAGGGAAAAAAAGTATACTGATATACATGAACAGGGTTTTTTCCGGAAAGAAGGCTTTAGTTGTAGGCGGATCGGGCGGAATCGGGGCGGCGGTTTCCATCAAGCTCGCGGAAATGGGAGCGGATATTTTTGTTCACGGCGGCCATTCAGAGGAAAAATTGCATCAAATTATAAAAAAGATCCGCGGTTTGGGAGGAAAAGCCGAAGGATTTTTGCATCCCGCCGATCAGGAAGGAGCCGCGGAGGCGATACTCGCAAAAGCCCCAGTCCCTGACATTCTGATTTGTTCTTGGGGGCCTTTTTTGCAGCGGCCGTTAGCGGAAATGAATGCGGAACAATGGGAATCTATCGTAAAAAACAACTTGATTTTTCCCGGAATATTGGTTTCTCGCGTTTTGCGCAATATGATTGACAAAGATTGGGGGAGAATTCTTCTTTTTGGCGGTACAAATACGGACATCATCCGCGGATTTTCGACTTCGGCGGCCTATTCCGCGGCAAAAACAGCCCTGGGGGTTCTGGCAAAATCAGCCGCAATACAGGCGGGCTCAGCCGATATTACCTGTAACGTCATTTGCCCCGGACTTGTTGAAACCGAATACGCGGATGACAACATGAAAGAATATATCAGAGCCCGCAGTCCCGCCGGAAAGATCGAAAAACCTGAGGATATCGCGGAATTTGCTGCCGCGATTCTTCCTCTCAGCCAGCTCAACGGAGCGGTTATCCCTCTGGATTACGGATTAAAATTGTAGTATAATATGATTGTTGATTAATTGTTTGACAAATATTTGTGCAAATAATAGTATATAATCGAGGATGGGAATCCGATAATTGAACGGTGTAGGGCTCAAGAATTATGCGGCTGAGTAGAATTTAGGCGAAGGGAGCGTCATGACTAATAACGATATTGTTCCTGGCTTTGATGATGAAAAAGATGAAAGTCTCAAAATCAAACTTCAGAAAATCAATGAAGCAGAAGGATGTCTTGTATTATATTTGACAGGATACATCGATACTTATAATTCCAACTATTTTCAAAAACGGGTTGCTAAAGCAATTGAATCGGGATTTATTCGGCTCATTTTTCAGTGCGGAGGGTTGAATTATGTTTCATCCACCGGAATTGGTTCCTTTACCGCTTTTTTAAAGGCTGTTAAACCGAGGGGCGGAGACCTGGTACTATTGGAAATCCAGCCGAAAGTGTTTGAAGTATTCCAGCTTTTGGGCTTTTCCCAGTTTTTCAATATCAAGGATAATCTCGAAGACTCTGTCGGTTTCTTCAGAAGCGGGTCGTCTCCTGAAAAAGCGTCTCTTTTTCCGAAAGTTTTTTTGTGTCCTATTTGTTCCAAAAAACTTAAAGCCGTAAAACCAGGCCGGTTCCGCTGTTCAGAATGCAAAACGATTCTGGCAATTGACAATGGGGCTCAGGTATTCCTGGGATAAAATTTGCATCTTCTGTTAGGAAATATTGATGAAAGACAACAAAATTGAGCAGTATCTTATTAAATCGATGTATTCATTTGAAGAGGTCGAGAAGCATATCTGGACGATTAATGACGGGACCAATAACCTTGAAGGTACGGCGATTGTTTATACGGATCCCATAGTCACCATCCAGGTCGCGGTTATGGCAGTGCCGGATTCCGATAATCCGGAATTATACGCCAAACTATTGGAATTAAACGCGAGAGATGTGGTTCACGGCGCCTATGCCCTGGATCATAATCAAATCATATTAATCGATACGCTTGAATATAATACGATGGATTTTGAAGAATTTATTGCCGTATTGGACTCTTTCAGTCTTGCCTTAACCCAGCACTACCCGGTACTATTGGAATATAGATAAGTATATTTGTCACACTCAGTCCTGATAAGGAGGCATTGAAAAATGGGATTTTTTTCCAGATTAAGAAGTTTGATTTTCTCGAATGTCAACCATGCCATTGATAAAGCAGAAAATCCTGAAAAAATGCTTAATCAGCTCATCATAGAAATGAATCAGCAATTGATTGAATCAAAGAAATCCGTTGCCTTGGCCATTGCCGATGAAAAGAAGCTCGAAAGGGAAGCCCAGAATCAGCTTACCCAGTCCCAGGAGTGGGAAAGGAAGGCGATGCTCGCGGTTGAAGCCGGTCAGGACGACCTTGCCAAAGAAGCCCTTTTGCGGAAGCAGGAATACGATAATCATTACCGCGAATATTATAAGCAGTGGCAGGGACAAAAGGAGTCGGTAGAGCGGCTTAAAGAGGCGCTGAGGGAACTGCAAAACAAGATTGAAGAAGCCCAGCGCAAGAAAAACCTGCTGATTGCCAGAGCGAAACGAGCGGAAGCCCAGCAAAAAATCCAAAGCACGATCACAACGATGTCGGGAAGCCAGACCGCGTTTGAAGCTTTTGACCGTATGGCGGAAAAAGTTGATCAAATGGAAGCCCATAACGAAGCCGTCAAAGAACTGGATTTTGTTTCGGACAGCGCGAACCTGGAAAAACGCTTTGCCGAACTGGAAAAATCCGACAGCAGTGCCGACAAAATGCTCCTGGAACTCAAAGCAAAAATGAAGGCCCTGCCGGACGCAAAACAGGAATAGATATACTCCTTTAATGTAAGTTTCTGAAATAATGAATTGGCTAATTCATGAGCCTTTTGCAAAAACTGGAGTTTTGCAATTGCCTCTCATTATTTCAGAAACACTTAAATCGGAAATAGTCAAATAGTTTTGGTCTGTTTGACTATATCTATCAGTACTTTTTAGATTTTCTTCCCGTTAAATGCCATACCCGTTCATTTTTTTGCGGATTATTTTCCAATTGGGATAAAAAGCATTCATCAATTCATAAAAATGCCGGTTATGTGACTGTTCGTGCATGTGAATCATCTCATGAATCACCACGTATTCCAGGCATTCGGGGCTTTGTTTCGCCAATTCCGTGTTAAGCCGGATTGTCTTTCCCGCGGGTTTGCAGCTTCCCCAGCAGCTTTTCATTTTACGGTAAAAAATCTTGTTAACTTCAACGCCGATGGTTTTTTCCCATTTTTCCACAAACCTGGGGGCCGCTTCTTCAATGAGGTTCCGGTAATAGGTATCGAGCAGGGCGATTTTCTGCTGTTTTGTAGTTCCGCTCCGAATCGACATGATAAGTTTTCCGTTTTCAGTCCAAACCTTGGGATGCCCCCGGCGTTCAATAATTTCCAGTTTGCAGGGAATGCCCCAAACAACGTGGGTTTCCCCGGATGTAAAAGAAAGATTTTCCGCGGGAATCCGGCTTTGAAATTTCGCGTAATGCTTTTCTATCCAGGCAATTTTCGATGAAACAAATGTTTCAACCTCCGCCTGGTTCGTATGAAGCGGAGCCGCCAATTTGATTTTTCCGTCGGGGTACACTGTAAGGCGCATATTTTTTATGCGCCGCGTTTCAACTTCAATCGTGAACTTCCCGGCGCGCAGCTCCGTTACACCCATAGCCGTTAAGTCCGGGGATCAAAGGCATCCGGAAAATCAGGATTGCTGTCGGTGGAGATGTCTCCTTGTTTTGCAAGCATATCCTGAATGTAAGGATATTCCGCGAAAAAGGCCTGCCACGATCCGGAAGAAACCAATTGCAATCTGCCGATATTCCGTTCCGCGATTCTCTTTGCGGCAAGCTCCGGCGGTATTTGCCGCGGATCCCCGGCGGCGGACGCGACAGCAAAGGACCACAACAAGCCGTACATGCGGACAAAAGTATAAGCGCCGCGGACAAGCGGAAAAACAGATCGTAATGTCCGGTGAATTCTGGCAAAGGCTTCCGGCCTTGTTTCAGGGGATTCGCTGTGCATGATAAAAAAAGATTCCTCGTTTTTTAACAGAAGTTTTACCGCGGCGAAAAATTCCCTGGTATACAGTTTTAACGACGGCCCCGAAGGATCGGTCATGTCCATGATGATAATATCGTAAGATGATTCAGGAGCTTTTTCCACAAAAAGCCTTCCGTCAACAAAATGGGTTTTTACCCGGGGATCATCAAACGCGCCGGCGTTTATCATGGCAAGATGCGTCCTGGCAAATGCCACAACTTCTTCATCAATTTCCACAAAATCAATATGTTCAACCGTATTGTGCTTTAGTATTTCCCGAAGGATGCCGCCGTCTCCGCCGCCGATAACTAAAATCTTCTTCGGGTTTTGATGAGCCAGCATGGGCAGATGAACCATCGCTTCATGATACTGAAACTCATTTTTTTCCATTACCTGAGTCGCCCCGTCCAGGAGAAGCGCTGCCCCGAATTCCTCGGTGTTCACTAAGGTGATGTCCTGGAAAGCGGTCCGGCCCGAATACAGCGTTTCTCCCGTTTCGTAAAACCAGCCGGAAGTCCGCGAGTACCGTTCCCGGACTTCGCTTTTTTTTAGAAATTCTGACACTCAAACATCTCCTGCATTTCTTTTTTGAGTAATGCCCTAATCCGTTTCCGCTCAGCCGAATCAAGATCATCCATATCCGGCCCAAAAAGATAATCGTTTAGTTTCGGTTCTTTCTTTTGCATCTTGGTATGGAAAATATTATCGGCAAGGATGTTTATATCGTACACCAGATAATCCGCAAGAACATCTTCGTCAATATAATCCTGAATCGAATTAATATCATGATCGATAAACAATTTTTCCCCGCGCGTGTCCCTTGTAAAGCCCCGGACCTTGTAATCGATAATTACGACATCGGAATCGAAACAGGAAATAAGATAATGCAGCGCCCGAAGAGGGCTGATCGTTCCGCAGGTAGAAACATCAATATCAACCCGGAATGTGGCGAGCCCTGTCGCAATATCAAATTCCGGATAGGTATGGGCGGTGATGTGACTTTTATCAAGATGTCCGATCACGCCGGCTTCCGGTAAAACCATCTGATCCGGCACATCACGGTCTTCGCTGATCAACGCCACTACGCTGGCCCCGCGGGGCTCGTAGTCCTGCGTGCTAAGATTAATCAATTTCGCGTCAACAATGCGGGTTACTTCCTCAATAATTGCGCGAAGCCGGTCAGAATCATATTCCTTGTCGATATACTCAAGGTATTCTATCTGCGATTCTTTTGACTTTGCGTAACAAATATCATAAATATTGAAACTTAACGATTTGGTAAGGTTATTAAATCCTTCCATTCTGATCTTGCGGCCGCGGACTCTTTTCAACAATTTGCGGGAACCTCCATCGAAATAATAATGTAGAAAATTATACAACGTAAGTCTGTCAGGGGCAACACTTCGATGGGTTTTATCCGAAATCGGCTTTCATTCACCTCTTTACTATGCGAAGCGGTTTAGACATACTCATCTTATGCAGACGGTAAAAGCCTTTTACGATCATACCACGGATGAGCCCGTAACCGCGGAAATACGGGAGATACGGCCTGTCCAGGATAAAACCGCGGTCATTTTGGATAGAACCATTTTTTATCCCGAAGGAGGGGGACAGCCCGCCGACCGGGGTTCCATCAATGGGATTCCGCTGCTGGATGTTCAGGAACAGGATGATGAAATCCTGCATTTTATTTCTTCTGATGGCGCAAAGAGCCTCAATTTAGGCAAAGCCGAGCTGATTCTTGACGCAAAGCGGCGGCGCGATTTGTCATCGCAGCATACGGCTCAGCATATTCTTTCCGGAATGATTTTCCGTATGCTGGGAGCGCCGACGGTTTCCATGCACATGGGAGACGAAATCTGCACCATCGATGTGAACAAAGCCGGAATCACCATGAACGATCTGTATCCTGTGGAAGACGCCGTGCAGAATATCATCGAAGAAGATTGTCCTATCGTTACGCATCTTTGTCCGCCGGAGGACATTCATCGTTTTAATCTGCGGCGTCTGCCTCCGCAGGGAGAAGAAGTAATCCGCGTGGTGGAAATCGGGGGATACGATTTTACGCCCTGCTGCGGGACGCACCTTTGTTCCAGCGGAAAGGCCGCCATGCTCCGGGTTCTTGGCGCGGAACGATACAAAGGAATGACGAGAATTACCTTCATCGCGGGAAGAAGGGTTTTTGAAGAAAGCCGGATTTTAAGGCGCCAAGCCGAAGGAATATCACAGACGCTGAATGCCCCTGTCCGGGAACTGTATCCCGCTGTCCAGGCTCTTGTACAAAAAACCGAACAACTGGAACGCGGTCTCAACCTGAAAAATACGGAGCTTGCCCAATTCCGGGCAGCCCGGCTGCTTTCGGACGCGGGATTGGAAAATAGTACGGATAACACAAAAATCTACAAAAAGATGTTCGCTGATATTTCCCAGAACGATGTTTTGCTTACCGCCAAAATTGCGCAAAAAACATGCGGCTGCATCCTTGTTTTCGCGTCCGTCCAGGATAAAAAGTTTTGCGCGCTGACCCCGGATAAAGAAACCGACATAAGGCCATTATTGAAAAAATTGATGGAAGACGCGGGAGGTCAAGGCGGCGGCGGACCTCAATTTTTCCAGGGATCATTTTCCGATAAAGCCGCGTTGGAGAACTTTATCAATTCTGTTCCGGAAAGGCTGGAAGACTAAAAAAGGCCGACGGAAATACTTTCCTCAGTTTCTCGATAGTTGAAAGAGTTGGATTTGATTTTCTGGGATTTTCAATCCGTTGGTAAAAAGACCATGACATCTTTGCCTTTTCTGCAACCTGTTTTTGAGTTAAACCCATTTTTTCACGTTCGCGTTTAAGAGAGATAGCAAAAGATACGTTTAAATCCGGTTCAATGTAAAATATATCTTTTCTTTCAATATTTGATGGAATAGGTATTGATTTTTTTCTTGAATCCAAACTTTCGAGCATTGCGGAAAGCGCTTCTTTTGCCATTTCTTTTGCTTCTTCCAACGTACCGCCTTCGGTAACACAGCCGGGCAAATCTGGGAATTCTACCCAGTAACCTTTTTCATCAGGATGAAAAATTGCGGGATATGCAATCATTTGAAACCTCCTTCCTTTAGGAGTCTTTGTTCAAGCCCTTTGTGTAAATCTTTGTTATGAACCGGTATCGTAACACTTTTTTCACCTTTTACCAAAACATGATGCGAACCGTTTATCCGGTCAATTATCCAGCCTGCATTTAGAAATTTCTTTAACATCTGTTTTCCGGTAAGAGGCATATCTATACAATACCGCTTTTAAGTAGTATTGTCAATTTTTTCTTGACAAAGCAAAGGAGCAAAGTCTATCATAATAATATACAGTGAGTGTTTTATCAATAAAATAGATGATTTTCCATGTAAGGAGATATCCTTTATGAAAAAAATAGCTGTTCTTTTCCTGATTTTTGTCTTTTCACAATTGTCTGCTGATGAAAACATAGACAGTTATACATCGTTTTCTTTTCGCCAGCGCTTATTTTATCCCCAGAAAGTCAGCAAAGAAATTAATTTTTTAAATTTAAATCCATCGTTTTTTAACTTCGACCGTAATCTTTTTGATATAACACTGCATTATGAACATTATTGGAATGATAGCACTAAAAACAGACAACAGCTAAGTTCTGGTACGCGGAGAAATGATGTCTGCGGATTTATTACCGCGTTAATTTTATCAACCGGTTCAATATTGTATTATTCATCTATGAATAGTCGAGAAAGAGCAGTATATGATGATGCATGGAAACAACAACGAAACGCGGAACACATGCGTCAAAAGTTCGCCGGGTATAATTACAGAAATTAGGGCAGCGCTGATTAAGTCTCGATGACATTACTCATCGCTGCCCAAGTCATTTTTCGTAATTCTTATAATACAACTTGACTAATCTGGCAGTTTCAGAGTATGTTAACGAACGGTCGGTAACATGACAAAAAAAGACATAGTGAAAGCGGCGTTCTCCGCGTGGGAACCAGATGTGTATAAATCGAAAAGCCTCTCTGTTTTGGCCTCTTATTTGGGGGTCAGTAAAACAGCCTTGTATCGGCATTTTAAAAATAAGGATGCCATTATCGACGCGATGTTTGCGTCATTTTTTGATGACTATTTCGCTCATATTCAGCCAAAGTTTGAGGAAGCGCTCAAGGAACAAGACGAAATAAAAGGGTTTTTTATCCTGGTAAGAGGCATCACCGAATTTTACGCGCGGAATAAACAGGCTTTTACCTTTTCGCTCTGTCAATTGCATGAATACCGGAAAGATCCCTCAAAAAACATGAGGCTTCAGTTAGAACAATGGGGTATCGATCTTCAAAAACTGCCCTATTTTGCTTCTCGCGAAACATATTTTATGATCGTCCAATTATCCGGCACGATCGCTGTTTTTATGACCGCGATGTTTTTTTATCATTCCGGAATTCAAACCCCGGATGAAAAAGATATTCAAAATCTCCTGGACCGGACAGAACATCAAATTTCTTACGGGCTTGGTTTTACCAAAAAAGAACTGGATTCCATCAATTATGATGAACTCGACGAGCTTATTTCGCGGGCAATTTCTTCGGAAATGGGAGGAGATAATACTCTGCTCAAAGCTGTAGCGAATGCCATCGCGCAGGCAGGTCCAAAAGACGCTTCCATGGAACTGGTAGCAAAACACGCGGGACTTTCAAAAAGCGGACTGTATTCTCATTTCAAAAGCAAAGAAGACATGCTGCGGCAATTTTTTACTACCGAGTTTGAAAAGATTTACGGCGATTTTGAAGCGTTTCCCAAAACGGAAAAACCGGAAGCACAGCTTTATCTGCTTGCGGCTTCAAGCATCAGTTATTTGCAGGCAAGACCTGAAATCATGATAGCCCTGGACTGGATTAGAACTCAGCGGATTGGTTTGGGCTTATCTATACCGGAGACGATCATTTCGCGGTTTTCAGATTCCAGGTTTATCAAGAAGATTCCCGAATTGGTGGGCAGGCAATTGTCTTTGAAAGAACTCCCGCATTTTATGATTTTCTGCATTATGGGATTTCTCAAGAGCCATTGCAGCATGAGCCAAGAGATTCAGCTTTCCATAGAAAATATCCGTTTTTTTTATACTTTTTTAATTTCAGGCATAAAAGGTGGAAAAATATGAACAAAAAACACTATTCAAAGGTGTTAAAAAAATATTATATTGTTATATATGGTCGCGTATTAAACGGACCAATACCATTTGGCAAAGTTGATTCGGTGGAAAATCACGCTTCAACAGTCAATCACAAAGGAGTCATTATATGATCCGATCATCCTCCGGGAATGTCAGGTTCCGGAACCTGGCGTTTGTATGCATTATAACGTCCTGTATGGCACTCTGCCCCTTTTCCCTGTTCGCGCAGGAAACTGCGGCACCCCAAGACCCGCCGGTGCTTCAACAGCTGACCATCGAAGACGCGGTCCGAATAGCAATTGAGAATAACCTCCAGCTCCAATCCTCGGGCATTGAACTTGCCGCGAAAAAGCGCAGTTCCGATTATCGTTGGAACCGTTTTATTCCGGAAGTTAATCTAAGCGGAACACTTAGCGGCCTGAACAAGAAACCCGAACCAATGGAACTTCCTTTAGGCTCTATATTGGCTCAATTTGATCCAAGTTTTGCTGTAATACCTCCGATCTCTCTCGGCAGTGCAAATCAGTGGAATCTGACGGGGAGTCTTTCTGTGGATCTCACGCTTAACTTTGCGCTGTTTGAAGGGATGAAGAGCCTTCAACTGGATTACCAGACGGGACTTATCTCTTATGATAACGCCAAGAAACAGCTTGAGCGGGATGTGCGGAAAGCATACAACAATATCCTTCTGCTGGAAGCCAATATCGAGTTATTGAAGGAAAGTTTTAGTTCCGCCGAAGAGCAAGTTGCAATGGCAAAGGCGAATTATGATGCCGGTCTAGTACCCGAACTGACTTGGCTCCAGGCGCAGGTCGCGATGGAAAATCTCAAGCCGACGATTCTGGAAATGGAAAACACTCTTTCTGTATTACAATCGTCATTCGCTTTTTCTTTGGGGCTTCCTTTCGGTACGCTTATCCGGTTAACGCCCATTGAAACCCCGAATTATGTTGAATTAAATCTGGAAGACTTAATTCAACAGGCGAGCAATGTAAAACCGGAAATTATGGCGTTAAAGCAGACTATCGCGTTTATGCAAAGTACCCGAAAAGCCCAGAGAATTCAGGCTTATACGCCTACAATAGTTCTCGGGTGGAATCTTGATCCTGCTTTTCAGGGAAAACTTGGTGAAGATTCCCTGTTCATGAAAGACGGATGGAAGCAGTCATCGGGGATGTTTCGGGTAACGCTCGCGCTCAACCTTAACGCCTATCTCCCGTTTACGGCAACCGGAATGGCTCTCAGGCAGTTGGATGATACGGTAAACACACTCAATCTGAACCTGGCCCAGCTTATTCAGGGTACAGAAATTGAAGTATACCAGACGGTGCTTCAACTGCAAAAATCCCAGACCAACATGGAAGCCTTAAAGATGACGGAAGATTTAGCTCTTAGGTCTTATCAGCAAACCGAAGAAGCTTACAGCAACGGTTTTGTGGAATTTCTTCAAGTACAATCCGCGTTATTGGAATATCAGAAAGCGCAAAACGCGGTATTAGCGGAAAGTTTTAATTATCTATCGGGTCTTATCGATCTGGAATATGCAACAGGAGTTCCCTTCGGAACCCTTTCAGGAGAACAAAAGTGAAAAGAAAGTATATATTGATGATAAGTATTTCCCTCCTTTTGGGAATGATTGTTATGGGCTGCCAAAAAGAGAAAACGGCGGCGGCTGAGGAGCCGGCGGCGGAACCCGTCGCGGTGTTTGCGGTAAATACGACAACCGCCGTTGCCGGGCGGATACAGGATTATCTGGCACTCTCAGGCGATGTTGAGGCTTCGTCAACGGTTGACGTGTTTTCTGACATTGCGGGAAAAGTCAGCAGCATTTTTGCGGGTGTGGGAAGGCGCGTCGCGAAAGATCAAAATATCATTGAGGTTGATCCTTCCCGCCCCGGAATGACGTATGTAAAGGGAACCGTAAAATCGCCGGTTGCCGGTATCATTGTCGCTATGCCTGCTCAGGTGGGAATGACGATTAGTCAGGCGGTTCCCATAGCCCGCATTTCGGCGGGAAATACTCTGGAAATTAGAGCCTATATTGCGGAGCGGTATATTTCCAGAATTGCTCTTAGACAGCCGGTTGAAATTGACCTTGACGCATATCCCGGGGAGACATTCCACGGTGAAGTCTCTGAAATAAGCCCGGTGATGGACCCTGTTTCCAGAACATTGGAAGTGAAAATCCATATTGCCAACAATCCCCAGGGAAAATTGAAAGCGGGCATGTTCGCGAAAATCAGAATTATTACCGAACAGAAAAACGGGATTGTAAAGATTCCGTCTTCCGCAATGATCAATCGTTTTGGTGAAAATGTAGTGTTTATAGCAGAAACCGATCCTGATGATCCCGCGTATCAGATCGCAAAACAGGTTTCCATAGTTCCCGGAATTGTTATTGACGGAGTTATGGAAGTACAAAACGGTCTTAATCCGGATGACGAAATTATTATCCGGGGCCAGACGCTTTTGGAAAACGGGTCCCGAATCAATATTGTTGGCCGGGCTGACCCCCTTTCCGCAGAATAACCGGAGAATACTATGAGTCTTGCAAAGACAGCCGTATCGCGGCCTACAACAGTTTTTATAATATTTTTGCTTTTGTTCCTTATGGGAATTTTTGCGACTTTAAACCTTAAAATCGATCTTCTTCCCGATATTGAATTGCCCTACATGTTGGTTATGACAAACTATCCTGGAGCGAGTCCGGAAGAAGTAGAACGAACCATCACGCGCCCTTTGGAAGGCGGTCTTTCCAATGTTTCAAACCTGGATCAGTTGACATCAACATCTTCCTCGGGAACGAGTATGGTTTTTATGTCCTTCCTTTACGGAACGGATTTAGCGGACGCGGCGAATTCTGTTCGTGATAACCTGGAAATGGTAAAGCCCTATCTGCCGGATACGGCAACAACGCCCCTAATCCTCAAAATGGATCCTTCCATGATTCCTATTTTGGAATTTGTAGTTACTTCCGAAACCCGTTCTCCCGAAGAACTGCGTGATATTGCGGAAAACACCATTCTTCCCCGTATTGAACAGGTTGACGGCGTTTCCACAGGATCAGTTTTTGGCGGACGGGAACGGATTATCCGGATAGAGATTCCTGAGAACAGACTTGAAGCGTATAATTTAACTATCAGCCAGATACAGCAGGCGCTTGCCGTTCAGAATGCCCAGATAGCTGCGGGAAATATCGAGGATGAAGGTATTTCGTATATTGTTACTACCGCGGGGGAATTCCAGACACTGGAAGATATAAAGTCAACCGTTATTTCCTACAAAGGCGGAGGGCTTGTCGGCGGACAAATCGAAGCAACTAGGCAAGTCCGCCTAGGAGATATTGCCGATGTTCATGATAGTTACCGTGACGAGGACAGTTTCGTATATATAAACGGCGTTGCGGCGGTAGATATTAGCGTACAAAAACAGAGCGGAAAAAACGCGGTTGAAACAGCAGACGCTCTCCGGGTCCGGCTTGCAGAAATACAAGCGTCTGTTCCCCAGGATATTAAAATTGAAGAAATCTTTAATACCACCGATATTATTAAAAACTCGATAAGTAATGTTGCTTCATCTGCCATATCCGGCGCATTGCTGGCTGTTATAATTCTTTTTGTATTCTTACGGTCAATTAAGCCGACGCTTATTATCGGCATCAGTATTCCTATTTCTATCCTTGTTACATTGATGCTGATGTATTTCATGGACTTAACCCTCAATGTCATGACCTTGGCAGGTCTTGCTTTAGGAGTTGGTATGCTTGTGGATAACTCAATAGTTATCCTGGAGAATATTTACCGATACCGCGAAAAGGGTGCCAAGCTGATAACCGCCGCGGTTATTGGTACGCAGGAAATGATTACCGCGATTGTCGCGTCCACCTTAACAACCATCTGTGTATTTGCTCCCCTCATTCTGTTTCAAGGACTGCTGGAAATGTATGGAGAAATATTTTCCGGCTTATCATTTACCGTAGTTATTTCACTGACTGCCTCCTTGGTAGTGGCGCTGATTCTTATTCCGGTTTTAGCGAGCCATCATTTGCCGCTTGTTACAAGAAAGCAGAGACCTCTTAAAGGCTTCCTTGCCAAGATTGATGGTGTTTTTGCCAGATTCTTTGCAAGACTAGATAACAACTATCGCTGGGCAGTTGATAAGGTTCTTCGGAAAAAGGTTCTGATCATTATCATAATTCTCCTTTTGTTTGCCGGAAGTATTGCCCTCATTGTTAAAATAGGCTTTATCCTTATGCCTGCGCAGGAATCTGATATGCTCAGGGTTAATGTCCAACTGCCCTTGGGCTCGTCTCTCGATGAAACGGAATCGGTCTTGAGGCAGTTTGAAAACATTGTTCAGCAGGAAGCAAAAGGCGTCCAACGTGTTGCAATTATCGCTGGAGGAGGCGGAATGGGCGGTTCCGCTAGTTATGAAGGACAAATAATAATCCAATTGGTTCCTTACGAGGAAAGAATCGATTCTACTGATGATATTGAAATGAAACTTCGCCCTTATTTTAACAGTTTCCCAGGAGTTGTATTCTCCTTTAGCGGAGGCGGAATGGGCGGAATGGGCGGAGGCAGTGCTGTCGATATCATTGTAAGAACCGATGACTTAATAAAGGGTAAGGATATCGCAAACCGGATTGCGGACCTCATTCGTGAACGTGTTCCTGAAGCAACAGAACCTTCTGTGAGTTTACAGGATGGTCTTCCTCAGGTTGAATTAGAGATAGACCGCGAACGCATGTATGCTCTTGGGCTTAATGTGTTTACAATTGGACAAGAAATAAAAGCTGCTATTGACGGCGTGACCGCAACTCAGTTCACGACCGAAGGAAAAGATATTGATGTTGTTCTATTCTTGGCCGAAGCTGACAGAGATTCATTGCCGGACTTGGACCAGCTTTTTGTTATGAGTCCCATGGGACAGCGTGTTACAATGTCTAATATTGCTTCTTACAAAAAAACTACTGGTCCCATTAACATTAACCGTGAAAACCAGAGCCGTGTTATTCACGTTACAGCAGGCGCCGCCCCTGGTGTAACTACTAATATTATTGAAACAAAGGTTCAGAATCTGATTACATCAGAAATTCCGGCGGAAAGCGATGTTATTATTGAGTTCTCTGGCGAATTCCAGGATATTATTAAATATGGTCAGCGCTTAGGGCTTGTTTTAATAGTAGCAATCCTCCTGGTCTTTGGCGTTATGGCAAGTTTGTTTGAGTCGCTCCGGGATCCTTTCATCATTCTCTTTACGATTCCGCTTTCATTGATTGGAATTGTTGCTATCTACTTCTTTACAGGGGAAACCTTTAATATTCTTACCGCAGTGGGAATGCTCGTTCTTGTCGGGGTTATCGTAAATAACGGCATCGTTTTGGTGGACTACACCAACCTGCTGCGTAAACGGGGATACGGCCTGCATGAAGCGTGTGTTGAAGCCGCGGGAAACAGACTCCGGCCTATTTTGATGACAACCCTGACGACGGTTTTAGGACTTGTTCCTATGGCCTTCTTCCCTGGTGAAGGTTCCGAAATGGTTGCTCCTATGGGAAAAGCCATCCTTGGAGGATTATCATTCGGTACGTTGATGACACTATTCCTTATGCCGGTAATTTATTATATATTTAACCGTAAAGATGATCAAAGAAGAGCCAAAGCGGAAGCCCGCCGTGAGCGGATTGCCGCCGGAAAAAGAAAGAAAGATGTTAAGATGGAAGCAGAAACTGCCGAAATAATAGCAGAAAATACGGAGATTAAACCATGATACGTCTTGAAATAGTGGCAAATAATTCTGTTGAAGAAAACATCCGTGAAGCTTTTTTGGATGAAGGCGTAGGCAAATATTATACAAAAATTCCCAAAGCCCACGGTGTCGGGAATTCCGGTCCGCGGATGGGAGACGCAATATGGCCTGAAGAAAATTTTATCTATATCATCTGGTGTGAAGAAGATGAAGCTCTTGGAATAAAAGAAGCTATTGCCAAAGTAAAAGAACAGTTTCCTGATGAAGGAATAAAATTGTTCGGAATATAGATCGTGAAAACGTAAGGGGCTGTCTAAAAATAGGCAGTCCCTTTTTGATGTTTGTCAGAAAAAGCGGCTCCTTGATAATTTGCCGCTGATAAGTTAAATTTAACTTATGAAGTTTATTATTAAAAGTAATTACAAAAACGGAAATTATCTAATTTCTTCTCTTCTTTTTTTGTCTTGAAAGGCGTAATGCCAAGGAGAATATTATGAAAATTAAAGTCAAGCTGAGTATTATCATCATTGCGATCATGATTGTGGTGATAACAGTTCTTGCTGTCATTTTTTTGCAGCAAGCTTCCAATATAAGCCTTAATCTGAGCAGGCAGAGCATCAGTTATTTGGCCCAACAACAGGCCTCATACTGGCAGGGCCGCGAGGACGCATATATCAGAGTATTGCGTACGGTAGCGAATGTTATGGCGGATTATGAAACCGTCGAACCTGAGCTCCGGCGGAACCGTTACGACACACTGCTTCATGGGGTGCTCATGGGCGAGTCGATGATTACTTCAATATATTCGGTTTGGAAAGCCAACGCCCTTGACGGCATGGACAACGAATTTATAGGCCGCGAAGGGTCTTCGGCTTCGGGTCAGTACGCAATGAGCTATGCACAGGAAGGCTCGGTCATAAGAGGATCGGCCTTGTCGCAGATAGATATTACTACCGCCGTAGCCAACATGGACGGACAAACCGCGAGAGATGATATGGTATTCGATCCTGTTCCGCAGAGAGTGGACGGTGCGGATACTTGGCTGGTAAGAATGGCGGTTCCCGTTATCAATCCGAGAACCGGAGAAACGGTGGCGCGGGTCGGCTGTTATATCAAGATTGACGCGGTACAGACCGCGTTAGCGCAGACAGTCGCGGATAAGGGCGAAGAAGTTTCAACCATGATGATGTACACAAACACAGGCTTTATCATGGGGCATGTGGCTCCTGAACGTGTCGGACGGAAACTGCTGGACGTTGAAACATTTGGAGACCAGCTTGACGACGCGGACCGGGCTGTCAAGGAAGGAAGGCCGCACACCTTCGAATATTACTCAACAGTGGTTAACTCAAATGTAGAACTTATCATGGTTCCTTTTACCATCGGGCTACGACATGGACCGTGGCGGTGGGTTCATCGGAAGCGTATATTCTTGGTCCGGTACAAAGCATGACCACGCTTATACTCATTATTGCGGCGATAGCAATAGTGGTAACCGCGGCGGTTATTTACTTTGTCCTTAACGGTATAACGAAGCCCATCGTCACTGTGGCCGATAATCTGAAAGATATTGCCCAGGGCGAAGGCGATCTTACCAGGACCATCAGCATCAACTCAAAAGACGAAGTGGGAGACCTCGCCAAGTACTTCAACCAGACACTTGAAAAGATAAAGAACCTTGTTATCACGATTAAGCACGAAGCCGTATCATTATCTGACATCGGCAATGAACTCGCCTCAAACATGACCGAAACCGCCGCCGCGGTCAACGAGATTGCGGCAAATGTTCAGAATGTCAAAAGCCGGGTAATCAATCAAAGCGCGTCGGTTACAGAAACCAATGCTACTATGGAACAAATCACCGTTAATATTGATAAACTGAACAACCACATTGAGAGCCAGGTAACGAGTATAACCCAGGCTTCATCGGCCATTGAAGAGATGCTTGCCAATATTAAATCGGTAACCCATACATTGATGAAAAACGCGGAAAATGTCACCGGTCTTACTGAAGCCTCCGAAGTCGGACGCGCGGGCTTGCAGGAAGTGTCGGCCGATATTCAGGAGATCGAGAAAGAATCCAAGGGCTTACTGGAAATCAACACGGTGATGGAAAATATCGCGAGCCAGACGAATCTGCTTTCAATGAATGCCGCGATTGAAGCGGCGCACGCCGGAGAGGCGGGAAAAGGCTTTGCGGTTGTCGCCGATGAAATCCGGAAACTGGCGGAGAAC
>QMCD01000705.1_pt1 | contig 50633 bp, 47 predicted proteins | sample 1821841 | NCBI WGS metagenome assembly QMCD01 (sample SAMN01991225, study PRJNA193472) | Termite gut metagenome, whole genome shotgun sequencing project. | isolation source: worker | host: Macrotermes natalensis
GTTTAGAACAGCATTAAGAGGAGTGGTAGATGAAAAATTCTTTCTTTTCAGACTAGCCAAGATTTATGCATACCCCCAATGATTTGCGGGTGAGCCCATATACATCCTGTGGCAATTATACCCATAGGTTATTATAGTTCGGAACTCAAATCTCAAACTCGGAAATCAATTGAGGAAATTGCAAAAACAATATAATGAGGAATGAGGAAAAGGAAGTATGGTATTCATTAGGAAACGAGTAATGCTACTTTGGTCAGCAAAAGGATCCTATTCGGGCATTTACTATTTTATTCTGTTGTTCATTTACTATTTTATTTTGCAGATATATGATATTACCCCACGAAATTTGGTACGCGTGCGTGCATTTTGGAAATCCGCTGACCCGGAAAAGTATGCCGGACTTCGACAATATATAAAGAAGAATCCTGATAGTTATATAACTATCAGGATTCTCTCAAGAGCGGAAGACGGGGCTCAAACCCGCGACCCTCAGCTTGGAAGGCTAATGCTCTATCAACTGAGCTACTTCCGCAATTTTAGTGGGCAAAGATGGATTCGAACCACCGAAGGCGTAAGCCAGCAGATTTACAGTCTGCCCCATTTGGCCACTCTGGTATTTGCCCTTTTTGCTTTTGAGTAACCGGTTTAAACTTTGTTTTCTCAATTGCGGTGCAAAGATATGACTATTTTTGTAAACTCCAAGCGAAATCAACCATTTTTATTGCAGTAATTGCACATTCGTCGCCTTTATTGCCCAACTTCCCGCCGGCACGCTCCTCAGCTTGCTCCATAGTGTTGGTGGTAATTAATCCATAAATCACTGGTATATTGCCGGTTGCGTTTAATTGAGAGAGTCCTTGAGTGGTTCCCATGCAGACATAGTCGAAATGCGGCGTGTCTCCTTTAACTACGCAACCTATTGCAATCACTGCATCCACATCGCTATATTCTATGAATTGATTGGCGCCAAAAATCAGTTCAAAACTTCCCGGAACAGTTTTTACCAGGATATTTTCATCTCCGACTCCATGTTTCTTTAGGGTATTCAGTGCTCCTTCTAAAAGTTTGCCGGTGATGTTGAAGTTCCATTCGGATACGACAATGCCGAATTTCATCTCTTTCGCATCGGGAACCGAGTTGAAATCGTATTCTGAAAGGTTGTGATAAGCTGTTGCCATGGCGAAATAATTATGGATTATGAATTACGTAAAGAAGCACGGGTTACACTGATTTCACGGTTCTTTCCTTTATCCGTGTAAAATCTGTGTAACCCGTGCCTGATATATGCTATATAAATAAGGTGATAAATTACTTCTTCATCAATTGAGCTTGCTCAATGTACTTATCAATGTTCATGGCTTGATAAGAACGGAAGTATTTATCCTTAATCTTGGTATATGCTTTGATAGCATCGTCGTACTTGCCTTGCTTAACCAGGATTTCTCCGGCTTGTTGCAGATAGATGGGGCTGAGTGAATTATTGTCGGCCATATCAGCAGCTTTCAGCAATGTAGAAGCAGCCTTGTCCAGTTGATCAAGCTTTGCGTAGCAGTTGCCGATGGCGCCTTGCAGGGCGGGAGCTACCATTTGGTCTTTGCCGCTGAAGCTATCCAATGCTTTGATAGCGTTTTCGTATTGTCCCAGGTGAGTGTAGCAAATACCCATGTATGCTTTTGCCAGGTTGGCAGCCTTTGTACCGCTGTATTCGTCGGCGATTTTGGCAAAACCTACAAATCCGATGCTGTCACCGTTCAGAGCTTGTTCGTAAGCATCGGCTTCAAAGTACTCCTGCCCCTTGAATAAAGCGTTCTGTGCTTTTTCTTCACGAGGTTCTACGTAGTAGTTCTTGTACATCACTATACCGGCTATGATAACGATTATAGCTACTACAGTACCAATAATTGCTTTTTGGTTTTTAATGAGAAATGCCTCCGACTGTGTCAGTGCTTCTTCCACGTTCAAGGCTTCGTTCGGTTTCTTTTTTTCTGCCATTTTATATATTCTTTTTATTATTATGCAAAATCCGAGTAATTTCTTAGCTATTTCGACCCGCAAAAGTAACTTTTTTATGGGTATCAACGAAATTTAGCGGCATCTTTTTTTGTTTTACATCAGAAAAGCCCGAAATTCTTCCTACTTTTGTATCTGAATTTACTGTTGTTATATGATACTGAAGCGTATATCCATACTCAATTATAAGAATCTGGAGCAAGCAGAACTCTCCTTTTCGCGGAAGTTGAACTGCTTTTTCGGACAGAACGGCATGGGGAAAACTAATTTGCTTGATGCCATTTATTTCCTTTCATTTTGTAAGAGTTCAGGTAACCCTATCGACTCTCAGAATATTCACCATAATCAGGATTTTTTTGTTATCCAGGGCTTTTATGAGGCACCCGACGGCACACCGGAGGAGGTTTATTGCGGTATGAAACGCAGGCAAAAGAAACAGTTCAAGAGGAACAAGAAAGAATATACGCGCCTGTCGGATCATATTGGCTTTTTGCCGTTGGTAATGGTATCTCCTGCCGACTCGGAATTGATTTCCGGAGGAAGTGACGAACGCCGCCGCTTTATGGATGTTGTAATCTCGCAGTACGATAAAGAGTATCTGGATGCGTTGATTCGCTATAATAAGGCTATGGCACAGCGGAATACATTGCTGAAGAGCGAACAACCCGTGGAAGAAGAACTGTTTCTGGTCTGGGAAGAAATGATGGCGCAGGCGGGTGAGGTGGTTTTCCGCAAGCGGGAAGCTTTTATCAGGGAGTTCATTCCTATTTTCCAGTCGTTTTATTCTTTTATCTCACAGGATAAGGAACAGGTAGGACTGACCTATGATTCGCACGCCTGCAATGCGTCTTTGCTCGAAGTTATAAAGGGGAGCCGTGTGCGCGATCAGATTATGGGATATTCCCTGCATGGTATTCATAAGGATGAGCTGAATATGCTTTTGGGTGATTTTCCTATCAAGCGCGAAGGTTCGCAGGGACAGAACAAAACTTATCTGGTTGCCCTGAAACTGGCTCAATTTGATTTCTTGAAACGTACGGGGAGTACCGTCCCTTTGCTTTTGCTGGATGATATCTTTGATAAGCTGGATGCTTCGCGCGTGGAACAAATAATCAAGCTTGTGGCAGGTGATAACTTCGGGCAGATCTTCATCACTGATACCAACCGTGAACATTTAGACCGGATTCTTTATAAAGTGGGCAGTGACTACAAGATGTTCCGGGTTGAGCAAGGCGTTGTTACCGAACGGACAGGTGATGAAACATGAAGCATCACAGGCAGGGTCTGAAATTTGAAACATTGCATAACGGAAGAAATATATGAAACGCAACGATGCCGAACAGATTGGTAAGTTAATCCGCAACTATCTTCGTCAGGAAAGTTTGGAATCGCCGCTGAATGAACGGCGGCTTATCAACTCGTGGGCGGAAGTGCTGGGCCCCGTCATTGCATCTTATACCCGCGATGTCTATATCCGTAACCAGGTTTTATACGTGCACCTAACTTCTGCCGCCCTTCGCCAGGAGCTGATGATGGGGCGTGATTTGTTGGTTCGTAACCTGAATCGCCATGTCGGCGCACAGGTCATTACTAATATTATCTTCAGATAACGAGAAAATTCGTCTCGTGAGACAAAAAAAACCGTCCCACGAGATGAATTTTTTCGTCTCGTGAGATGAATTTTCTCGTCTCACGGGACGGATTTTTTTGTCTCATGGGATGATTTTTTGTCCCTGAAGATTCGTTCTTATCTGATTGTGATCACTGTATCCATACGGATGTCGAATGGCTCGGCAGGCACCTCTTCCATTAATTGAAACGGGAAACAAATGCCGGCTTTGAATGCCGGGAGCAGGGGAAGTAAGCGGTCGTAATACCCCTTGCCCCGTCCCAGACGGTTGCCTGCAAGGTCGAAAGCCACGCCGGGAATCACGGCGAAATCGATGGCTTGATAGTCGGTGAAACGTTCTCCGGTAGGCTCTTCAATATGATACGAACCCGTTGTAAGGTCTTGAGGCCCGGTATAAAAGCGTAGTTCCAGTTCGTTTCCTACGACAACCGGAAGCAGTATTTGTTTCTTGCGGCTCCATTTCCGGATGAACTCGTGAGTGTTCACTTCATCATTCAGAGAATAGTAGAGCAGCACGATGCGCGCTGCCCTGAAAGCCGGATGCGCTTCCAAGGCAGCGAGTATTTCAGCTGATTGATGCGTAAATGAATCCCTGTTCAGGGTCTTTAACGATGCTATATGCTTCCGCAGTTCTTTTTTCCTTTCCTTCATCTTTCGTTTCTTCCTTAGGAGTTTCCTCCGGAGCTTTGGGGAATGCTTCTCCGTTCTCCAGAATTTCCAATGCTTTCTGAACGGTAGGATCGCTTTGGTTGGCAAACTTGATGTAAGGTTCCCTACCTAACATATTATAGATGATATTGCCATACAGGTTCCTCTCAAGTAACTTGTATGATTTGTTAATCAAAATATTACGTCTCTTCACTCCCTTGCTGTCCGCAAAGCGGATGAACTGATCCACAATGCCCTGCCGGCGCAGATATTTCAGCATATCCTCTTCGTTGTCGAACTCGTTCAGTTGAGCGCGGTTACGGTCGGTGTACTGGAAACTGAATTGCAAGGTCAGTCCTTTGTTGAGCGCTTCGATCAGGTAAGAAGAAGTCCCCGTCGTGTCCTGTGGCACAAAGACATCGGGCATGATGCCGCCGCCGCCGTAAACCGGACGTCCCAAACGGGTAGAATAACGCAGGTTTTCGTCCAGCTTGATGCTGTCTTTGGAGAAAAACTCGCCATGTTCGTAGCGGGTCAGCCAGTCCATTTCATATTGGCTGTCCTTTCCGTTCTGGTAGGGCCGTTGTATGCAACGCCCGGAAGGTGTATAGTAGCGAGCAATGGTCAGGCGGATGGCGGAACCGTCGCTGAAGTCAATAGGTTGCTGTACCAACCCTTTGCCGAAGGAACGGCGTCCTACGATAGTACCCCGGTCATTATCTTGAATGGCGCCGGCAAAAATCTCGCTTGCCGAAGCCGAACCCTCGTTGGTCAGCACCACTAACGGCATCTTCTGGCAACTGCCCGTTCCGTTGGCATACTCTTCATAACGCTCGTATTTGCGTCCTTGCGCATAGACAATGAGCTGGCCTTCGGGTAAGAATTCGTTCACCATGCGTACGGCAGCCTCCATGTATCCGCCGGTATTGTCGCGAAGGTCAATAATGATTCCTTTGCAGTTCTGGTGGCTCAATTGGGCAATCGCATTCAACAGTTCTACGTGAGTGGTGCGTCCGAACTTACTGATCTGAACATACCCGAAGTCATTGTCGACCATGTATGCCGCATCAATGGTGTTTTGCGGAATATCTCCCCGGGTGATGACGAAATCAAGCAAATCTTTCTCGGTGGCGCGCTTGACACTTAACTTCACTTTCGTGCCTTTCGGACCTTTCAGCGTGCGCATAGCCTTTTCATTGGTCAGCTTGATGCCGGCGAAGAGACTGTCGTCGACCATAATGATGCGGTCGCCCGCCATCAGTCCCACTTTCTCGGAAGGACCGCCTTGGATAACGCTGTTCACATGGATTGTATCCTCTTGAATGGTAAACTGTATGCCGATACCGCTGAAACTCCCTTCCAGTTCGGAGTTTACTTCCTCCAGTTTCTGGGCGGGAATATAGGTGGAATGCGGGTCTAACTCTGCCAGTATTTGCGGCATTGCCTTTTCCACCAGACCCGTCATGTTGACGGTGTCCACGTATTGGTCTTCAATCACCCGTAACAACGCATTGAGCTTGTTGGACGAACCGTTGATGATGCCCAGCGTATTTCCTGCAAAATGTCTGGCATAAAAAGTCCCGATCAGGATACCCATCACTACGCTCACAGCAATAATGAGCGGGGTAAAACGGGAAGAGTTCTTTGTACTCATATCTATTCTTTGTTAGTAGCTATATATATTACTTCAATACCTGCGCGCGTCAATAGTTCGATGCCTTCTTCCAAGCGGTACTTCTCGGAGTAAACTACCCGCTTGATGCCTGCCTGGATAATCAGCTTGGCACATTCAATGCAGGGCGAAGCCGTGACGTACATGGTGGCACCGTCGCTGCTGTTGTTGGAGCGGGCTATCTTGGTGATAGCATTGGCTTCGGCGTGCAGCACGTAAGGTTTGGTCTGATTGTTATCATCTTCGCATACATTTTCGAAGCCGGCGGGCGTTCCATTATATCCGTCGGAGATTATCATTTTTTCCTTGACGATAAGTGCACCCACCTGGCGACGTTTGCAATACGAGTTTTCCGCCCAGATGCTTGCCATACGGATGTAACGTTTATCTAATGCCTCTTGTTTCTCTTTAGCGGAAATTGTATCCATGATTCCCTATTTTTTCACAGAGGAGTAAACCCCATGATTCTTGTTTGTTGCCCCTCGTGGTAGTAAAGAGTCAATGTATTCACATCTCCTTCATACTTATAAACATTCTCTATTGCGGCAATAAATGCTCTTGCCAGCGGGTCTGTCTCTGAACCGTTGACTCTTGCACTGATAGTCAAACTCCTGGTTTTCCCGTCTACATGCCATGTCCCGCTGGTAGTAGCCCTTATTCCTGTGGCTTCCGCCAATGTGCCTATAATTTCTCCATTCACTTCAGTACCCGTAAAAGTGAGCGTGAAAGTACCTTCCCGATTCAGTGCTTCTATACTGTTGTTGTAATCGGTTTCGTTATTCCACAAGTTGGGAAGGAATGGCTCACTGCTGTTTTCCGTGGTGAGACGGCTGAGTTTCCATGTCTTTCCGGTAAATATTTCTATCACGTCATCCTCCTGATTGCACCCGTTAAGTATGGGGAATAAGGAAAGCACCATCAATAAGTAACTGATATTTCTTATTCTTCTATTCATTTCCTGATACCGTTTCTGATTAATAATGCGTCGATGGTCGGTTCTTGTCCGCGGAAACGCTTATAGAGTACCATAGGATGCTCCGTACCACCTTTTGAAAGAATATTCTCACGGAAAGAGGCTGCCACGTCAGGGTTGAAAATGCCTTTTTGCCTGAACAATGAGAAAGCATCCGCATCCAACACCTCAGACCACTTGTAGCTGTAATATCCGGCGGAATAGCCTCCCGCGAAGATATGCGAGAATTGGGTACTCATGCAGGCATCTTCCACCACGGGGAGGATTTGGGCCTTTGCCCATGCTTTTCTTTCATACGCTTTCACGTCACCGTTGAACGGAGTTTTGCGGGTGTACCATGCCATATCCAATAGCCCGAAGCTCACTTGACGCAAGCAGGCATAAGCTGCGTTGAAGTTGGATGAGTCGACAATGCGTTGTACTAATTCGTCGGGGATTAATTCTCCGGTCTGGTAATGTCTGGCAAAGGTATGGAGGAATTCTTTTTCCGTGGCGAAGTTTTCCATGAATTGAGAGGGAAGTTCCACAAAATCCCGATACACATTGGTGCCGCTCAAGCTTTCATATACCGAGTTGGCAAATATGCCGTGCAGTCCATGCCCGAATTCGTGCAAGAATGTTTCCAGTTCATCAAACGTCAGCAAGGCGGGCGTGTCCCGGGTTGGTTTGGTAAAGTTCATAACGATGGATATGTGCGGGCGACTGTTTTCACCTGTGTTTTCGTCTATCCATTGCTCTTTGTAGGAAGTCATCCATGCGCCCGAGCGCTTGCTTTCCCTGGGGTGGAAGTCGGTGTAAAGCACGGACAGGAAACTGCCGTCCTTATCGAACACCTCGTATGCATCTGCGTCTTTGTGATACACCGGAATGTCGGTATTCTTCCTGAATGTTATGCCATACAGGCGGTTAGCGAGTCCGAAGACACCTTCCTTTACCTTGCTTAATTCAAAGTAGGGACGCAGCACTTCGTCGTCGATACTGTATGTTTGGTCTTTCAGTTTCTGGGAATAGTACGCCCAATCCCAGGGCATCACCGTGAAGTCATAGCCTTGCGTCCGGTGCGCCAATGCTTCCACTGCTGCATACTCCTGGCGGGCAGTGGGGGTGTAGGCGTCCAGCAATTGGTTCAGCAGTGTATATACGGCGTCGCTGTTTTGCGCCATCCGTTCTTTCAAGCTATATGCGGCGAGGTTGTCGTATCCCAGAAGTTGCGCGATGGCCATGCGGGTATTGACAATCTTCTTCACAATCTCCTGGTTGTTGGTTTCGTTTTCATGGCTGCATTTGGTGTTGGACGCCATGTAGAGTTCACAACGCAGGTCGCGATTGTCGGCATACATCATGAATGGAACATAGCTGGGTGCTTGCAGGGTAAATACCCATCCTTCCACGCCTTTCTCCCGGGCGGTTTCGGCAGCGGCGTCGGTGGCGCTTTGAGGCAGTCCGGCAAGCTGCGTTGTTTCTTTCAGCACCAGTTTGTATTCGTTGGTTTCTTTCAGGTTGTTTTCACCGAATTGCAGGGTAAGCAGGCTGAGGTCACGGCTCAGTTCGCGGTATTTCTGTTTGGCATCTCCTTCCAGGTTGGCGCCGTTGCGGACAAAGCCGTTATAAATCTTTTCCAATAGCTTGTTTTGTTCGGGCGTCAGATTTATCCGGTCTTTCTGCTCGTACACTGTTTTGATGCGTGCAAACAGTTTCTCGTTCAGAGAAAGGTTGTTGGAGTGTTCACTCAGTAACGGCATCAAGGTCTTGGCAAGCTCCTGCATTTCGTTGTTCGTTTGGGCGCTGAGCAGGTTGCCGAATACGTTAGTCGCCCTGTTCAGCAGTTCGCCCGATTTTTCATAAGCCTGCACTGTGTTGGCGAATGTCGGCGCTTCCGGATTGTTTGTGATGGCGTCAATCTCGGTATTCTGGCGGCTGATGCCTTCGCGGATGGCTGGCTCGTAATGTTCTGTTTTTATTTTATCAAACGGAGTTGTACCGTGCGGAGTAGAGTATTTCTCGAAAAAAGGGTTCTGAGCCTGTATCATATTCATAAGGCAAAGTGATATTAACGTTAATCTAATTTTTATCATACTTGGGTATCAGTAAAATATTTAGTTGCAAAAATGCAAAAAAATAGCTGATTCGACGAAGAACCAGCTATATTTTAACAAAGTATATTATAATTATGTTAGCCTACATTATTCATAGTGTAAGTACTTCGTAATAATTATTTTTACTATAAATGAGAATTTAGCGGTGGGAATGATCAATAGAGATACTACTATTAATCATTCCCATCGCTAAATTCTCATTTATGACGAGACACTTATGAATAATGCAAGTTAGAGCGGATTAGGACGATTACATGAAAAAAAAGCTGCACTATTGTACTGATAGATAATGAACGTAAAAAAAAGCAGGCAATCTCTCCGAAAGAGATTGCCTGCTTTAAAAGGTATATAAACTTTAATTATCCGTTTACTGAAGCCATGTGAGCAACGAGGTCAAGCACTTTGTTAGAGTAACCGATTTCGTTGTCATACCAAGATACAACCTTCACGAAAGTGTCAGTCAAAGCGATACCTGCTTTGGCGTCGAAGATAGAAGTGCGAGCATCACCCAGGAAGTCAGAAGAAACTACTGCATCTTCAGTGTAACCCAAAATACCTTTCAATTCGCCTTCAGCAGCTTCTTTCATAGCAGCGCAAATCTCAGCATAAGTAGCAGGCTTAGCCAGGTTTACAGTCAAGTCAACTACAGAAACGTCCAAAGTCGGAACGCGCATAGACATACCGGTCAGTTTACCGTTCAAAGAAGGGATAACTTTACCTACAGCCTTAGCAGCACCTGTAGAAGAAGGGATGATGTTGCCTGAAGCAGCACGGCCGCCTCTCCAGTCTTTCATAGAAGGACCATCAACTGTTTTCTGAGTAGCAGTTGTAGAGTGAACTGTGGTCATCAAACCGTCAGTGATACCCCATTTGTCGTTCAATACTTTAGCGATAGGAGCCAAACAGTTAGTAGTACAAGAAGCGTTAGAAACGAACTGAGTACCTTTAACGTAAGCGTTTTCGTTTACGCCGCATACAAACATCGGGGTGTCGTCCTTTGAAGGAGCCGACATAACTACGTATTTTGCACCTGCTTCGATGTGAGCCTGAGCTTTATCTTTAGAAAGGAATAATCCTGTAGATTCTACTACATATTCTGCACCTACTGCGTCCCATTTCAGGTCAGCAGGATTTTTTTCTGCGGTGATACGGATAGCATTACCATTTACAATCAACTTACTGTTTTCAACATCAGCTTCGATTGTTCCTTCGAACTGACCGTGCATTGTGTCATATTTCAGCATATATGCCAAATAATCTACCGGGCAAAGGTCGTTAATACCAACGATTTGAATATCGTTTCTTGTCTGAGCTGCGCGGAATACGAAACGTCCGATACGTCCGAATCCATTAATACCTACTTTAATCATTTTGCTTAAACTTTTAAGTTGTAATATTTGTTTAAATGTCTCTATCCTTTCATTGCATCTCTTTTGGAAATGCGGTGCAAAAGTAAGAAATTGTTTTTATATTCATACTTAGTTTATTAATTAATAATAGAATTTATGGGAAAAAGTTCATTTTTGCAAGATTTTAAGGCATTCGTCATGAAGGGGAATGTGGTTGACATGGCTGTCGGTGTAATTATCGGTGGTGCATTTGGTAAAATTGTGTCTTCCGTGGTTGCGGATATCATTATGCCTCCTATCGGACTGTTGGTGGGCGGTATGAATTTCGCGGATTTGAAATGGGTGATGAAGCCCGCTGAAATGGTAAACGGTCAGGAAATTGCCGCCGTGACTCTGAATTACGGGAATTTCCTGCAGGTGACGTTTGATTTCATCATCATCGCTCTCTCCATTTTCCTGTTTATCAAATTGATTGCGAAATTGTCTGCCAGGCAGCAGGAAGAAGCTCCTGCTGCTCCGCCTGCGCCGTCACAGGAAGAGGTGTTGCTGACTGAAATCCGCGATTTGCTGAAGGAGAAGAAGTAACTTTGATGTTTTTCTGTTATAAGGAAAGAGGAGTAGTGCTGCGAGGTGTGGCATTACTCCTTTTTATTTGGTATTCGTAACGCTGCCGGGGTCGGTCAGTTCTTTCACCAGAAGATGAACAGTGGTGCCGGGGTTGCAATCTGCCGGCTTTTTCCCTTCATGCGAACGAATCAACATATCTGCCCAGCGTATAAGGGGGTAGGTTGTTCTCAAAGGAGGAAAAATAATTGGGTTCGGTCTTGGTTCCTTCGCACACAATGAGGAAATAAACTCGTTTATTACGGGTTCCTACTTTCCTGCCACGTTGGGATTCATCGCGCTCAAAGCGGTGATTGAAATCCTTAATCTCTTTCCTTTTCGCCATTCTTCATCAAATTAGAAAAGTCACCAATAAACGGAATGGCGCCGTAGCGTCCTTCGATATAATCTTTTTCGTAGTTGCGGTCGTTCCGTACCTTTGTTCCTTCTACGTTGCGGAATTCTACTAATGAATAAAGATCTGTTTCTTCTTTCCTGTTTTTTTCGGTGAACCATATCTGATCACGACGAAAACAGTTGCACCCTAAGAGGTTGGTGTCGTGGGTGGCGAAGATGAGTTGTGCTCCATTCTTATTCAATTCATTGGAATGGAACATTTCAACGATCTTCTTTGTCAATAAAGGATGGAGTTTAGCATCCAGTTCGTCTATTATTAGTGTAATCCCCGATTGTAGTGCAAAAAGCAGATGCCCTGTTAAATCATATATTTTATTAGTGCCGGCAGATTCGCTTTCTACGATTTTGAAATGATGTTGCCCTTCTATATTACCTTTAACGTCATATACATTGTGGGTAGTTAAAGCTTTGTCTATCCATCCACGTTTATCAGTGATTCGATTAATGTCAATAAAACCTAATTGTAATTTTTGGAAAAAACCTTTTGTAAGTTGTGTGTTGTTTTCCATAAATATGCTGGTCATTGTTATGAGTTGATCGTGATTTACGCCAGATACAATGGTGATACTGTTTACTGCGTAGACCAGTTTTTTGGCTATTGGCACATTGAACTGATCACAAACCGACAAGAAAAGCCCATTATCACGAGTGCGCTCTTCTAATCCCGAAGCTCCCTGAAATGAATTGTTAACGGCTATACCTTCCGAATCTCGAATAAACAACAATTGTTCTTTCTTTGTATTGTGAGACGGTAGTGTGTACAACCATTCGGCATGTATCCGTTCATTGTCCAACTCGAACCCATATCTGTAGCGAGTATTATAATCATAAAATAATATTTCAAAAAAAGACGGAGACTGAGCCGTTTCTGCATTTAGTTGAAAGGAAGAAACCCCCAATTTATCCGTTGAATTCATTTTAGAGGAGTTTAAAATTGTCTTTCTCATAAACTCCATCGCCTTAATCAAATTACTTTTTCCACTGGAATTAGCCCCGTAAACAACGGCAGATTTCAATAACTTGCAATCACCTTTTACAAATGTATTTTCCGGCAGTTCCCGAATACCGGCAGCCTCCATACTCAATGTCTTCTTTTCATTAAAAGAAAGGAAGTTCCCTACTGTAAATTCTATCAGGTGTACCATATCTGTTTTCTTACTTTTGAGAGATATTCTCGTATTCCGCTTCAAATACACCCATTATTCTTGCAATAAGAATAAAAGCTTGAGATTATTTCTCAAAACAAGAACAATACTTAAAGATTTTAGGCTATTATCGGCATATAAAACGACTAATCATCCTTCCGCTGAGGGTATGAAATACCTATATCCGAACCATGCCTGCTCCTTACCTGCTCCTTACCTGCTCCTTATCTGCTCCTTATCTGCTCCCTCTCTATAGACAAGGAGTAGGTAGGGAGCAGCTACGAAATAACTGCGGGATAAATAAGAAGCGGATACAGTCAAAGGAAGCCCCCCTTTCCGCATATCAGATGAATGATTTAACCGCCGAGAGAAATTTTCTAATCTATATTCTTCCGTTATTTGCATAGTTTTTCTACTTTTGCAAATCATTTTAATTAAATCCATACAGGCTATATGCAGGAAAAGATTATCATTCTTGATTTCGGTTCGCAGACCACACAACTCATTGGGCGACGTCTTCGCGAATTGAGTATATATTGCGAGATTGTACCTTATAATAAGTTCCCCAAAGGGGATGAAAGTGTGAAAGGAGTTATACTTTCAGGCAGTCCGTTCTCTGTATACGATGAAAATGCGTTCAAGGTCGATTTGAGTGAAATTCGTGGCAAGTACCCCATTCTGGGCATCTGCTACGGTGCGCAGTTCATTGCTTATACCAATGGCGGCAAGGTAGAATCTGCCGGGAACCGTGAATACGGACGTGTACATCTGAATTCCTTTGATAAGGACAATGTGCTGTTCAAGAACGTGAAAGAGAATACACAGGTGTGGATGAGTCATGGAGACACGATTACCGCTATTCCTTCCGGTTTCAGAACAATTGCTTCGACGGAAAAAGTGGCTATTGCCGCCTACCGGATAGAAAATGAGAACGTGTGGGGCGTACAGTTCCATCCCGAAGTATTCCATACGGAAGACGGCACGCACATGCTGAAGAATTTCGCGGTAGACGTGTGCGGCTGCAAGCAAAACTGGAGCGCAGCTTCCTTCATTGAAACAACTATTGCCGAACTGAAAGAGCAAGTGGGCGATGATAAAGTTGTCCTGGGTTTGAGCGGTGGTGTAGACTCTTCTGTTGTCGCCGTACTGTTGAACCGTGCTATCGGCAAGAATCTGACTTGTATTTTTGTTGATCATGGCTTGCTTCGTAAGAACGAGTTCAAGAATGTGCTCCACGATTATGAATGTCTCGGCCTCAATGTGATTGGCGTAGATGCCAGTGCAAGGTTTTACGCCGCGTTGGCAGGAGTATCGGAACCGGAAAAGAAACGTAAGATCATAGGTAAAGGCTTCATTGACGTGTTCGATGAAGAAGCTCATAAAATAAAAGACGTGAAGTGGTTGGCGCAGGGTACGATTTATCCCGATATCATTGAATCACTGTCTATTACGGGTACGGTTATCAAGAGTCACCACAATGTGGGTGGTTTGCCCGAGAAGATGAACCTGAAACTTTGCGAACCACTTCGCTTGTTATTTAAGGACGAAGTTCGTCGCGTGGGTCGTGAACTGGGCATGCCCGATCACCTGATTACCCGTCATCCTTTCCCCGGGCCGGGCTTGGGAGTACGCATTCTGGGTGATATCACCCCTGAGAAGGTAGCTATTCTTCAAAATGCGGATGATGTCTTCGTTCAAGGTTTGCGCGACTGGAAGGTAAAAGAAGCCGATGGTAGCGAAACTTCCCTTTACCATAAGGTGTGGCAGGCAGGCGTAATTCTGCTTCCAGTGCAGTCGGTTGGTGTGATGGGAGACGAGCGTACCTACGAGCGTGCCGTTGCCCTCCGTGCGGTAACTTCTACGGATGCCATGACGGCGGACTGGGCGCATCTTCCTTATGAGTTCCTGGGCAAGGTTTCCAACGACATTATTAATAAGGTGAAAGGGGTGAACCGTGTGACTTATGATATTTCGTCGAAGCCGCCGGCAACAATCGAATGGGAATAAAATAAGCCCTTTTTAGACGATATTTGAGTAGCCTCAGCTTGTGTAAAGTTGGGGCTATTTTGTTGATACATAGCTCTGTGGGCGTTCAAAATGACTTTTTTGCAGTATTCTTAATATTTGTGAATTGTCACCAGTTCTTGTCACCACCTGCCAATCGTTAATTTCTGGAAATGATTATTTCCCAGTATCTTTGAAAAAATGTTTCAGATGATTTGGGAATTAATATTTTTTTTTGTCTATTTGCATTGGAAGTTAAAATGATGTTAGTAACTTTTTCATAACCCAAACTCTGGGAATACAATATTCATAAATTAAACTTTAAAAAGAATGGTAAGTAATGAAGTAAGCATTGCTAATAGATTTGTTATGCGAGTTAATTTTAACCTCAAAGGTATAGGGGGTAGAAGGTCACAGATATGGTTGTCAACGACCATTAATAAGGAACGTGCAAGGGTATATACAACTCTTCTGATTGAACCAGAGTTTTGGCTTAAGACGACACGGACACAAGAAGGGGGAGGTGCTGTAGAAAGTAGTACTTTAAACGCAATTCAGAATAAGTACAATAAGAAAATTAATAAAGAGCTTGAAAAAATATTGGACTATTGTAAAGAATATGGCGTAATGGTTTCTCAATCCCATTTAATGAGTAATGTGATGGAACATTCAAAAACTAATTTTGAAGCATTTCTCAACTCAAAAATCCGCGGAATAGAGGTTAAAACTAGAAAATGCCCAGAAGAGTTTGTGAAGGCTTATATTGAGAGAAAAATCAATATGGTAAATAAAGATACTCAACGTAAAATCGTGGATGGAACAATCTATAATCATCAAAACGCATTACAACGATTAGAACGCTTCTGTAGGGAAAAGAATCAGCGATTAGTGTGGGAACTGTTTAATAATAGATTGGAAGAGAACTTCACTGCTTGGCTTATGGAGCAAAACTACTCGGTTAATACCATAGCAAGTCAATATAGTATAATGAAGGTTTGGCTTAGGGAGGCTGAAATGGAAGGGTTAATCAATGATAAGTCTTTTCATAGATATACGACAAAGGCACATGATGTAGATAATATCTATCTATCGGGAGATGAAATAGAACGTCTGTATAACATTGATTTTTCGGATGCGGCTATTGCTTCTGAAATAGACGCTAAGAGTATGATAGAACAAACAAGAGACTTGTTCATAATTGCATGTTGGACGGGATTAAGATTTGGTGATTGGAAAGACTTGTCTAAAGCAGACTTAACGGCTGATACTATGACAATTACAACGAGTAAAACCAATAGAACGGTTATTATTCCACTACACCCTCTGGTAAGAAATATCATTAGAAAATATGACGGTAAGTTACCAATGGCAGTTGATAAAACTCATGCATTGAAACAAATACGTAAGTGTGGTGAATTAGCTGGTATTAATGAAGTGATGTCTTTGTCCCGTGTTGTTGGGGGAAAGACTATAATACGTCGAGAATCTAAATATCATTTTATAATGAATCATACTGCTAGACGTTCCTTTGCAACTAATATGTATTTGAAAGGCGTTCCTTCTATTAGCATTATGGCGATTACTGGTCACACGACCGAAGCAAACTTTCTAAAATATATAAAGATGTCTCAAGCGGAACATGCTGCTATTGTAGCTAAGGCTTTTGTATAGCTGTTTTTTTTGGTATATATTTTTTAAGTATAATCTAATAATGCGACTTATTACTAAGCCGCATTATTTATTTTCAACAGTATGTGTACTATTTGAATAATTATTGCTGTTTTAAAGCCATTTGTAATATATCACAACACCATCAAAATTGTCAGCTTTTAAACCGTATGGTTTAATGGTTACATTATCATATAACAATGCAATATAAGTTGAGGTGTTCTCATACACATAAATAGCACCAGAAATCAACTTATCCTCACAATCAATATTATTGGGTGTTCCATGGCAGTCAAACCATACTTTAGGACCAGTTGGATACATAATCCACCACCCTTCTTCATTCCTACCATTATTTGTGTCATCCCTATTTGATAACAATAATCCCTCTTTAAAATCATCATAAGTGTTGGGCCACCCACCCTCCCAATAAGGGACAAATTCCAAATAACCATGTTCCTCATAAAAACGAGTTTTTTTAATCCTAGGATCGACATAACATTGGAATCTTAAATCGTCACGGACTTCCCCATTAACTAGAAATGCCCTACTATCTGGTTTCTTTCCATTAAACTTTGTGCCTTCCCACAAGTTTTTTTCTTCCATGAATGGTTCATCACTACCACCCTTATCACATGAATACACTACAAACGACAGACAAATAATTGTCAAAATATATAAAATCTTTTTCATAATATAAAATCTTTTTTTTGTCTTAATTTGATTCTATTTCTTCTGTTCTTTGGATAAAATAAACATCCTTAATGCGAACAAATGAAGTGCTAAGTTTCCAATCCAAAGCAATGAAAAAAGGCTAAAGAATAAAACTAAGAAGGGTATAATTTTTGTATATATAGAACTGTCTACCATATACCAATCTTTGGGACAATAAAGAGAAAGGAATATTGGTACTAACTGTAATATGATAGCAAAGGAAAAAGAAGCACAGAGGACTTCATAAGGCTGTTCCCCATTCACTTTATCTTCTAATCGTTTTACAGTTTCCTCTTTGAGGTTTATTATTATTGCATAGCCCGCTATGGTGCATCCGACCAAACTGGGAAAGATGCTAAGAATATTACTTCTTGTTAGCTCAGATTCAAAATTGATCAACAAGGATATAGTGCTCAATAAAAAGCTTATTATCAAGCAAACCCAAAACTCCTTTTTATCAATATTGTGCCAAATATCACTACTGACCCTTCTTATAGAAACTCTTTTAGTCATATCTTCTTATAATTTTATAGAATTAGAACTTATAAGTCATACCAACACCGAACACCAACTGGTTGAAATTGCTGATTATCTGATATTTCAATTCCGCATTGACAGCCAATTTGTTTGTGAGTTGATATTCTATGCCCGCACCTAAGTTAACAGCAATTTTCCCACTTCGGGAACTCTCACTTTCTACTTCAAAGTCATCGTCATCAATTTCTATTCCACCTATTTCCCAACTTGTATAGCCAAGACCTGCTAAGGGATAAGCATTAACTTTATTGGCAACTTTGAACAAGTAATGCGCATTGAGATTAAAATCGAACATGTTAAAGCTATTTTTGCCGAAGAAATAGTTGAAAGATGGCTCAACACGAATAGCATCCGTAATGCCATACTGAAACTTTGCTCCAATACCTAAACTTTCAATCTCCGACCCATAGTTTAATTGAACACCACCAGCCATTTCACCTTTTTGTGCCATAGCTGTTCCCAAACCTACCATAAGGATGATAGCGACCGTAAAAAACTTTTTCATTGTAATTTAAAAGTGCACCTTCGGCTCAATGGTGCAAAAAAGAAATAATTGAATGGGCATATAAAGAAAGTGTGAGCCTATTTTAGTCCTTATCCCATTGATAGGCTCTCGACTGCCCTTGTAATAGATAAGAAAAAACAGCTCACACCTTTGGCTATATATGTAGAGATACATATAACACACCAAAGGAAGAACGTTCTTTGTTATTTCAATTACAAGATGAGTTGTCGAGATTCATCAACGTGAAATAAAGCTAAACGCTTCCTATATTATGTCTGCTACTATTTGTAGCGTTGCAAAATTAAGAATTATTTAGCAAAGAACGCTTTGTGAGCTGTTATTTTTTTGCAAAATTAGTTTTTTGAACTAATAACTCATAAATATATCGTAGCTTTATATACAAAACTCTGTTTTAGCCCTTTGCACCGTGCTTATGCCTCTTTTTGTTAGCTTAGCTACATTCCTAATAGAATATCCTTTTTTCAATAGTGAAATAATTTCTTTGTATTCCTCTTTTTTCTGTTCTATGCTTTTAATGCTCCCTTTCTTTCTACCGACCTTGCCGTGATTAGCTCTGAAACGTTGGTAACCACTATCTAACCGAAACTGAATGTTTTCTCTCTCTATCTGGGCGCATGTTGCCAATGTCGCCAACATGATGGGTGCAAACATGGAAGGCTTTCCTGTGTTATCCAGTAAGGTGAACTGTTCCTTTTGCATATATAGGTTAATCTTGTTATCAATCAATGTCTTCACTGTCTCCAGTACTTCAAAACTGCTCCTTCCTATTCTTGAGAGTTCACTTGTTAGGAGTATATCTACCTTATTTATTATACAGTAATCAATGGCATCTTGGAGAATGGCACGTTCATTATTCTTTTTTCCACCGCTAATGTATTCTTCAAATACTTCTGTTATTTCCATGCCTGCATACTCGGCGTAATTCTTTAGGTCTTCAACTTGGCGGTCTGTATTCTGCCGATTCCGCTCTATGGTTGAACTCACTCTGGCATATATCACTGCTCTCTTTATATTCTTAACATTTGTATTTGAACAATCCTTTGGATTTATTGGTAACACTTTTATTGGGTTATCCATATTCAATATATTATTTTTTGAACACATTTGTTTTTTGAATACATTTTCAATTTAACGAATACTCATTCAGAACCCTCTGTTCGTAATTAGCAGTCTTCTCCACCCTTGTATCAATAGCCTCAACGAGCATATCGAAATACACGTCTTCAATAGTGTCGCTTACCTTCCCGTTCTTTATGAAGTTTATATTGAATAAGTCTTTGCCCTCATTATATACAATCTCAACCGCCCCCTTAAACTTAAATCCTTGTACCTTGAAGCGCAATCCGTTTTCGATAGTTACAGGGCTATTAAAGCCCCATGACCAGACAACCATAAGTTGACCTTTCAAAATACTCATTATATATTTCGCCATTTCCATTTCCTGTGTCCTCCTTGTTGTTATGCAGCTATTGTGTAAGTTAGAGCTGTCAACGATGCAAGTGTTTCGGCTTCTTTAGTCTCGTACACGTTCAATGCTTCTTTATTAATCTCGAACATATTCTTCTTAGCCCATTCGTGACGAGCTAACCAAAGGTCTTTCAATGCTTTTCTTGTGTTGGCATCAATAGCATTGATAAACTCAACAAAGGTTACCATGTGTCTACGTGATGCTTCCCTTGCTGATGCTTCGCAATCTGCATAAATCCAAAAGAAATCATGCTCATGAATCATCTTTATGGCTTTATTTATCATATCCATTGTTGTCATATCATTGAATTGTTACTGCTTATTTCTAATTACAGCACAAAGATAGTTATTCTAATTGAATTGAAATAATATCAATGGTTAAATAATATAAAATATATTATTTAATTTCAATTTAAATAATATATCAATCAAAATAAGATAGGTAAAACAAAAAAGGAAGCTAATTTGCTTCCTTAGATAATGCAATTTTAAAATACTGAATCAGATTGTAGAACTTAATTTGATGGTTATAATTAAAATAAGATAATATTTTGAATTAATGTTGTTAATTTAATGATTATATTTTAATTTGAATAACATTTCTTGCTATATTTGCCCCAAAAGAAGAAATTATGGCAAATGGCAGTGAAAGGACAGTGATTCATCTTCAGATAGGTGACCAGCACGAGTATTTTGGCTCTCCTTCATCAATGTATGATAGGCATACAGCCGAAGAGTTGGGGATCGGTCAGGCAAGCCTCAACAACTACTTCTATAAGCTCCCTGACGGTGCGGATATGGTTTATACTAATAGCCGATGTACAATCAGAAAGGGAGTATTGTATGTCAAACCCACCACTAGAGGAAGGAAAAAAGAACCTGTTGAATGAAAAATCAATAAGAGATACACGATGAACGGTTGTTTTCCTTGTCATAATGTACTCAGAGCCATATTCCATAAAAAATATGGTTACTAAACGTGTTTATTACCTCTTTCTCTTTCATTCAAAAACTTGTTTAGTTCTTCTTTAACAATCCTTTGGAGGTAGCTTGTTCCCTCGTTCTCCAACATAATAGCTACAAAGTTGTGAGCTTGCTCAACACTGTCAAAGCCGATTGTATCCTTATGAAGACATTGATTTAATAAATCCATACGTGCTACTTTGTCGGTTCGCCCTATCGCTTGTTTCGTTTCCTCTTTTTGAAGTTGTTTCCTGATTGCTTCGTATCTTTTCTTTTGAGTATTAGAGATTTTTTTCTTCGTATCTAATGATTGTTGTTTTCCCCACATAGGATTTAAGTTCCCTTCCCTGCTGCGTTGTGGTTTGACAGCATTGCTTGTGCTATTTTCCATATATTATTTTGTTTATATTATTATTTTATATTTTACCATTATATTTATTATGAGGTAGTTGGAACTAACTTCTATATATAAATATAATTATTATATGAAATAATTTTGTTTTCTCAATTATTTTCTGTACGTTTGGCATAGTTGGAGTTGTTCGCTTATATGGATAATAGTATTCTGTTCTTATCCTCTTTTGTAACCATTAAGTAATGATTAAAAAATAACTTGGTACAGATTAAGACGGCACTGATGAGATGCAGTCTCTTTCTTTAATCAAAAACTGTCCCAACTTATTTTTTTATTTTACGCTTACTAAAATAATAATAAACCAAAATAAGATACATTTTAAATAACTAAATTATGATTTATACTATAACGACTTCTGTAAGTTGTTTTTTGGAAAAACCTAACCATGAAGAAATTAGAAAGATAGAGTATATAAGAAAGAATCTATCACTGGATGAAATTGCGAATTTCATAAAAAGCGGATATGTATTATCGGCTAACTTTACTAATGAGTACGATTTAACCATTAAACAGCATCAACGTACCTGTAATAATTTCACTGGAACACATTTTATTATGATAGACTTAGATAATGATGTTAAATGTGACTTGGGTGAATTGGTTGATATGTTGCAACTTAAGCCGACCATTGCATACACGACTTATAGTCATCAGCAAGAAGGTAAAGGAAATAGGTATAGGCTTTTGTTTTTCTTTAAGGAAGAACTTGTTAATATTGATGTATTCAGAGAGTTATATGATAAAATAGTTGATATAAATAAACTTTCTATTTCTGATAATTGTGGCAGGAATGCTGTTCAGGCTGTGTTTGGTAGTTACCATGAATGTGAGTTGATCAACACTTGTAATCTGTATTCTATAAACCAATTTCAATTGAATAATAAGAATCAAAATGGACATTCTAATCCTATAAGAAAAGAAGAGAAAAACAATATAGAAATAGAAAGTCTAATTCAGGATAAGGAATATATTAATGACTACTGGAATATGTCATATACTGATTTGATAGCCAAGTATAATGATAAGTACTACTTCTTTCAGCATACTCCATTAGAACCTGTTGATGATGATACACCTTACATTATTCTTCCACCTAACTATATAGAGATTATAAGATACTGGATATATCATACCAATTATAAGGAGGATGGAGATGTACGGAATATCACCACCAAAGTTAAGCCTATAAGAGACGGAGAGGGAAGAAGAAGGAAGTTATACTTGAACGGGATTCTACGCAGAATGATGATTGATAAACTATCCTTTGAACACTTATTGCATTGCTTGGTGAATGAGCTATATTATTATATTGATAATAGTAAAGATAAGATAGATAAAAAGCAATTGATTGATATTGCATTCCGCTCGTATAAGGCTGATTTGCAAAGGTATAAAGAAATAAATATAAGGAAGGATAAGAGAAAATATATAGTGAATGATGGCTATTGTGTTAAACATAGCCTCAACAAACGACAAGTTAGTAATCTTTCAAAGAAGTTAATTACATATAGTCAAATAGGAGAGTTATATGATGTCTCACTTACCGACAAGGCTAATGTTGAGGTCTTTAAGGAGTATGGATTAAACATTTCGACTAAGACGTTACAGCGGTTCAGGCAAGAGATGGGTATCACTAAGTATCAGAAGGGAAATGGACATTCTGATTCTATAAGAAAAGAAGAAGAGAACAATATAGAAATAGAATGTCCAATTCAAAGCGATATGGATAAACCTTACTATGATTATCAATCGGAATTGATTTTGCAAGAAATGGACAGCGATGTTCATGGTGGGTACTATGACATTAATGATAGGGATGATGTTAGGGCAATGGTCAAAACGTTCATACGAAGGGCTAAGACTGTTAACCCTAATTATGATAATGGGGAACTGATTAAGATGTTCAAAATGCACTATGAGTTAGCCTGTTAGGGGAGTATTTCCAGGATTTTCCTGGAATAAACGCTAATCCGAACTATGATATAGGGTGAGGTAGCTTCATTTGAAATGCAGATAGAAGTTACCTAGCCTACCCATATATAGAAATAACTACTTATATAGTTTGACACCAGTTTTTGTCACCAGTTGATTAGAAGTGAGTATATAGAATAAGGTTAAACTATTGATAATAAGCATAAATATTTTAACGTCTAAAGATGAAAAACAATCGAATGGGAATAAGATGTCATAAGAATGAGAATACGATGTCATATAAAAAAGCCCGGAGCATTCAATGCTCCGGACTTTTTTTAAGAAGCTCAAAACAGTTTCTTAATTGTACTCAGGAATCTACCCGATCAGTTTTTCTACTTCCGGTATCACAATCTCTCCCCGATGCAGTTCCAACAGTCCGCTTTGCTGCATACCATTCAAGGCTTTTGATACACTGAGTCGCGTGTCATTAATCACAAAGGCGAGCCTTTCCATTTTTATCTTTAGTATCTTTCCTCCCGACGGACGCTCTGAATGCGAGAGGATGAATTTGGCAATACGTGCTTCCAACTTTTCGGGCGTTGCGGCCCATAACCGGCTATAGCAAGTTTGAGCACGGTTACTAACTATATTCATGTAGTTGAGGCGGAAAATTTCGTACTTAAACAGCTCGTTCATCACGAATGTTTTACTAATGGTTAACGTACGTACTTCCGTGTGGGCCAAATAGGTAGATACATAGGACGTATTCATGCCAAACAAAGATTGTGGCTCTATCACGTAAGGCGCCCGGCTGAATTCCATAAAGGTATAAGTGTTATCGGCAGATGTTGTGGTAGAGGTGATTGCCCCATTCAGGATAAATATCAGCCATTCGCATGGCGTGCCTTTTTTTACTAATATATCTCCAGCTTTATGCTTTGTGAAGTGTAATTTCACTTTTCCTAATATGCAGGTAAGGTCTTCTTGCACAAGCCCCTGAAAGAGTGGTAGTTGCAAGAGATTATTGTACATTGTTTCCATATATCCCTTCTTCTTTTTGTTTAATAAGCAAAAGTAGAATAATCGTTATTTACTCTAATATATTTAGCCTTTCTTTTTTGTTTTTTTATTATTTCTTAAACGTGCTATTCAATCGGTACGAATAAATCTTGTGGGATGCATAAAAATCGACTATCTTTGCAAAAAAGGAGGAATATATGTTTTATGCATTTAATTTTCAACAATTAGTCAGTGCTTTTATCGTACTGTTTGCCGTAATTGATATCATTGGTTCTATTCCTATAATCATTAATTTGAAGGAGAAAGGGAAAGAAGTGAACGCATTGAAAGCTACGTTGATATCTTTTGCGTTGCTGATAGGTTTTTTCTATGCCGGCGATATGTTGTTGAAGTTGTTTCATGTAGATATTGAATCGTTTGCCGTTGCCGGCGCTTTAGTTATTTTCCTGATGTCGCTGGAAATGATTCTCGACATAGAAATTTTCAAGAACCAGGGGCCTATCAAGGAAGCTACGCTTGTGCCGTTGGTTTTCCCTTTGCTGGCAGGTGCGGGCGCATTTACCACTTTGCTGTCTCTTCGTGCGGAGTACGCCAGTGTCAATATCATCATTGCCTTGGTACTGAATATGGCGTGGGTGTATTTTGTTGTTAGCATGACCGGTCGTGTAGAGCGGTTTCTGGGCAAGGGCGGCATTTATATAATCCGTAAATTCTTTGGCATCATTCTGCTGGCTATTTCGGTAAGGTTGTTTATGGCGAATATTACGTTGCTGGTGGAGGCGTTGCAAAAATAATAGTGATTCTTACTGGTGAGATACAAAAAAACCTGCACATCTTTGTATGACGTGCAGGTTTGATTATTTAATATAGCCTGTTGAGCTTTACTTGGCGTACGAATCCTTCACGAAAGGCGCATCCAGCAAATACTCTAAACTGGTCTTGACACTTTCTTCCAAAGGCATGCTGTACTCCTCTATTTCGGCAATGATATGCTTCAATCCGGCTTTCTTGGCATTTTTAAAGATGGCATCGAAACCTACCATACCGCTTTGTCCTATCTCACGATGGTCTTTGATGTGATACACCGCAAACCGGCCGGGATATTTAGTGAAATAGTCTACCGGACTTTGCTGCCCGCGTACTACCCAGTACACATCCATCTGGAAGAAAACGTATTCGGGGTTGGTGTTCTCAATCATGTAATCATACATCACTTTTCCTTCTATTTTCTGAAATTCAAAGCTGTGATTATGATAGCCAAACGCCATACCCTGCGCTTTGCAACGCTTGCCAATCTCGTTGTAATATGCGCAATAAGTACCCAAATCTTTCAGCGTATTGGGTGTTCTCATGCTGGGGCATACAATGTAGAGCATGCCGGCAGCCTTATGGGCGGCAATGCACTGATCCCACCATTTCATCGACTCGGAGAAGTCACCCGACGCTAATTCCTCATCTGACAACCCCTTGGAGGTATGCGATGACAGCACTTTCATGCCTGCCGTTTCTACATCCTTCTTGAATTGCTGAGGAGTTCTATTGTAGAATTTCCCGTCCTGGTAGTTGGCAGCTTCAACGCCGGTATATCCCATGTTCGCCAAGCTCTTCAGCATGGCAGTATAAGCGGGATCGCACTTACCGTCTTTATTGTCTATCTTGTTGAGCACATTTCTTACGGAATAAAGCTGGATGCTGACGTCCTTTGTAGCTTTTTTCTGTGCCATCGCTGTAAACGGAATGGCGAGAAGCATGGCTACTGCACACAAATATGTCCGGTGTTTCATGTTTCCTGATTTATATTGATACATGAGTTTAATCGAGTACTTTCACACGAATGTTGCGGAACCATACTACGTCTCCATGGTCTTGCATACCGATGAATCCTTCGTGATTCTCGCCACCGCAGTTGTTGAGCAACTCAAACGCCAATGGCCATTTCTGTTCGCTGAATTTGCTGGCTTGCAGCAGGTCAGTCCATTCTTTGGTCCACAGGTGGTATTCAAGCACATTTTCGTCGTTTTGTCCGTGCACCACTGTACCTTGGTAAACCATAATCTTAGCTTTATTCCATTCGCCGAAAGGTTTGGCGTTTTGCGGTACTGCCGGAATCATGTCGTACAAGGAAGCTGCCTGGCGGTTGTTATCCTTACCCAGTTTGGCATCCGGATGGTTCTCATTGTCGAGCAACTGAAACTCGGGAGCAGAGATATAAATGTGTTCAAGTACGTCGTTGCCGTCTTTGTCCTTTGAAGTGACTTCCTGAGCCAAGTAGAAAAGGCCGGAGTTACCACCCTTAGCAACTTTCCATTCGAGTTCCAACTCGAAGTTTTTAAACTTATGGGCAAAGATCAGGTCGCCGCCATCACCAGCTTGCGCTTCACCGCCTCCGGTACCATTGAACTTGATGCAACCGTCTTCAATGACCCACTTGGAGGGTACACGGTCTTTACCGTATCCGCGCCAGCCGTTGAATGTCTCTCCGTCGAAGATGGTGATATAGCCATCGGCGTCAACCGGAAGCAGCAAACTGTCTGTTTCGGCTGCTTTCAGCGATTTAGAATAGGATAACGATACTTCGGCCGGTTGAGTGGTCTCTGCCTTTTTCTGGCCACCGCAAGAGACCAATGTCGCTGCTACGATGCAACATGCTAATGGATAAAATACTTTTTTCATGATAATAATATTTATGGGTTTTAATTGTTTAATTCTTAATCTACTCTTATCTCGGCATGTCGGGCAATCTCCAGCCTTCGCGATAGTTATGCTTCACCAGTTCGGCAGCATACTGTTGGGCATTGATCGGATTGGTCCACGACTTGTCGAACGTAGGGTGACCGTTATGAATTTTAAATCCATCCTTGATGCAAGTTCTGATGGTTTCCGTATCACCGATGTTGGTAAAGCACATGTTTGCGCCGTCCCACTCCAATATTTTGTTCAAACCTTGCAAGCGAATAGCCAATACTCCCATTACTACCATTTCGTTCAATGGGCCTGCTTCGAAGAAGTTTGAGCTGGGCTGGATGCGGCTTGACTTGTTTTCTTTACAAGCGCGTACCCAATCCATTTCATGACCACCCATGCCTTCAGGCACTCTCCGGCGTACCTTTGGAGCATTAGGTACACGACCCGACAACAAGAATGGTTTTTCACCATAGCATCCGCAAATCAGTGTATCTTTTGTTCCGTGGAAGATCGTCAGACCGCCACCGGGGCCCATCAACTGTTGTCCTTCGGGGAAGCCTTTCGGACGGTCGGGCATTAGTCCGCCGTCGTACCAGTGTACTTCAACTTCCGGCATGGCTACCTTCGGCATATTTTCGCGAGCGGGGAAAATCATTTTCACATGTTGAGCCTGTGGGGCGCAAGCATTCAGCAATAAAGTAGAGGAGCCTTCCACTTTGGTAGGATAACCTAACTTCAATGCAGTGAACGATTGCTGAATGATGTGACAAGCCATATCTCCCAATGCGCCTGTTCCATAATCCCACCATCCGCGCCAGTTCCAGGGGTGATAAATAGAGTTGTAGGGATTCAGTTTAGCCGGACCGGTAAACAAGTCCCAGTCTAATGTCTTGGGGATGCGTTCTTCCTTTTCAGGAGAATTGAGTCCTTGCGGCCAGATAGGACGGTCGGTAGCGCATTCCACCTTGGTAACTTCGCCGATTTCACCGTTCCAAATCCATTCGCATACCAGATTGGTACCTTCGCCGGATGCTCCCTGGTTACCCATTTGTGTAGCTACACCGGTAGAAGCAGCAAGTTTGGTCAGCAGGCGTGATTCGTAAACGGAGTGAGTCAGCGGTTTCTGGCAGAATACATGTTTACCCATCGTCATGGCATCTGCCGTGATGATGGCGTGGGTGTGGTCGGCTGTAGCAACAATGACTCCATCAATGGATTTGCCCATTTCGTCGTACATTTTACGGTAGTCCCAATATTTCTTTGCATTGGGGAATTCGTCGAACGCTTCCTTAGCGTATCTCCAGTCTACATCGCAGAGGGCTACGATATTTTCTGTACCTTTCACCTTATTGATATTGGAACGGCCCATACCGCCAATACCTACTGCTGCAAGGTTCAGCTTGTCGCTGGGAGGTACATGTCCATGGCTCATGCCTAAAATACTACTGGGAGCAATGGTTATGCCTGCCAATGCGGCTGCTCCGGTTTTGAGAAATTGTCTTCTTGTGAAGTCTGACATGGTAATTGTTTTTAAGGGTTAATAAATGTGGGAATATTATTTCGTCAATAATCCGTATCCGTTCGTAAGATTCCGGCGTCGTTCTCTGATTTGCTCAAGCGTACGTAAGTTGCCGATAGCGGGCAGATCGTTCTTACGGGCGTTTTGCAAAAATCTCCAGGCATATTCGGAGGCAACGGTTGAATCGTACATCAACGGCAGTTGGGGAGACCTGATACCTGTTTCTATGGAATCAGCGAACAGGTTGCATAGCACATCAATGTTCTTGCCGCCGAAAGGCCGTTCCACATGCAGTGTTTGAGTCACTCCGTGCAAGTCCACGGTGGCGGTGTTGAAGTCATGGGTCATGCGCACGATGCCTTTGGTTCCTATGATATCTACATAAGAATTATGCGTCTGGTCTTTGGACAATTGCCCGTAGACAAAGCCTTGGGTGATATCAAAGACAACTCCGTTCCGGAAAGTGCCGTGGCACTGTATCCACCAGGGATCTTTGTAGTTCCACATATTGATTCCCTGCGCATTCCATGTTTTAAACTCGCTTTCGGCATACCACCGGGTTATGTCTACATAGTGCATTCCGCAGTCATGGAAGGCAGGGCCTTCATATTCATGTCCTTCGCCCGGCGCCAGTCCGGGAGTCATGTGGCAGATACGTATGATGGCCAGTTCGCCGATTTCTCCGTTCCTGATGTACTCTTTCATGAGATTGTGGTACCACGAATTCCGCAGGTACAGGTTTACGGTAGAGAGTACATTGGCATCTTTTATCATATCTATCACTTCCCATTCCGCTTCCATCGTATCGGCAATGGGCTTTTCGGCAATGATATGTTTTCCGTACTGAATGGCTTTTTTAATTTGTCTGGCTCTGGAGTCTGCTAATGCAAAAAGTCCAACGACTTGCACGCTATTGTCGGCGAAAATTTCTTGGTCGGTAGAAACTATTTCTGATTCGGGGGATAGTTCTTTAGCTAATTGTCGGGTTGATGCATCGGCGTCGCAGATATAGGCTATATCCCATCTTCCGCTTTTCTGCATTTCCTCAAAATAAAGTCTCCCCATCCGGCCGAAGCCAATGAGAGCAACTTTTATTTTTCTATCCCGTGAGGTGTGTCTATTCATAAATGGTGTAACAGTATTAAAGTATAAGCAATGTTTATGATGTTATTTTCCCTTGGTTGACTGATGAAAAAAATAGCATTGCAAAGCTAACTAAAAAAATAACGTTTGATGCTACCCATATAACTTTGTGTAGATTGGGTAAATGTTGTTTATGCTGAATGTCAGCGATTTAAGTAGTAGTTGTAGTGGTAAAAATGTAGATTGATTGGACAGGATTTATCTTGCGGATATTACTTTTTTGAAATATTTAATTGGAAATTAATCATAAAATTATAATTTTATTTTCAAATTCGTCGCGGTCTATTGCTGCTTTGTTTCTCATCTTGGTGCGGTAGTTATAAACGGTGCTGATGGAGCAGCGGAGGAAGTTGGCAATCTTTCCGCTATCCGTAATGCCGAGACGCAACAGGGCGTAAATGCGGAGTTCTCTGTTCAACAATGCATCTTGTTTCAGAACTATTTGCTCGTCACTCTTTAGCAAAGCATTGAAGTCGTCCACAAAAGTAGGGTACAGGTCTAAAAAGACTTTATCGAAACGGGCATATAGCAGGTTCAATTCATCATCAATCAGTGCGGACGATTTCAACTTCTGAATCAGTTCATCGTAACATTTGTTGATGGCTATCTTATAGAGTCCATTCTGGTACTTCTCCATCTTATAGATATAGCTGAAACAAATATCGAAGAATTGAGCTATATAATGTTCCTTAATCATGTTGATTTCCGACAACTGATCGTTTTTCTTGTTCAGTTGGCTATTCATTCCATTGAGTTTTTCGTTGAGTTTCAGCAGTTCTTCGTTGCTTTGTACCAATGCTTGCTTTATTTTCAGTGTTTTCTTCATTTGGATATAAATGAGTATCACTAATACGATTAGCAGGAACAGCGTTACGCTGGTGGAAATGAGAAAGGTAATAAGGTTCGATTTGGACTTGGCTTCTTCCGTCTGATAGGCGGCATTGATAATGGAATAGAACTTATATATTTCCATAGCTCGGAAGTGAATGCCGGAAGAAACCACATCGTTAATAACCGATTGGGTAAACTTAAAAGCGTCCGCCAGATTATTCTCTTCGTACATCATCAGCGCCAGTGTCTGCAAAGAAGAAGTTTCGCGGGTAGCATTCCCTATATCGGCGATGGCTGACATCATCAGATACTTTTTCATTTTATCTTCATTCTTCAAGTGCCTGTTCAGCATGGCATACGAATGGGTAATCATGGCATAGTTGGGTGTGCCCACTTTCTCCATATCCAATAGTTCGCGGATAATGTTCTCCGACTTTATAGAATCGCGACTGATATAATAATATGCTCTCGACAGTTTGTAATTGAAAAGTGTTTGGTTAACAGCCAACAACGAGTCTTGGTAAATATCATATTGTTTTCTATACTGATTGTTGGGAGCAGAAATGGAATAGTATTGCCAAAAGCGGGAATGAGTATCATAATAGAGGGGCAATAATGACTGGGGCAACTCTGATGATTTGATATTCTTCAAAATGATTTCCGCCTCTCTGTACTTTCCACACATTGAGTATAGCAGGCTGTGATACAGTGAGGATTGATATATCAAGTAGTTATCATTCAATTGCCGGGCTATTTCACAATTCCTGTCTACATAGTGAAGGGCGGAATCAACTACAAACTTCTTATATTCATTATATAGTTGGGTATTAATGTTGTATTCCAATTCAGGAGTTATGGCAGAATCTCTCAGGAGATGTTTGATTTGGTTGATTCGCTGTTCTTTCTTCTCCACATACAGCGGTTTGTTGTCTATCATTTTATGCAAAGAGTCGGACAATATTTTCAGTTCATTGCTTGCATAAAGAACACTGCCGATTCCCAAAGTAATCAGCAATAGTAATATTCTTCTTTTTAGATAACTATATTTAAGTTTCATAGAGTAGCAGAAGCAGGTAAACACACAATATGCAAATTTAATAAAATCCTTCGTATTTCATGCAGATAAGCATAAAAGAAAACGATTTTTTATGCTATCTATCCGGCAAAAGGTTTATTTCTGCCGGTATCGCTATGAACTGATTCTGTTTAGCCTGTCGTTTAGTACTGATTTATAATAAATCTATCTCTGCGATTGCATAAATCTTTTCGTTCGACGGTTGTCGAATGATTATGCGATATATGTCGAATAATTATTCGACAGCTGTCGAACGCAAATTCGACAACCGTCGAACGAAAAGATTTATGCAAAACGAATATTAGTTCTTAGGGAACAAAGAACTAAATCTTAGTGAATCAACAATTAGTAATCAGCTTAAAAACAATAGGGCAACCGTATCAAAATGACTATATAAAATGTGCAGGAATAAGCTAAATGATTAGTAAAGAGTATCTCTATTAGCTTCGCTGACAGCTTCTCTGATTTCTTCCACTAAGGTACGTTCTCCTCCTCCTTTTCCTCTGTCTTCTTCTCCTCCGCTTCTTCTTTCTCTTCTTCTGTTTCTTGCTCTTCCATTTCTTCATCAGCAAACGGGTTTGGACGTTGAGGTCCATATTCCATGAATGCCACAGAACAAAGAATGCCGGCTATGGCGCCGCTAAGGTGTCCTTCCCACGAAGTTGTTGCTTTGGCAAAAAACGGAAACATATTCCATACGAGGCCGCCATAAAGAAAGGTTACCAGCAGGGAGATAGCGATAAGCGGGACATGCTTTCGCAAAATTCCGCTAAAGAACAAGAAGAACGCTAAACCGTAGATTATTCCGCTGGCGCCGACGTGCCATCCCGCTTTTCCTATAATAAAGGTAAGCGCTCCGCAACCCATCCAGATGGAAAAGAAAATGTAGGGAGCTATCTGACGGTAAAAGTAGAAGAGGCACCATGACAGAAAGAATAGCGGCAGCGTGTTTGCCAGAAGATGCCGCATACTGCCATGCACCAGCGGATGCGCAAAGATGCCGAATACTCCTTTCTTCTCCATAGGATACACCCCTAATCGCGTGAAGTCCCAATCCATGCCAATCTCAAGGAGCTTCATCAGATAGAGAACAAAAATAAGGAACAGCGGAATGACTGCCGCTAAAACAATTCGGCGTATATCATGTTTCATACACTATATCGGTTTCAGTTATTTGGGTACAATGCTACGAATATTTAAGTAAAAATGAAAATAAATGAACTTTTTATTTTGCGTGTAACCTTTAATTCGTATTTTTGGGGATAACTACCGTATCTACCATATATATAATGTGTAGGTATGGAAGATAAATACCTGAATAATTAACCTTTTAAATAATGCACAACTATGAGTTATTTACGATTTGACAAGACTCTGATGATTAATCTGGAAGAATCTCTACCAAGGGAGATACTACGGACAAATAAGTCGGGAGCCTATCATTGTACAACAATTGTAGATTGTAACACACGCAAATACCACGGATTGTTGGTGATTCCTGTCGCCAATCTCGACGATGAGAACCATGTGCTGCTATCTTCTTTGGATGAAACGGTAATTCAGCACGGAGCAGAGTTTAATCTGGGGTTGCATAAGTATCAGGGAAACCACTTTAGTCCCAACGGACATAAGTATATCCGTGGGTTCGATTGCGAAAACATCCCGGCTACAACCTACCGTGTAGGAGGAGTTATCCTCCGTAAAGAAAAGATTTTTGTACATCACGAGAACAGGATTCTGATTCGCTATACCTTGGTTGATGCCCATTCGGCAACCACGCTGCGCTTCCGGCCTTTCCTGGCATTCCGCAGTGTGCGCGAGTACACGCACGAAAATCAGCAGGTTAACCGCGATTACCAGTTGGTGGAAAACGGTATAAAAACCTGTATGTATCCGGGCTATCCCGAACTTTTCATGCAACTGAACAAGAAGAATGAGTTTCATTACCAGCCCGATTGGTACCGTGGTATCGAATACCCCAAAGAACAGGAACGCGGATACGACTTCAACGAAGACCTGTATGTTCCCGGTTATTTCGAAGTAGAGATAAAGAAAGGAGAGAGCGTTGTTTTCTCAGCCGGTGTTTCCGAATGTTCACCGCTCAAACTGAAACAAATGTTCGAGTCGGAAGTTGCCGACCGTACGCCGCGCGACAGTTTCTACCACTGTCTGAAGAATTCGGCGCACCAGTTTCATAACAAGCAGGGAGATAACCACTATATACTGGCGGGCTATCCCTGGTTCAAGTGCCGTGCGCGCGACTTGTTTATCGCTTTGCCCGGTCTTACCCTGGCGATAGATGAACAGGACGAGTTTGAAGATGTGATGGTAACCGCCGAAAAGGCTATCCGCGGATATATCAATGGAGAGCCTTCCGCATATAAGATTTATGAAATGGAAGACCCTGACGTCCTGTTGTGGGCTGTCTGGACTTTGCAACAATATGCCAAGGAAACCTCGCGCGAGCAATGTCGTAAGAAATACGGCAAACTGCTGGAAGACATCATGGAGTATATCTGCGGGCGTAAGCACGACAATCTTTTCCTTCACGAAAACGGTTTGCTTTATGCCAACGGAACAGAGAAACCCGTTACCTGGATGAACTCTACCGCCAACGGGCGTCCGGTGATTCCGCGTACGGGTTATATTGTGGAAGTAAACTCTCTGTGGTACAATGCACTGCGTTTTGTTGCCGACCTGGTACGCGAAGACGGTAATGTTCACCTGGCAGATGCGCTGGACGAACAGGCGGAACTGACAGGAAAGTCTTTTGTTGAAGTATTCCGTAATGAATACGGATATCTGTTTGACTATGTGGATGGATTTATGATGGATTGGAGTGTTCGCCCCAATATGATATTTACCGTTGCATTCGATTATTCTCCGCTGGATCGTACGCAGAAGAAACGAGTGCTTGACATTGTAACGAAAGAGCTGCTTACGCCGAAAGGTGTGCGTAGCCTCAGCCCGAAGAGCGGCGGATATAATCCGAATTATGTAGGCCCGCAGATTCAGAGAGATTATGCCTATCATCAGGGTACGGCATGGCCGTGGCTCATGGGTTTCTATATGGAAGCATACCTGCGCATTTATAAGATGAGCGGAATATCATTTGTGGAACGCTACTTGATAGGCTTCGAAGATGAAATGACGAGTCACTGTATTGGCTCGCTGCCCGAACTCTTTGATGGCAATCCGCCGTTCGAAGGTCGTGGAGCCGTATCTTTTGCCATGAATGTGGCTGAAATACTGCGCATCTTGAAGTTGTTGTCCAAGTATAATTTATAAGAGGAGGAACGAGAATGAAAGTTTTAATGTTTGGATGGGAGTTCCCCCCGCATATCTTAGGTGGATTGGGAACTGCCAGCTATGGTTTGACGAAGGGTATGTCCCAGCAGCAGGATATGGAAATAACCTTCTGCATTCCGAAACCGTGGGGCGATGAAGACCAAAGTTTCCTGCGTATCATAGGAATGAACAGTACCCCTGTCGTATGGCGCGATGTGAATTGGGAGCATGTTCAGGGACGTGTAGGTTCTTATATGAGTCCGCAACTTTACTATGACTTACGCGACCACATCTACGCCGATTTTAGATATCTGAATACCAATGACCTCGGTTGCATTGAGTTCTCCGGTCGTTATCCGGATAATCTGCACGAGGAAATCAATAACTACTCCATTGTGGCGGGAGTTGTGGCCCGCCAACAAGCGTTTGATATGATTCACTCGCACGACTGGCTGACTTATCCGGCGGGTATTCATGCCAAGCAAGTGTCCGGCAAGCCGTTGGTGATACATGTACATGCCACCGACTTTGACCGTAGCCGCGGGAATGTGAATCCTACGGTTTATGCCATTGAGAAAAATGGTATGGATAATGCCGACCACATCATGTGTGTGAGCGAACTGACCCGTCAGACGGTTATCCATAAGTATTTCCAGGACCCGCGCAAGGTTTCTACCGTACACAATGCTGTTTCCCCGCTTCCGCAAGAGATACAGGATATCGTACCGCAAAAGAAACCGAATGAGAAAGTAGTCACTTTCTTAGGACGTATCACTATGCAAAAAGGCCCCGAGTATTTTGTTGAGGCTGCCGCTATGGTATTGCATCGTACACGTGACATCCGTTTCGTGATGGCGGGCAGCGGTGATATGATGGATCAGATGATTCGGCTGGCTGCGCGGCGTGGTATTGCCGACCGCTTCCATTTCCCGGGCTTTATGAAAGGCAAGCAGGTTTACGAAGTGCTGAAAGCGAGTGACGTGTACATTATGCCATCCGTTTCCGAACCATTCGGCATTTCTCCTCTGGAAGCCATGCAGTGCAGTGTGCCTACCATTATATCCAAGCAATCCGGCTGTGCCGAGATTCTGGAGAAATGTATCAAGACCGATTACTGGGACATCCATGCTATGGCAGACGCCATTTATTCCATCTGTACTTATCCGGCTCTTTACGAATATCTACGCGATGAGGGCAAGGAAGAAGTAGATGCCATTAAGTGGGAAGATGTGGGCATGAAAGTGCGCCGCATCTATGAAGAGGTCATAAAGAGAAAATGATAAACTTAAAAAACTTATATAGATATGAGAACCATCTGTCTTTATTTTGAAATACATCAAATCATCCATCTGAAACGTTATCGTTTCTTTGATATAGGTACTAACCACTATTACTACGATGATTATGCCAATGAATTCAGCATAAATGATGTTGCTGAACGTTCGTACATCCCTGCATTGAATACACTTATTGAAATGGCCGGTAATTCCGGCGGTGCATTTAAGGTAGCTTTGTCCATTTCGGGGGTAGCTCTGGAACAATTGGAAATCCATGCTCCTGCAGTTATTGATTTACTGCATCAACTGAATGATACCGGTTGTTGTGAGTTCCTGGCAGAACCTTACTCACATGGTCTTTCTTCTTTGGCCAATGAAGATTGTTTCAAAGAGGAAGTGATGCGCCAGAGTGCTAAGATGAAACAAATGTTTGGCAAAACGCCTAAGGTTTTTCGTAATTCCAGCTTGATTTACTCGGACGAAATCGGTGCGACTGTGGCAAGTATGGGATTCAAAGGTATGCTGACTGAAGGCGCAAAACATGTTCTTGGATGGAAGAGTCCGCACTATGTATATCATTGCAACATAAACCCTAATCTGAAACTGTTGCTGCGTGACTTTAAATTATCGGACGACATCAGTCTGCGTTTCTCTAACTCCGAATGGGGTGAGTATCCCTTGTTTGCAGACAAGTATATCGGTTGGATTGACGCTTTGCCGCAAGAAGAACAAGTCATCAATATCTTTATGGAGTTGTGTGCGCTGGGTATGTTTCAGCCGCTTTCTTCCAACATTCTGGAATTTATGAAAGCGTTGCCTGCTTGTGCTAAGCAAAAAGGTATCACATTCTCTACGCCAACGGAAGTTGTCACTAAGTTGAAACCTGTATCTCAACTGGATGTTCCTTATCCGATGTCGTGGGTGGACGAAGAAAGGGATACCAGTTGTTGGTTGGGTAACACCATGCAACGTGAGGCTTTCAAGAAACTGTATAGCATTGCAGAGCGTGTACAACTGTGCGGCGACCGTCGTATTAAGCAAGACTGGGATTACTTGCAGGCAAGCAATAACTTCCGCTTTATGACCACAAAGAGCTGTGGGATAAGTATGAACCGGGGTATTTATGAATCTCCTTATGATGCTTTCACTAACTATATGAATATATTAGGTGATTTCATCAGGCGGGTAGAATCTCTTTATCCGGTGGATATTGATAACGAGGAATTGAGCGCCCTGCTGACTACCATCAAGAATCAAGGCGATGAAATTGATGAATTGCATAAAGAAGTAGAAAAGTTGCAGGCAAAGCTCGAAAAGGAAAAAGTTGCCGCAAAATCTGCTAAGGCTAAAGCTGCAACCGTATCTGAGGCTAAAGCGACATCCAAGTCTGATTCAACAGCTACATCTGAAGCCAAAGTTCCGGCAACAAAGAAGCCGGCAAAGAAAGTTGCTAAGAAAGAAGTGGTTGGCTAAGCCGCCGATAGGAGTAATACTATAAGGAAAGAGCCTTCTGTCCGGATGATAGGACAGAAGGCTCTTTTATTACATTTACTTAACGTACGTGCGTACGCAAAATCTGTTTTTAACGAGAACTATTAAATGAAGTGTAAGTAACTTCCAACTTCAGAGCGTCACCCTGCGGACCACCTTTCAGCTTGGCATATCCGGGCTTTAAGTCATTCAGAACCCCCGTCATTGTAGGCTGTTGAGTATTGGAATCATAGGTAATGGCAACAGGAACCAAAAGTACCTTATCCCAGTCCTTCGTTTCTTCATCCGTATTCCACTTGTTTTCCCATTCCGCTTCGTTCCAACTGCTGCCGGCTGCTTCTTTCGCTTTCATCCTGGCCGCTTGCTTTTCATTGAGACAAGCATCCACCAAACGGGCAATATTATTGAATGTGTACTGATTTGTAGCTACATTATTATGAGATACGGCATAAGATGTAACATTATCCGGCAGTTTGTTCCCTTCAAAGAAACTCTTGAAGTCCTGTTTACGTAGCAATAATACATAACTTGGAGCGCTCATGCTGAATTTGAATTTACTTTCCTGATTGTAATTGGTGAAAGTAAGTTTCACTGCATTCAGGGTATCACGGGGTAATTCTTTGTAGATGGCATCATAAGGCAAGGTAGCTTCCGTGAAAATTCCTGCAGGAGACTTGATATAAGTATGTCCTTCTTCTTGGGCAAGTTCTTTTATCTTCTCCGAATTAAGGAACTGATTAGCCTGAATAACTTCTTTGGTGGAGGAAAACTCTGTTCTCCATAGAAATCCGGTTTGGTATACGGTTTTAGTGATATCATTCTCATCTGCCACCATGTTTGGCAATCCGGTAGTATCATTCAGGACATAAAACTCATATTGCATTTGCAAATCTACCTGATCTGCATAAAGTATGGTTCCATCGCCATAATCGCTTTTTATATATACACCTTTTAATACATGTTCAATAAAAGCGTCGGAGTTTTTAAAATACTCAGGATGTTCTTTACTTAACTTCAATAACCTGTTCCCAAATTTTTCTTTATCAAGTGTAATAGCGACATGCGGGGAATAGATTTTATTTCCATAACTGTCCACACCAAATCTAACCGAATCAGGTATGCTTGTATCATAAGCGCTGTACGCTTTCCGTCCTAACAGAGCATTCGGATCATATTTATTATAGAACTCTGTCGGGTCAATGTTAGTGTAGCGGTTACGTTCTAACTTCTTATCCAATTGATATGCACTCATGCGGCAGGCATTCAGAGAATCTCCGAACCATGTAGAATAATAGATTATTAAACGTACCCCGGCTACCGTGTCGTCAGTCAGAACCCCGGTCTTACTGTCGAAGTCATATTTCTCGGGAAATTTAAAGTCATCTATACAGTTTAACTCCGTCAAGAAGCTGGACTCATAATATCCAAAGTCCGGATCTGTAAACCTGCCTATATAACCCGTACTGGTTTTGGCATATACGGCATCGGCAACAATAGAACGTGTAGTCACATCGAATAAAGTCGTGTGTACGGAAACACTGTCTGAGCCGGGCAACATGCCTGTTCCCAGTGTACCGGTATTGTCATCGCATCCAAAGAAAGTAAGAACTGCCGAAAGAAGCAGGGTACCTAAATACTTCACTTTCATAATTCTATTTATTATCTTTTTATTTATGTTCTGTTTCCCACACTTTGTCGTAGAACTCGTTACAAGTATCAGCAAAGGTTTCGGGAGATTGATATTCTAAAACAGGTTTTCCTGATTGACGGGCATATTCCATGACCTCTTCGTTAACTTTCTCGCTTTGCTGGATAATACCGTCGGAGTAATCAATTGCCAGCTTGCACAACGTAGCATAGTTTACCGGAAATTTCAGGTTGGCTACATCTTTCTTTATAATGCCTTTCAGCATCAGTTTGTTCACAAAATCAGGGCTGAAAGATTCCTTGAAATCATCTCCATATACGGAAAATACTACCTTCGCATCACGGAATGATGGTTCGTCCTTATATGTTCTCTTGATATATAGAGGAGCCAAAGCGGCTATCCAACCATGGCAATGGATTACGTCCGGACACCAACGCAGTTTCTTTACCGTCTCCAGTACGCCGCGTGCGTAGAAAATGGCACGGCTGTCATTATCGTCATACTCCACACCGTTCTCGTCGGCAGCTTGCAGGCGGTTCTGGAAGTAGTCATCGTTATCAATGAAGTAAACTTGCATGCGGGCTGATTGGATAGAGGCGACCTTTATGATAAGCGGATGGTCAGTATCGTCAATAATCAGATTCATACCGGAGAGACGTATCACTTCGTGTAACTGGTTTCTACGCTCATTGATATTTCCCCACTTGGGCATGAATGTTCTGATCTCTCTGCCTTTTTCCTGAATTGCTTGGGGTAAGTTTCTGCCCACAAGGGACATATCGGATTCCGGTACGTAAGGGGTAATTTCTTGTGTAATAAATAAAACCTTGTTCGCCTTTGTCATAATAACGATGTTCTCAATTATTCTGCAAAGATATAAAAAAAAACGGGGACTTGGACAAATATAACGTCTCTATAATTCCTTATGAATTGTTAACTGCTTGTGTATCAGTGATTATTTGCTCTTATATGGCTTCCTGTGCGGACAAAAGATTTGCATTAATTTGTGATATCTCTTCTTTATATCCCAAATAATAGTTTATTTTGCACCGTTTTTGCGAACAACTTAAGTTAATATACAAGCGATAAAAATGAAAATAGTACATACTATCAAGGACTTGCAGGCCGGACTTTCGGTTTTAAAAGCCCAAGGTAAGAAAGTAGGGTTGGTGCCTACGATGGGTGCTTTGCATGCCGGCCATGCGTCATTAGTGAAACGTTGTGTGGCGGAGAATGGCGTTACGGTAGTGAGTGTTTTCGTAAATCCGACACAGTTTAATGATAAGAGCGACTTGGAGAAGTATCCCCGTACGCCGGAGGCTGATTGTCGTTTGTTGGAGGCTTGCGGTGCGACGTTTGTGTTCGTACCATCGGTGGCGGAGATGTATCCCGAGCCTGATATGCGGCAGTTCAGCTATGCGCCGTTGGATACGGTGATGGAAGGGGCGTTTCGCCCGGGACATTTCAATGGTGTTTGCCAGATTGTGAGTAAGCTGTTTGATGCAGTAACCCCTGACCGTGCTTACTTCGGGGAGAAGGATTTCCAACAATTGGCTATAATCCGTGAGATGGTACGCCGGATGAATTATCCGTTGGAGATAGTGGGTTGCCCCATTGTGCGTGAAAAGGATGGCTTGGCTCTGAGCAGCCGTAACGCACGTTTATCTGCTGCTGAACGCAAAAATGCTTTAAAAATATCGCAAACGTTATTTGAAAGTCGTACCTTTGCAGCGTCTCATACTGTTGCTGAAACTCAGCAGTTTGTGGAAGATGCCATTGCAGCCGCTCCCGGCTTGCGTCTGGAATACTTCGAACTGGTGGACGGCAACACGTTGCAGAAAATTGCCTCTTGGGAAGATACGGCGTATGCCGTAGGATGCATCACGGTGTTCTGTGGTGAGGTTCGCCTGATTGACAATATCAAGTATAAAGAGTAGTAAATCTAAAAAGGGGAGTCAGACCTTATGATGATAGAAGTACTGAAATCTAAAATCCATTGCGCCCGCGTCACGGAAGCCAATCTCAATTATATGGGAAGCATTACGATTGACGAGGATTTATTGGATGCGGCCAATATGATTGCCGGCGAGAAAGTGTACATTGCCGACAACAATAATGGCGAGCGTTTTGAAACCTATATTATTAAAGGTGAACGCGGGTCGGGCAAGATTTGCCTGAATGGTGCGGCGGCGCGTAAGGTGCAGCCGGATGATATCATCATTATTATGTCGTATGCATTGATGGACTTTGAAGAAGCCAAGTCGTTTAAGCCGGTGGTGATTTTCCCTGATCCGGCAACGAACAAGGTGGTGAAATAAGGGTGGCTTTGTTCGCGTAATCTTGATGCGGTTTCGGGAGATACGATAATAATGTTTCGGGAAGTAAGATATAGCGAGAGGAGTAATGCAGATTACTCCTCTTTTTTTATGAAATTAATTTCTTAGACGCAGATGACGCAGATGACACGGCTCTCTTTTTACCTTTCGGATTGGGTAGCATAGCGCAGCATTCAAAAATCCGCGTTATCTGCGTCATCCGCGTCTAAAAAATACTTGTACACAGGAAAGGAATTCCTATTTCAATTGCTCATTCATCGCCGCCGCCGCCTTGCGACCGTCGCCCATAGCAAGGATAACCGTTGCCCCGCCACGTACAATATCACCGCCGGCATAAATCGTCGGGATGGACGATTGCATATTCTCGTTCACGGCAATCGTGCCTTTGCGTCCCATCTCCAGACCCGGAATGGACGAAGGTACAATCGGGTTAGGGGATACGCCTACGCTGACGATGGCCAGGTCAATGTCGATAGTTATCGTTGCACCCGGAATGGGGACAGGACTACGACGTCCGGAAGCATCCGGTTCGCCAAGCTCCATCTTTTGCAGAATGACTTGTTTCACTTTTCCCTGCTCGTCGGCAATGTACTCAATGGGGTTGTGCAGCGTAAGGAACTCCACACCTTCTTCTTTGGCATGTTTCACCTCTTCGATACGTGCAGGCATCTCTTCTTCAGAGCGGCGGTAGATAATCATGGCACGCTCTGCACCCAGACGGCGTGCGGTACGTACCGAGTCCATCGCTGTATTTCCACCACCGATGACGGCTACGTTCTTTCCGAAAGGCACCGGCGTGTCAGAGTCTTCACTGGCGGCGTCCATCAGGTTGACGCGCGTCAGGTATTCGTTGGACGACAGGATGTTGATGGAATTCTCGCCCGGAATGTTCATAAAGTTAGGCAATCCGGCGCCGGAGGCTACGAATACTCCTTTGAAACCGTCCTCTTCCAACTGTTCCACGCTGAGGGTTTTGCCGATGATGCAATCCTTTATAAAGCTGACACCCATCCTGGAGAGGTTGTCAATCTCTACGTCCACCACCTTGTTAGGCAGGCGGAATTCGGGGATACCATATTTTAATACGCCGCCAATCTCGTGCAGTGCCTCGAATACGGTTACGTCATAGCCGTATTTTGCCATATCTCCTGCAAAGGAAAGTCCGGCGGGACCGGAACCGATAACAGCTACCTTGATACCATTCTTTTCCTTGATTTCCGGAACGGAGATTTGTCCGCTTTCGCGTTCATAGTCGGCTGCAAAGCGTTCCAGGTAACCGATGGCTACCGGCTGCTCGTTCATTTTCAAGTGGATACACTTGGCTTCGCACTGTTTTTCCTGTGGGCAGACGCGACCGCAAACGGCAGGCAGGGCACTGGTTTCTTTCAGCGTCTTGGCGGCTTCAAGGATTTCTCCGCGTTCGATGTTCTTGATGAAGCGCGGAATGTCGATGCCTACGGGACAGCCTTCCATACAGCCCGGGTTGGCACAGTCCAGACAGCGTTTGGCTTCTGTAAGTGCCTGTTCCTCAGTCAGTCCGCGGTTTACTTCTTCCTTGCGGCTGTGCGAGCGGTATTCTGCGTCGAGTTCGTTCATCGTGACACGTGGGATGGCGGTGCGTTCTTTCGGCTTCATCGTTTTGCGAAGTTCCAGGCGCCATGCGGCGTTACGGCTTTTTTCGTCCGCCGCCGGAGTTGCTTTACATGCTTCACTATCAGTAAGTTTCTGCATTTCTTCGCGTTCGATGCTCTTGAAGGCGCCCATGCGTTTCAGCATTTCGTCGAAGTCTACCTGATGGCCGTCAAACTCCGGTCCGTCCACGCATACGAACTTGGTTTTTCCGCCGATAGTAATGCGACAGGCGCCGCACATGCCGGTACCGTCCACCATGATGGTGTTCAGTGACACGTCTGTCGGGATATCGTATTTCTTGGTCAGCAAACAAACAAACTTCATCATGATGGCGGGGCCGATGGCGAAGCATTTGTCTACTTTCTCCCGTTTGATGACTTCTTCTACGCCTTCGGTCACCAGTCCTTTGCGACCGTAGGAGCCGTCGTCGGTCATGATGATGACTTCGTCGGAGCTTTTGCGCATTTCTTTTTCGAGGATAATGAGTTCCTTGCTGCGTCCGGCAAGTACGGTAATCACGCGGTTGCCGGCAGCCTTCAGGGCTTGTACAATGGGTAGCATGGGGGCTACGCCTACGCCGCCGCCGGCGCACACTACTGTTCCGAAGTTCTCGATATGGGTGGCTTGTCCCAACGGGCCTACTACGTCGGTGATGTAGTCGCCTTCATTCAGTTGGCAAAGGCGGGTGGAGGAGAGGCCTACTTCCTGTACTACCAAAGTGATAGTTCCGCGTACGGGGTCTGCCGCAGCAATCGTCAGTGGCATACGTTCGCCTTTCTCGCCTACGCGTATAATGACAAAGTGTCCTGCTTTACGAGATTTGGCAATCAGAGGCGCCTCAATTTCCAGTTTGAATACTTTTTCAGAGAAATGTTGTTTGCTAATTATTTTGTTCATTATCTATGAAATTTGTTGGTATAATGATGTATTTGCTTTCAGATTGTTACGGCGTGCAAAGATATGGCTTATTTGGGAAAATAAAAAAGGAATTGGAGAAAACTATGTGGACGGGCAACTAATAACCATAAATAGTGTTTTTAATAAATCTTTGGAGCGTTTTTAAAGAATGTAGCCAACGTTTTTAAAGAATACGGTCAACGTTTTTAAAGAATGTGACCAACGTTTATTAATTATGCGAATCAGGAGTTAGAGTAGTTAAAGGAGTTATCAGCCCTCAAGCGGGCTTAGGAGTTAAAGCCGATACTCCCTTAATGCTTAATTCTGTATATCAGTAACCAGACTATCGGCTTTAATCATAACTACTGAGCGAAGCGATAACTCCTTTAACTACTGATTCACGTTAATAGCGAAAAAAGGGGCTTGAAACCTGTCACTGATATATTCCAGTGACTCTCTGCATCACGGACGAAATGGGGTGACGCGTTGATAAGGATTTGAAAAGTTCATACAGATGTGGTGGCTGTATTAATGACAGTATGCGAAGACGCCATGCAACTGCACTGAAAAAGAAGCGGTAACTTGAAAAGCAGAATTACTCCAATACCGACTTTCTGTTTAAGTCAGAATACGGGTAATGTCCTTTCTCTTTCAATTTCTCTATCAGTTTGCTGCCACCATTTTTCATTGCATATTCCATTTCATCGCGGAAAACCTCCATAACCAGCAGTAATCCATGTTTGCTATCACCTATTCTGAATTCTTTTCCGTCCGGTTTCCATTCGTCGAATATCAGGCATGTATTAGGTTCTTCTTCGTCCTGAGGAATCTCGGCGGTTTCAAGAGGTTCTAATTTTGCTTCAAAAGAGTAAAAGCCAATAGTTGTAAAAATACCACATATTCTTCTTTCTATCGGGCTAAAAGGGTGGCGTTCATCATCGGAGACCATAAGTGGCAACCGGGTGAAGGCTACTAATTCATAAGTTCCTGTCCTGTTCGGTATAGGCCCTGTTCCATCCGGGTTAATCAATTCCATTGTGGCGAATCCGGTTCCTTCTATTCCGTTGGGGAAATAATACATATCAACGGCTCCGCCTACAGAGAACGGGATGATTGCATGTCCTACACTGTCGTGCATTTTTTCCAATACGTATTCTAATCCTTCCTGTTTTTGTTCGCCATGTATTTCATATTCTTCAGGCGTGAATTCTTTCTGAATAACTTCTTTAGGGGATTTTTTGCGTCCGAATAAATTCTTTAGAAAACTCATATCGTTTCTTTGATAAGTAAATGATTGTAATTAGTTTATACTATAAGATAAGTAAACATGAGTACTTACTTTAAATAATAGTATAGATTTCCTCAGCCTTGAATTGTGGGAGCTTTTTAATCAATCATCTCGAATCCCGTGTACGGTACCAGCGCCTTGGGGATGCGGATACCTTCCGGTGTCTGATTGTTTTCCAGCAAGGCGGCAACAATGCGGGGCAATGCCAGTGCAGAACCATTCAGCGTGTGGCAAAGCTCTGTTTTCTTTTCTCCGCTGCGGTAACGGCATTTCAGGCGGTTGGCCTGGTAGGTATCGAAATTGGATACCGAACTTACTTCCAACCAGCGCTTCTGAGCTTCGGAATATACCTCGAAGTCGAAGCAAAGAGCAGCCGTAAAGCTCATGTCACCACCACAGAGGCGAAGAATGCGATACGGCAGTTCCAGCTTCTGCAACAAACCTTCTACATGTTCCAGCATCTCCTGGTGGGACTGTCTTGAATGTTCCGGCTTGTCAATCCGCACTATCTCTACTTTGGAGAACTCGTGCAGGCGGTTCAATCCGCGTACATCCTTACCATAAGAGCCTGCTTCGCGGCGGAAGCACTGTGTGTATGCGCAGTTCTTGATGGGGAGTTGTTTCTCTTCCAGAATTACATCGCGGTAAATGTTGGTCACAGGCACTTCTGCCGTTGGAATAAGATATAAATCATCTACTTCGCAATGATACATTTGGCCTTCTTTATCGGGCAATTGACCTGTACCGTAACCGGAAGCAGCATTTATCACAGTCGGCGGCATAATCTCCAGATATCCGGCTTTGCGGGCTTCGTCCAGGAAGAAGTTGATAAGAGCGCGCTGCAACTGTGCGCCTTTTCCTTTGTAAACCGGGAAACCGGCTCCTGTAATCTTCACGCCCAAGTCAAAGTCAATCAAATCATATTTCTTTGTCAGTTCCCAGTGGGGCAGTGCGTCTTTGGGGAGTTCGGTTTCCATACCTCCGGTCTTTTCCACTACGTTGTCTTCGGCGCTCTTGCCTTCGGGCACTTCATCATAAGGTACATTCGGAATGGTATAGAGCAGATTCTGCATATCTACGGCTGCCTGGTCCATCTCGGCCTGTAGGGTTTTGTTGGTTTCCTTCAGTTCGGCTACATGGTTTTTGGCAGTTTCGGCTTCCTCTTTCTTTCCCTCTTTCATCAGTTGCCCGATGGATTTGGAGAGTGAGTTTACTTCTGAGAGGTTATTATCTAATACAGCTTGGGTGCTGCGACGTTTGTCGTTATACGCAACTACTTGGTCTATTGCTTCTTTGGCATTTTTGAAATGCTTCTTTTCCAGTCCGCAGATTACTGCGTCTGTATTCTCTGTAATTTGTTTGATGGTGAGCATATCTTGACTACTTTGTTTTGATTAAAACCTTGATTTGAGAGGACAAAGATAGTGTAAATCAGAAGTAATGCAAAAGAGAAACTTGCTTATTTTTAGTATCGCGATATGGCTTGTCCTCAATTTGCTAATATTTATACGGCTTGCGTGGTTCCACTCCATCAGCTAAACAGTTTATAGCAAAGCCGGAAAAAGTTCAAAGGATAAATGCAACCGGATTTTCGGAATGCCCCAGGTCGGGTCATTCTGTTACAAGCGCAACGCTCCTATTATAAAAAGAAAGGGGATGCAACCTACCGGTTTGCATCCCTTTTTAATCTCTTATTCTGAGGCTTACGCTTCTACCTTTTCAGTAGGAACTATAGATACATAACGTCTATCTTCTCTACCTACTTTGAACTGTACAGTTCCGTCTACTAAAGCGAAAAGAGTGTGGTCTCTACCCATGCCGATGTTGTTTCCCGGATGGAATTCAGTACCTCTTTGACGAACGATGATGTTACCTGCCTTGCAAACTTCGCCACCAAATATCTTAACGCCTAATCTCTTGCTATGTGATTCGCGGCCGTTCTTAGAACTACCGACACCTTTTTTATGTGCCATTTCTTCTTACTGTTTTAAATTGATTAAGCTACTACTTCTGTAATTGTTAACTCTGTGAACTGTTGACGGTGACCGTTCAACTTGCGATGACCTTTTCTTCTTTTCTTGTGGAAAACAAGAACTTTGTCACCTTTTACCATGCTTGATACAATCTGGCAAACTACTTTTGCGCCTTCTACAGTGGGAGCGCCTACGGTGATAGCACCGTCATTGTCTACCAAAAGAACCTTGTCAAACTCTACTGTCGTACCGTTTTCTGCATTCTGAATGTGGTGTACAAACAGTTTTCTGCCAGCTTCTGCTTTAAATTGCTGACCGTTAATTTCTACAATTGCGTACATTGTCTTATAATAATGTATAAGTTAGCTCCGTCGGGTGGTCTCTAATCACTTAGAAAGCACTTTGTTGAACCCGGTGCGGAATAATCGGGCACAAAAGTACTTTTTTCCTTCGGAATGGGCAAATGTTTCTTCTCCTTTTTCTAAAGAAGTTGCATTTATATTTGAGGAAGTTATATTTATGGAGGTTTTTACCTGTGTCATTTTTACCTGCAGGTTAAAGCATCGGAACGGAATTCATCTCACGAGGCAAAGAAATCCGTCTCACGAGACAAAGAAATTCATCCCGTGAGACGAAAAAATCCGTCCCATGAGACGAAAAAATTCGTCTCGTGAGATGAAAAAATCCGTCCCGTGGGACGAAAAAATTCGTCTCGTGAGACGGATTTTCTTGTCTCATGAGAGCGCTGCTTATTCCCTGCGTAATATTGAAATCTTTGCAGAATGACAGAAGTCAATCTCCTATTTATATAGCTGACATTTTGTATTTTTAATCGGCTGAGAATGCGATATTTCCGCCCGAAGGCAGGGACGGTTGGAAATACGGAAGTAAAAATCCGTATCTGACTGACAGATAATGTGATATCGAAATCCGTACATCTCTAAAAAAATGCGAAACCCTCTTCCGGGGGGATTATAATGGCTTATTTTTATCATCAATATGTGGCTTTTGTACGGGATATATGTGGTTTTCGTACGGCATATATGTGGTTCGCGCACCGGATATATGTGGTTCACGCACGATATATATCCCGTTCGCGTACCGGATATTGCCGTTCGTGCTCCATATATTATAGTTCGTGCGGGAACAAACAATTATTGCATAAATATCGTATATCGGTTGCGATTTATACGAAATACTTGCATATATATTCACTGTCTCGTGTCTGTAGTTTCTATTTCTTCCTCTTTCAATGAAAGGGTGAGTCGGTAAAAATGCGCTTTTACTGTCTTTTTGCAAAGAAGTATTGCTTTTCTGCTTACAATTCGCCACCACTTACAAAACCTGTACCTTCTGTTCCAAAACACTCTCCTGTTCCGAGTACCCCCTTACTATATACATGCCTTTGGGCAGGAATGAAGTATCAATACTTATTTCTTCCTGCCTGAAAAGATTGCTGTACAGCATTTCTCCTGTTACGCTATACACTACGATTTGCAGGGCGTCGAATGACTTGGAGGTTTTTATAAACAGCCGCTCCCCGCGTTTTACCGGATTGGGGTAGGTGTACGATGTCTTCCTGTTACTCTCCGGCTTTTCTATTCCCGTTCCTTGGGGCGGAGTGGCAAATTTGGACAGCAATCGGATGTACGCCACCTGGTAACCGCACGACGGTTCGGTGATTGACCAGGAGTTCAGCGGCCAACTGGTATTAAAGTCCTTGTACATCTTTGCCGACGGTTCGTTTACCGGAACGGGTTCCGACAGACACATTGCGTTGTTTGCAGGAGAACCGCATCCGTTGTTATCGCAACAACCATCCCAAGTGTACGATTCATTAGGCCCGCCGGACAAATATCCGGGAGCAGGGCCGTAGGTCGATACGCCTGTTTTGTCCCACTTATCACTGTAATGGTCAAACCAGGTATGATAGATTTCCGTCAGGCTTTTGGAAGCGCCGTACTTGTTCATGTTAGTCAGGTAGGCCGTATTCAGCGGGTTCGTTCCATGAATATAGTGGATATAATCCTCGGCCGTATCATAGTAAAGATCTGATTTTGAAGGCTCTATGTCATGCGTCGCCCATAAGTAGAAAGTAAGCCCGTAATCGGATTTATATTGGTTTGAACCCCAATTATAGTCTAAGATGAAAGAACGGTATCCGTCTTTGCCTACTTTGCCCGCATAATCGTCGGATTTATTGAACGCTTGTAGCAGATGTTCCCTGATGTTGTTTTTGATTGTTGCCGAACCATACGCGGCGTTCAGGTATCGCACGTAAAGCAGATGTTGCTTGTGCCAGTATTGCCCCATGTAGGCTGACCACATAAATAGCGGGAAGTTCTTGTATTCTTTTTCAAAGACTGATAAATAAGTCGCTTCGCCGGTCAACTCATACAAATAAAGCCCTGCGGTAGATTTAAGTTCCATACGTGTGTTGCTGTTGTCGTTGTCGCCTATCTCCTGGTCGCCTGCCCCAAGCCCGGTTGAGCCGTTGGATGCGCTGTTGTTATGGAAGATTACTTTCGGGTTCTCATCCGCCCACTTCCAGGCTTTCAATGCGGCTTCTTTCAGCGTTGCGGCATATTCGTCCATTCCTATTCTATCATATACGATGGCTCCCAGTGCGAAAGCCTTGGCAGAAGTAATGGTGGCAACCGTATTTGCGGGACCGTACAGGCTTTGCCCCGTTGCTGCCGACGGCGGAAACGCGGAACTTAACCCGACGAGGCTCAACAGCGAACCGTCACTGTTCTGCATACGCAATAGCCAGTCCATTCCCCATTTGGCTTCGTCCAATATATCCGGAATGCCGTTGCCCGACTCCGGAATGTTGTAATCGTCCGCAAATACATCCGGGTTATCCTCGTAAGCCAGTAAAAACGCCTCAACATAATTTGCTGTCCAAGCCGTATATTTATTGTAGTCGCCCGCATCATACCAGCCGCCTTGCAAGTCTCTTTCGGTTGAAGCGTCGTTCTTTTTGTTATACAGCCGGCAGTTCCTGTCCTGAAGAGGGCCGACATGACTGGCGCCATCCGCCCAACCTTTTCCTGCGAAGCGTTCTTCTTTTTCAAATCCGGCGCGTTGGTAGTAGAACATGCGTATGGCATGTTTCAACACATCGTTATAAACATCTTCTTTTATAGAGAAAGAGTATGAACGCAGATTATTGCCGGCATCTTTTATATAGTAAGTACCCGGCCGTGTTACGGACGAGAAGTCGAACCACCATATCTTGTCGCCCGAAGCGCTGTCCGTACTGCCATTGTTGAACATCACCGGCGAACCCTCAAAAACAGATTGTCCGCTTTCGGTGTCTATTACCTGGTAAACACTTCCCGGGTTGATTGATTTGTTTTTGTCGGAACCTTGCTGCGGGTTTTTTATTACGGCAGTCTTCTTTGCCGGCGGGCGGTAACCGAACTGGTCGATGGTTATCAAGTCGGAGAGTTGCTGTCCGAAGCTATTCGCCGGGAAAAGCGACAGCAGGATAAGAATCCGGAAGGCTTTGAAAGGGAAGTACGTTTTCATATTCATATTATATAATAGGTGGCACATTGCAAAGCAAAGATATGGATAAATCCGTCTTGGCGGAAGAAAACACTTTGTTATCAGGGGTATGGAATGTTTCAAATATGTTATCTTATCGTATGCAATGATAACTTATGGGGAATAATAAGTAGCTGTTCATAATTAGTTTATACTAATTATGAACAGCTACTTTAATCACCTTACTTTAATCACCTTACTTTAATCACCTTACTTTAATCACCTTA
>QMCD01000358.1_pt1 | contig 50353 bp, 41 predicted proteins | sample 1821841 | NCBI WGS metagenome assembly QMCD01 (sample SAMN01991225, study PRJNA193472) | Termite gut metagenome, whole genome shotgun sequencing project. | isolation source: worker | host: Macrotermes natalensis
CGCGGGAGCAGCCGCGGGCGTGGGCGATGCCGCACAGCCGGCCGCGAGGCAAATCATTAGGCAAAGCGCTATTACAGATATAGATTTTATCATATACATATTCTCCCGTGCTTATTTAATATACGCCGATCAATTCTCTGATCTTGTAGGGGCGGCCATTGTCCGTCCGTGACCCCAAAACCGAACATCCATTCTAATCGCGGACGCGCAATGCGCGCCCCTACAGTATTGGGTCAGTCAATCAGCGCTTACTTAGGTCTATCTTAACGAATGACGCGTCCTGCTGTCAATGCGCTAAAGGATATAGACATAATAGGATGATTTTCAATGCGGCCTGTCAAAATTGTAATTTAAATGAAACTAGTGAAATTTGAATGTAACTTTATGTGGATTCCCTTTACGCAATCGCACAAAAGCGTATATAATGTATGTTAGTATTATATGGTTGTAGATTTTTTATAATCCTGCTTTGGCGCAAATAAGGAAGGGAAAAACAATGGGTTCTATATCTCGAAAAACGAAATGGAACCGAACGCTGTTGACCCAGATCGCGTTTACGGCGCTGGCGTTTGTGGCGATGGCCGTGCTGAGCTATCTGTTTATGAGTTCGATCGTACGCCAAAGCTTGGTGCGTAACGCAAACACCGTACTCAGCATGACGGAGGAACGCATAACATCTCAGCTTGCGGAATACGAGGCGAATTTGGAGAGCTATGCGGAGAGAACACGCTCCATGATCGTCTATGGCGCTTCTTTCGGAAGGCTTCAGGAGTATACAAGCGAAATAACGGGCTACGGCTATTTAGACGGCAGCAGCTCGTCCGGTATACACGATTTCTTTCTGTATCATGAAGGAAAGCCCGATTGGCCGACCCTAATATATAGCACCAGAGCGCATCTCCCCGCGGGCTATAAGCCTGCTGAACAGGAGTGGTTCAATAAAGCTTGCGCGTCCGAGGGGATTATCCAGACGACGCCAATAATCGACGACAGCGGGAATGTGACGTACACCTACGCAAAGTGCATATATGACGATAACGGCCAGCGGCTCGGCGTCGCAGGCTTAAATGTCGTTATCGATCTATTGGGGCAATTTATCGTCGATACGGCCTTGGATCAGGGCGGCTACGGTATGCTGATCAATCAAGACGGCGTGACGATGTTTCATCCAAACGAAGTCTTTGAAGGATTGGATATAAACGACCCGACCTTGCCATATTCCAAATTTGCCAAGGCAATATCAAGCGGCCATGGCGTATCCGAGCAGCCTATCGTAGCCTTCAGAGGCGAAAACGCCGTCGCGTTTTTCCGCGCGTTGCCAAACGGCTGGCATCTCGGGCTTGTAACGCCGGAAAGCCAATATTATCAAGGCCTATCCAACATGGGGCTCATAATCGCGCTGCTCTCCGCCGTGCTCGCGGGTATCCTGATCGGCATCTTAATACGCCTGGACGCGGCTAGGGTAAAATCGGACGAGGAGTCGCGGCAAAAGAGCGCGTTCCTCGCGAATATGAGCCATGAGATCCGCACGCCAATTAACGCCATAGTCGGCATGACGGCGATTGGGCGGACGGCCGGCGTCGCGGAGCGCAAAGATTATTGCTTCGCAAAAATCGACGACGCGTCCCGGCATCTTTTGGGCGTAATCAACGACATTTTGGATATGTCCAAAATAGAGGCGAACAAAATCGAGCTTTCGCCAACGGACTTCAGCTTCGAAAAGACGCTGCAACAGGTCGTGAACGTCATAAACTTCCGTCTCGACGAAAAACAACAAAAGCTTTCGGTTTATATCGACAATGACATACCCAAGGTGCTTTACGCCGACGACCAGAGAATCGCGCAGGTAATTACGAACCTGCTGTCAAACGCGGCCAAATTTACGCCGGATCGCGGTAGTATAGAGCTGAAAACCCGTCTTGTAAGCGAATTGGAGGATGAGGTTATAGTCGAAGTTGAGGTTATAGACGACGGCATAGGTATAAGCGAGGAGCAGCAGTCCCTCCTGTTCCAGTCGTTCCAGCAGGCGGAGTCCTCCACAACGCGAAAATACGGCGGTACTGGCCTTGGGCTGTCAATATCTAAAAACATTGCCGAGATGATGGGCGGAAGGATACGGGTAAGGTCGGAAATGGGGAAGGGCTCCGCGTTCGCGTTTACCTTTAAGGCCAAGCGCGGCGACGACAAGAAATACGGCCTTGCGTACGAAAATGTCAATTGGGGGAACATACGCATACTGACAGTGGACGACGACAACGATATTCTCGAATATTTCCATGAAATCGTCCAGGGCTTCGGCGCGAGCTGCGAGGTCGCGGCGGATGCAAGGGAAGCCCTTAGGCTTGTCAACGAGAAAGGCTCGTATAATATCTATTTCGTAGACCTAAAAATGCCGGGGATCGACGGCATAGCACTTACGCGGGAGATTAGGGCGAGGGAGAAGGAGCCGAGGCACTCTATCGTCATCATGATATCCTCCGCCGATTTGAGCGCCGTGGAAGACGAAGCGCGAAAGGCCGGCGTCGATAGATTCCTGCTAAAGCCTATCTTTCCTTCCGCTATTGCCGACGTTATCAGCGAGTGTATCGGAATCGTGAACGAAAAAATGGACGAATCGCCTTTGGATATGAGCGGTATTTTCAAAGGCAGCCGCATTCTTTTCGCCGAGGATATGGAGATAAACCGCGAAATAGTGCTGGCGCTGCTCGAACCTACGCTGCTTGAGATCGACTGCGCCGAAAACGGCATGGAAGCGGTAAATAAGTTCATCCAAGCGCCCGGAAAGTACGACATGATCATCATGGACGTTCAAATGCCGGAGATGGACGGCTACGAGGCCACGCGGCATATCCGCGCGCTGGGGATGCCGGGTTCGAAGGAAATCCCCATAATCGCCATGACGGCCAACGTCTTCAAAGAGGACGTTGAAAGATGTCTCGCGGCGGGAATGAACGGGCATCTCGGCAAGCCTTTGGATATGAACGAGATGCTTAGGATCCTTCGGAAGTATTTGAAATAGCCGTTTGAAATTGCGGACGGAAGCCGCAAATATTTATTTGTATTTTTCCAACGAATCGCCTATAATAAAAACACAAGGGAATTGCCGCTATGCGGCTGTTCCTAGTTAAGTAGGTTTAGGTTAGAAACAACCGACGATTAGCCGCGGCGGTTGTTTCGCGTTATCCGGAGCACTACGATCAGTAGAATCAAAAAGATGATAATTGATGTAATGTCCATAAACTTCACCTCCCTTCTTTCGAAGTTTGGCGACTAGCTAACAACAGCCCATAGGGCAACCCCATTGTGTACAATTATATTACCATAAAAATTAATATAATGATATAATTCGGCGAAAAGCTTATTCGGCTTCATCTGTAAACGAGTCGCTTTTTGCCCGAAAATCTCAGGGGCGGATTACTATCCGCCCCTACAGGATTAGAATAATTTTGTGTCGCGGGCGGCCAAGCAGGCCGCCCCTACTGTACCTGCTTTATGCTGCCTACGCCCACTATGCTCTGGCGAACTGTCGGACTGCCCCTGTAGGTAAGGCTCCCCACGGCGCTTACGGAAGCGTCCAGCTCGTCCGAGCAGCTTATGCTCGCGCTGCCCACCCCGCTAAGCGCTATGCGCGCCCTTTTCGTCTGTAAGTTGAGAGCGTCGATATCGCCCGCGCCGGAAATTGATACGTCCGCTTCCTCGGCGTTGCCGCTAAGCCGCAGGTTTGCCGCGCCGGACATATCGGAGTCGAACCGCTTCACGTCGAGCGTCAGATCGACATCGCCCGCGCCCGATACGTCCAGCCTGAACGATTCGCCGGTGATCGTATCGGAATTATCTATCGTGACCGCTCCGGAAACATACATGGCCCTCAGGCTTGGATTAAAAATATACAACGTTGGCGTATCGCTTAGCCCCGGAACTACGATATTTCTCTCGCTGTCGACGATCAAAATCCCGTTCTTCACGCTGAAGGTAATGTACTGCCGGATGTTTTCTTGAATATCCAAACGTATTTTTGTGGACGGCTCGGCGGAATAAACGACCCGCATGAATCCCCGTATGTCGACGGAATCGTACGCGCCGACCTCGTATTCGCCGGAGGTAATTGCGCCTTCGCCGCGCACGGAGTTTCTTCCGCCGTGATTCCAGCCGTTGTTCCAGCTCACGGCAACGCAGCCCATGCAGCCCGTCATAACGGCGAGCGCCATGATTAGCGCGATAACGGTAATTAGCTTTTTCATAGATTGATCTTCCTTTCCATTAAACGAGACGATACTATAAACAATGCGGCGCACTGCGCGACAAGCGCCAGCAGATACGCGACGGCCCCGGCGCTTAGGCCGTAATCCACGTTTATGACGAACATCGTGCCAAAGCTTTGGATATTGCCAAACGGCGCGGCCAAGAAGTCCAGAAAGCTTAAAACGTACAGCGCGGCGAGCGTAGCCAGAAGGCTTAAAATTCCGCGGCCCTTCATTGTGAAGAATACGCTGTTGCTTAGTATTCGCGCGAAGGCGACGGCCAATACGACAAGCGTGTACACAATTACGAACAGCAGTGCGCTGCAAAGGATCGATTCGAAGTCGAAATAGCGGAGTACGCGCTCGCCAACGTCGCCGAGCTGGAGCGACAGGTACGTCGTGCCCGCGATACCCAGCATCAGGCCGATTACGTCCTGCGCCACGATGGCTATCGTCCGGCTTAAAAGCAGCTTCCAGCTTTTGACTGGCATCAGATTCACAGCGTAGCCTTGAGGCGCTTTGAACAGATACCTATCGATAGAAGCGTCCCCTAATATTTGAAAGATAAACAGGGCGCACAGCGCACAGCCGCTCAGCGACACCGCGACGATATATAAAGCCAGATTCCACGGAACCAGTGCCGTCCAAACGATAAAGAATACGTTGACCGCGGCCATGACGAGAAACGCCGTCATGCGCCTTGCGGACGCTATACGGATAAAATGCCTAATTAAGCTTAGCATTTGAGCATACCTCCAAATAAACCTGTTCGCAGGTCTTGCCGGATTCCTTGCGAATCTTTTCGCAGTCGCCTTCGAATATCACCTTGCCGTCCGCGATGATGAAGAAGGAGTCCAATATCGTCTCGACGTCCTTGACGAGGTGCGTGGAAATCAGCATACAGGCGTCGTCAAGCTGGGCCGCGATGATGGAATCGAGTATCTTCGCCTTGCCAAGAGGGTCGATCCCGCCGAGCGGCTCGTCGAGCAGATACAATCTGGTCTTGCGCGAAAATACCAGCGCCAGCGAAACGCGCTCCTTCATGCCAAGGCTAAGCCGTTTTAGCGGCGTAGCAAGATCTAGCCCCAGCAGTTCGATCATTTGTCCGGCCTTTTCGCCGGAATAGTCCGGGTACATATTGCGCCAGAAGTTAAACGCCTCGCCAACGCTCATATAGCTTGGGAAGCTCATCAAGTCCGGCAGGAACGAGACGACCCTCTTCGCGTCCGCGCCGCGCCGCGCGCCGTCGGGATACGCTATTTGCCCTTCGTCCGGCTGTAACACTCCGGCAAATATTTTCAAAAGCGTAGTCTTGCCGGAGCCGTTTGGTCCGAGCAGGCCGTAAATACGCCCGGCTTCGAGCGTCATATCCACCCCCGACAGCGCTTGCTTCATGAAATAGCGCTTTCTAAGCCCGCTTATTGTCATCAGCGCCATCGCCATTTTCCTCCGTTTCCATCTGAGTTTTTAATTCGGCCAGGATTCGAGCGTCGTCAAGGCCGAGCTCCCTCATTTCCTCAAGAAACTTTACCACGGATTCACGAACCACTTCAAGCTCAATCCTTTCGATCATCTTTTCGTCCGAAGAGACGAAGTATCCCGTCCCTCTCTGCGAGAATATCAATTCCCGCCGTTCCAGTTCCTGATAAGCGCGCTGCACCGTGTTTGTATTTACACTAAGCGCCATTGCGACGTCGCGTATCGACGGGACGCGCTCGCCGGGTTTTAGCTCTTGGCGCACGAGTGAGCGCGTGAAGCGATTGACGATTTGCTGGTATATGGGATACCGCTCGTCGAAATCGTTCCGCCATTGTGCCATAAGGAGCATACCGCACCTCCTTCATAGTGTATTAGTATACTACTACACTATGAATGCGTTGTCAATACGTAAAAAAACTTTTTTAATCTGTTTATGGCATTTATACACATTTTCCGTCTCACGCACGCGGATTTTACATACGGCTTCTAAAATGTCGGACTTGAGCGACAAAAGTTCGACTGCAGAGAGGACAATCTCAATGAAAACCATGACCAAACTACTGCTCATCCTGATACTGGCCGCAGCTATGCTTGCCGGCTGTACCGCAGCCCCGGCGGCTCAAGCGGCCCCCGTGCCTTCTTCAAGCGCTTCTGCGGAAGCGGCGCCCGCTTCTGACAACAAGGCCGATTCCGGCGAAATCACAATCTACACGGCGCTGGAGGATGAACAGGTTTCCGAAGGGCAAGAAACGCGACGATATAAAGACGTTCTTCCAAACGTAAGTAAATAGCCACTATTCGACAGGTAGCGGCGTCTTGAATCTGATGTCGCCGTATTTTTTCGCGCTCATTCCGGCTTTCGCTTTTTACGCGGGCCTCTCGGCTTAGATTCGGGGCGCCGCTTCCTTCCGTTCGGGAAGAAATCATAACCGCAGTAAAGCACGAATCCGAACCCGTCTCCCACTGGGAAAACTTGGTTCGGATTTAATGCGTTTGGTGCCGGTGGTCGGGGTCGAACCGACACGGTGTTGCCACCACTGGATTTTGAGTTTTGCATAAGTTCCGGTCGGCAAGGTATTTCAACGGTCATCCGTAGCCGTCCGAGACGCGAAAAACTCTATGAAATCAGCACCTTATCGGCGTACTACCTCTGAAAGTCCCGCCCCGCCTGCGTTCGTTCAAAAAAGCGGTTTTGAGCAAAAATCCGGACGTTGGAGGCCCATCGGAGGGAAATCCTCCGCATGAACGGGCGAAATAGATACTGAATGTACCGCGTCTGCCATGCCACGCTACAAATAATATAGCAAATCCATCTGCCATTGACAATTATTTCGAATGGAGACGCTATATGAAATCACGCAGCTACTACGAAGAACTGTTTTCGGAATATCCCGATGTCGTTACCTTGGACGAATTTCGAAAAATGCTCGGAGGCATTGGCGACAGCACCGCGCGGAAGCTGATGAGGGGTAATCACGTTAAGCATTTCTACATACGGGATACCTACCTTATACCCAAGGCGTGCGTCATAGACTACATACTGGGCGAGCACTATGCGGAATATCGCAAAGCGTTAAAGGTGCAAGTCGAGTAGTCGGGAAATGCTCGCATCCTTGCCGCCAGCTATTTCTTGGTCATGCCCTCTCCTTTATTATAACGCGGAGCGTATCGCCCGGTTGCTTCCCGATTTTAGCCCGGATGTCCTTGCGGATTCCAATGATATAGCAAACCGTGCCGTCCGCGTTTTTCACGCCCATGTTCACTATACTGCCGTCATACGGTTCGCCATCAAAGGTGGCGGACACCTTGACGCGCCCTTTCCCGAACTCCGACTTGACGTCATGCGGAAATACCACATACGCGCCGTCTTGGTCGGGAACTTTTTGGATTACGGCAGTGTATTCATATTCCTTGGGATTCACTGCCGCAATACCTTTTCCATCGCCTTGCCCTTCGCCAATTCATCCACTAACTTGTCAAGCCAGCGCACCTTCTGCATTAGTGGATCGTCAATCGCCTCAACGCGAACGCCGCAAACAACCCCGGTGATTTGACCGGCGTTCGGGTTCATCTGCGGAGCTTCGGTAAAAAACGTCTCGTAGTCAACCGATTTTTCGATCTGCGCCTCCAAGCCGGATTCGTTATAACCCGTCAGCCAACAGATGACCGTATCGACCTCCTGTTTGGTGCGCCCTTTTTTCTCGGCCTTTTTCACCAATAGCGGATAGACGCTTGAAAACGCCATCCTGTAAACGCGCTCGTTCGTCATCGCGTTTCCTCCCGCTTCGGCGCTTCTTCGGCTACGACATTCCAGTTCACGCCGAACTTGTCCGTTACGGCGGCGTGGAACACGCTGTAGAAGGTTTCGGTTGCGGGAAGCGTCACCTTGCCGCCCTCGCACAGCGCGTTAAATATAGACGCCGCTTCCTTCCCTGTTGAAACGGTTGCGGTCAGTCTGACACTATCGCCGCGAGTTACGTCCATCGCCTCATCCGCAAACCAGATATTTGTGCCGCAGACGGTCATTTCGGCGTGCATAACCCATGTGCGCAGAAGCTCCGGCGGGGTCTTGGAACCTTCCGGCATATAGTCGCCGTAATTCAGGATTCTTGGTTCACCGCAGGGAAAAACCGAGCGGTAGAAGTCCATCGCGTCCTTGCAGTCTCCGCTAAATACGAGATACGGTGTGATCATGTTCATGCCCTCCTAGTTGAGTATCGATAGTGGACGGTATGCGGATGTGTGTCGATACGGCGATTTTGTGTTCATCAAGTTCTCATTAAAATCACATGATCGATTATAACACGTTATTAGTAGTCAGAATAGGTGCTCTCTTCCTATGCACTTATTGAAACAGCCATTTGTTATGTCCGACCATTTCGGTACGAGGCAACTAACGAGACTTAGCGTTGTAATTTTATAAAAGTAATTACTGTTACAACTCAAATAAAAACATTTAATAGAGTTGTATATAATATTGTAATTACAATCCATATATGTTAAAATAGCCTTAGTTCTAGGGATTCTGCCCAGAGGAGGAAATGCGATGCCGGATAAAAAAGCGCCTCCCAAAGTACCGGTAATGGAACATTTGAATATCGCCGAATTTAACCGCGGGCAATCCTCTCGGCTTATTAGGGGCTTGGTCGCCGCCGATAAGACGGCTTATATTATGAAAAACGGAAAACCCATAGCGGTCGTAATGTCAAACGACCGTTATGAGCGTTTGTGTGCAGGAGGAGTAAACATCAATGAGTATTAACATTTCAGAGAAATCAAACTTTATTTGGAAAATCGCAGACATCCTGCGCGGTGACTATAAACAAAGTGAATACGGCGATGTGATACTACCGTTTACCGTGCTTTGCCGTCTGGACAGCGTTCTTGCCCCGACTAAGGAGCGGGTGATGGAGGTTCACCGGCAAGGAACATACAAGACTGAGTATGCAAAGCTGGCAGGGTTTAAAAGCATAACTGGTGGGCTGAAGTTCTACAATATCAGCGAGTTCACCTTCGACAAACTGAAGAACGATGCTGCAAATATCGCGGATAACCTGACTGATTTTATCAAAGGTTTTTCAGAGAACGCGCGGACGATTCTGGAATCCTTCGATATATACTCACAGATTGCCCGCTTGGACAAGGCGAATCTGCTCTACCTTGTTGTGTCCAGATTTGTGGACGACATCGACCTCCACCCCGATCACGTTTCCAACAACGAGATGGGCTATATATTCGAGGAGCTTATCCGCAAATTCTCCGAAATGTCCAATGAAACCGCTGGCGAACATTTCACCCCGCGCGAAGTCATCCGCTTGATGGTCGCAATATTATTTGCGCCGGATATGCAGCTTATCAATGAACCAGGCTTCATGGCTAAACTCTACGACCCGGCAGCAGGCACAGGCGGTATGCTTTCAGCAGGCATCGAATATGCCTCCGAGCTTAATAACCAAGCGATGATCGAGGTTTATGGCCAGGAATTGAATGAGAAGACCTACGCCATCTGTAAGTCGGATACGATGATCAAAGGAAAAGGCTACGAAAACATCCATCTTGGCAACAGCTTCACCGATGATGCTTTACCATATGGAACCTTTCACTATATGCTCTGCAATCCCCCTTTCGGCGTTGAATGGAAGAAATACGAAAAGTTCATCCGCGATGAGAACAAACGCGGAGATGCAGGGCGTTTTGGGGCTGGGCTTCCCCGTATATCCGACGGTTCGCTCTTATTCCTACAACACATGATAAGCAAGATGCTGGAATACGACGAAAAGGCAGAGGGATTGACCGGCTGCCGACTCGCCATCGTATTCAACGGCTCGCCGCTCTTCACGGGCGACGCTGGCAGCGGCGAGAGTGAAATCCGCAGGTGGATTATAGAAAACGGATGGCTGGAAACCATTATAGCCCTGCCCGATCAGCTTTTCTATAACACGGGCATTTTAACCTACGTCTGGATTGTGACGAACCGTAAGAAAGGCATCCGAAAGGGCAAAATCCAGCTAATTGACGGCACCTCGTTTTTCGAGCGTATGCGAAAGCCCCTCGGAGAGAAGCGCAAGCTGCTTGACGAGGAAAAGCATATTAAGCCGCTCGTCAATATCTACGGCGACTTTGTTGAGGGGGAGTTCTGCAAGATTTTTGACGAAGACGACTTCGCATATTGGAAGGTTACTGTCGAACGCCCGCTGCGGCTGAACTTCCAAGCATCGGCGGAGCGCATCAAGCGCATACGCGAGCAGATGGCGTTTGAAAACCTCGCAACGAGCCGCAAGCACAAACCAGCCGAGCACGAAGCCGAGATCGCCGAGGGCAAGAAGCAGCAGGAAGCTATCCTTGCCGCCATTACTGCGCTTGATGGCATCGTGCTTTACAAGAACCGCACTGAATTCAGCAAGCTGCTCCAAAAAGCATTCAAGAAGGCAGGGCTTGATGTTAAGGCACCGCTTATGAAAGCGATCCTCGCAGGGTTATCCTACAAGGACGAAACCGCCGATATTTGCACGGACTCCAAGGGCAATCCTGAACCTGACGCCGACCTTCGCGACACAGAGCAGATTCCGTTCAAGGAGGACATTGCCGCTTATATCCAGCGGGAGGTTCTGCCGTATGCGCCGGACGCTTGGGTGGACGAGAGTAAGACAAAGAAGGGCTATGAAATTCCGTTCACACGACATTTCTATAAATATACGGAACTTGGTGACGCTGACGAAACCCTCCGCGATATTCAGGCGCTTGGCGCAAAGATTCAGTCGGCGATTGCCGCGCTGTTCGGGGAGGTGTGAGTGTGGATAGATATGCTAAATATAAAGAAACAGGGGTTAGAGCGATTGGCAGAATTCCCTCCGATTGGGAAACTGTCAAAACAGCTTATGTTTTTAGTTTCGGACGTGGTTTGAGCATTTCTCGCGAGAATATGTCCGAAGAAGGAATCCCCTGCGTTCACTATGGAGAAATCCATGCCAGATATGGTTTCGCTGTTGATCCATCAAAAGATATCCTCCCGTGCATTGATGAGAGTTTCCTTGAAGCTGCTCCAAATGCACTTTTGAAATACGGCGATTTCTGCTTCGTAGGTTCTTCCGAAGATGTGGAAGGGTCAGGAAATTTCACGTATCTAAATAGCGATGTACATGCGTGCGCGGGTTCAGACACAATCATATTACGGGCAAAGCGTAAAATCAATTACCGCTTTGTAGCGTACATGTTTGATTCACTCTCTTTCCGCGAGCAGATTCGACCGGAAGTGTATGGGGTTAAAGTATTTCATCCAACCCAATCAATTATCAAAAGGGTTGTGGGTATCTATCCTTCTCTGTGTGATCAGGCTGCCATCGCTGCTCATCTCGACAGCCAAACAGCAAAGATTGATGAATCCCTCGCCGATCTCACGAACCAAGCAGAAATGCTCGACCGCTACAAACGGGAACTCATAGCTAACGCTGTGACGCACGGTTTGGATAAAGCAGCTCCGCGTCAGAACAGCGGCGTCGATTGGATTGGCGACGTTCCGTCCCACTGGGAAGTCACCAAGACAAAATGGATGTTTGAAATCGTAAAACGCATATACGGCAAGGAAGATCGCGATGTGCTTTCCATCACTCAGCGCGGCATAAAAGTTAAGGACATTGAATCGAACGACGGCCAGTTGGCGGAGTCCTACGCAAACTATCAGGTCGTTAATGTAAACGACTTCGCTATGAATTCTATGGACTTGCTGAGCGGCTGGGTAGATTGCAGCCTTTTCGAGGGCGTAACAAGCCCCGACTATCGTGTGTTCCGCTTCCTGCCAAGAAAGACGCAATGCCACAGCTATTACAAATATTTGTTCCAGATGTGCTATAAGAATCGCATCTTCTATCGACTAGGGCAAGGCGTTTCCAACCTCGGACGGTGGCGGCTCCAAGCTGATCAGTTCCTGAACATGCGCTTACCGCAGCCGCCCGTTGAAGAACAGGAGCTCATCGCGGCGTATCTCGACGAGAAGATCGCCAAGATAGATGGTTTGTCCGCTGATATCGCAACACAGATAGAAAAGCTTAAGCAGTATCGCCAAATTGTTATACACGACGCGGTCACAGGCAAAGTGAAAGTTACGGAGGGATAGGCTATGGCAATATCTACAACGGAGCGTACATTTGAACAGGAAATCGAATGGTGGCTCACCGAGGGTGTATGCACGGCTGACCGCTATAAAAAGGGCCATCCCGCTGATTACGACCGCGTACTTGCAATGGATAAGAACGCGGTATTGGCATTTATAAAAGACACCCAACTTGACATCTGGCAAGGGCTTTGTAAACGGCACGGTTCGGAAAGTTCAGCTGAAGCGGAGTTTTTCAAGCGTCTTAATTCGGAGTTGAATGCGCGCGGTATGATAGATGTACTTCGCCACGGCGTAGTCGATCTCGGTATCTCCGTGCGGCTTGCCTACTTTAAGCCGGGCAGCGGCAGAAACAAATCCGCGACCGCCCTCTATGACAAAAACGTCCTGCAAATAACGCGGCAGGTCAAATATAGCCTCGCCAATGAGAACTCCATTGACACGGTTATCTTCCTGAACGGCCTGCCGATTATAACCATCGAACTCAAGAACCCACTTACGGGTCAGACATATAAGAACGCCATCGGCCAATATCAGGAACACCGTAATCCGCGCGAACTGTTGCTTGCTTTCAAGAAGCGGGCTATAGTGCATTTCGCTGTGGATTCCGAGCAGGTTTGGATGACGACGTGGCTTAAAAAGCTCGATACGTATTTTCTACCGTTCAATAAAGGTGCCGAGGACGGTGGGGCGGGCAACCCAATAGCGGAAGGCGGTGACTATCGTACCGCTTATTTATGGAAAGAGGTTTTGCAACGGGACAGCATTCTCGATATTCTCCATCGCTTTGTGCAAATCTCGACAGACGACAAAGGCAATGAAAAACTGATTTTCCCGCGCTATCATCAGCTCGATGCTGTTCGCAATCTCGTTGCCAATGTTTATGAGAATGGCGCGGGCGAGAATTATTTGATTCAGCATTCAGCGGGTTCAGGAAAATCCAACTCAATTGCTTGGCTTGCACACCACTTGTCGAACCTGCACGATGCAAATGATGAAGTAATATTTCACAGCATCATCGTTATCACAGACCGCCGTGTGCTCGACAGACAGCTGCAACGCGATATATATAATATGGAACATAAAGCGGGCGTGGTCGTCCTCGTGGATAAAAACTCCAAACAACTCACTACCGCGTTGAATAATGGCGATAAGATAATCGTCTGTACTCTGCAAAAATTTCCTTTCGTTGACGTGCAAAAAATATCGACTACAGGCAAGCGGTTTGCTATTATCGTGGACGAGGCGCACTCATCGCAAACAGGTGATGCAAGCAAACGTATGAAGGAGATTTTGTCGGATATCTCGTTGCAGGGCGACGAGGCTATCGAAAAAAAGCTGCACGAGTTTGCGCTTGAAGAAGCAAAAATTGCAGCCGAAGAAAAGGATGTTGACGAAGAAATCGCAGATGAAATGGCGGCGCATGGCCGGCAACCTAATCTCTCGTTCTTTGCTTTTACCGCTACGCCCAAACAAAAAACGCTTGAAATTTTCGGACTAGAGATAGCCCCCAAAAAGTACAAACCAGTCCACCTCTATAGTATGAGGCAAGCCATAGAGGAGGAGTTTATCTTCAATGTCCTAGATAACTACATGACTTACGAAACTTACTTTCAGATAGGCAAGAAAATTGCTGATGATCCCATATACGGTAAGACCTTAGCGAATAAAGCTCTTGGCAAATACATGAGCCTCCATCCGCACAATCTCGCCCAGAAAACGGAGGTTATCATCGAGCATTTTCGTTCACAGGTACAGCACCGCATCGGCGGGAAGGCAAAGGCCATGCTCGTCACAGGTTCGCGCCTTCATGCCGTGCGCTATTTCTTTGAATTCCAGCGGTACATCAAAAAGATGCATTACGATTTGGGCATCTTGGTGGCTTTTTCCGGCACGGTGAAAGATAACGTGAGCGGTGAGGTGAAAGAATACACGGAATCCAACCTGAATAAATTTCCGGATAGCGAAACCGTGGAGAAATTCGATACCGCCGAATATCAGATTTTGATTGTCGCCGAAAAATACCAGACAGGGTTTGACCAGCCATTACTGCACACGATGTATGTGGATAAAAAGCTTGCGGGCATAAAGGCGGTTCAGACACTTTCACGCGTCAACCGCTCTTGCAGAGGTAAAACTGAAACCTTTATCTTGGACTTCGTTAACTCTCGCGAAGACATCGAGAAAGCGTTTCAGGACTACTATCAAGCGACGGGTGTGGATGAAGCGACCGACCCAAACACCATCTACGATATCAAAAATTCGCTTGATAAATTCATGGTTTATCGCGATAACGAAATTGATGCCTTTGCTAAAGTGTTCTTCAAAGAAAGCAAGGTGCAAGGTAATATCGACTTGGCGAAGCTAAATGGATTTCTCGACCCCGCTGTAGACCGATATAAGGCGCTGACCGAGGATCAGAATAAGTTTGATTTCAAGAGTGCGCTTGCGAAATTCATCCGCTTGTATTCATTCCTTACGCATATAATCAATCTCGGCGACGAGAAGCTCCACAAATTCCACGCTTATGCCAAATGCCTTCTTCGCAAATTGCCCAAAGACGATAAGGAACGCATTCCCGACATAGGCAGCGATGTTATGCTTCAATACTATCGGGGGCAAAAAGTATCCGAAGGCTCCATCGTTTTGGTGAACGAAGACGCCATTTTGAAGAATAAAACTTCCGGTACGGGCGCATCACCCGAAGATGAAAAAGAAGTTCTTTCCGCCATTATCCAAAGCCTAAACGAGCGACTCGGAACAAACTTTACCGAGATGGATAAGGTTCTGGAACAGTTCGTGCAGGATATGGCGGGCAACCAAGAAATGGTGCTACGCTCAAAAAATCCTCTCGACCTCTTCAAAATCATCTACGACAATACCATTATGGACGTCGTGTTGGGGCGCATGGCTAAAAATCAAGAGTTCTGCGAGAAGTATCTTGAGGACGAAGAATTTAGGCGTGAGGTCGATAATATTCTGTTGCCGCTTGTTCATGAACGGCTATCAAAAATATAGGAGGCTGACTCGTGACAAAGATGCTGTTCACACCCGTTCCACGTATATTGAAAGACCTTATAATGGAGGTCGAAAACGGCAAACTAGGTCTGCCAGAACTTCAGCGCGGCTACGTTTGGAAAGCCAAGCAAGTCCGCGACCTGCTTGATTCAATGTTCAAAGGCTACCCCATTGGTTACTTAATGATTTGGGATGCAGCAGACAGCACGGAGAAAAGTAAGCAGATCGGGATGGATAACAAGCCATTCGTAAGTCCAAAGAGCCTTGTCATCGATGGACAGCAACGGCTGACTTCTCTCTTTGCCGTTATGCGTGGTAAAAAAATCGTGGACGAAAAGTTCAACGAAAAGCTGATTATCATTTCTTTTAATCCGCTGACCAGAGCATTCGAAGTTGGTGACAGCGCAAAAAAGCGGGCCGCTGAGTGGATATATGACATTAGTGAGGTGTTCCTAAACGAGTCGCGAAGTTTCACTTACATCTCCGAAAAGGTGCAGAGCATGGCAGAAAGTCGCGAGAAAGCTGGCGGAATTCTCACCAATGATGAAAAGCAATCTATTCAACAAAACATAATGGACTTGCTATCGCTTGGTAACTTCGGCATTCCGACCTTAGAGTTAGACGGTAACTCAGACGAGGAGAGCGTCGCCGACATATTTGTGCGGGTAAACTCTGGCGGCGAGAAATTGGGCGAAGATGATTTCATTCTGACTCTCATTTCCGTCTACTGGCAGGAGGGGCGGCAAAAAATCGTTGAGTTCTGCCGGAACGCGAGAATCCCAAAGCAAGGCACGACATTCAACTTCCTGTTCCAACCCTCGCCTACACATATCATACGGGTGGCGATGAGCTATGGTTTCAAGCGGCCCCGGCTTCATTACGCATATATGCTTCTACGCGGACGCGACTTTGACAACGGCGTCTACTCCGAAAACCTCCGCATTCAACAGTTTGATAAGCTGAAAGCTGTGCTTGATAAAGTGCTAAATGTTCAGGTTTGGAAAGACTTCCTTAAATGCATTGATGCGGCAGGTTTTGTATCCAAATCGTTGATTTCCTCAGAGAATGCCTTGGTTTATTCCTACGCTATGTTCCTAATTGGAAAATTCGACTATGGTATGGACGCATCCGCGCTTCGCAAGCTGATCACGAAGTGGTTTTTTATGGCCGCTGTCACGGGCTACTATACTGGTTCTCCCGAAACCGATATGGAATCAGATATGGCGGATCTGCGCGGTGTGAAGTCGGGCGATGCTTTCGTGGCTTTACTAGAAGGAAAAATGGAAGCCGTATTTACGGGCGACTACTTCGATATTTCCCTGCCGAACAATCTCGCTAACTCGGCACCGCGCAATCCATCGTGGTTCGGTTATTGCGCCGCCTTAAACGTCCTCGATTCCAGAGTGCTGTTCTCAACTCTACATACAAGAGAGTTATTCAGCCCGACAGCCGATGGAATAAAGACCGCCCTAGAGCGGCATCACCTGTTTCCCAAAGCATACCTCGCGCGCATAGGTATTACAGATGATCGTGACCGTAATCAGGCGGCTAATTTCGCTTTCATTGAGTGGAACGACAACATCGAGATACTTGATACCAGTCCCGCTGAGTATATGATCGACCAGCTCGTCAAAATCCCTACAGACGAGAAAGAACGCGTATACGCCGACCATGCTCTTCCCGATGGTTGGGAACAAATGGAGTACACAGACTTTTTGGCGAAGCGACGTGTTCTTATGGCCAAGGTCATTAAGCGCGCATATGAAAGGCTGATGTAATGATACCTCAATCAAAACCGTCTACTGTTGTTGCTGAGAGGCAGGAGTTGATTGCTATTTAAGCGAATTATATATGTTGTAGATTTTTGTTTGTTTATTTACATTAATGCTTTTGTGTAGATGGGGATTCTAAGATGGATAAAATGGAACGGGCTTTTTATTATGTGAGTTTTGATCTGGCATTCCTGTCGAAGACCGGAAACGAATTCCAATCATTATTTAGTTCTATCATGAGTGCTCGCTATCCCACTGATTTTATATCTACTCGCACTTGGGGGCAGGAAGGCGATCACAAATGTGATGGTTACATATTGAGCACCGGTTCCTTTTATCAAGTATACGCTCCTGATGATTTAGATGCAAAGACAGCAGTCAAGAAAATGCAAGACGATTTCGCAGGTGCACTTGAAAAATGGCATGAGAAGATAGAGAATTGGGTTTTTGTTCATAATGCAAGGGTTGGAGTTCCTCCGCATATTCTACAGCAATTAACGGATTTTAAAAAAGACAATGCATCCATCGAGTTTACTCATATGGGAAAGCAAGAGCTCAAAAATATCTTATTTGAAACCAACGATAATTGTATCCGTAGCATACTGGGATCTGTCCCGACATATCAAGATGTCAACAATCTTTCTATGGAAGCAATTAAGCAAACACTACTCGGATTGGCAAAAAAGAGCTCTGCTCCAATGGGCATTATAACCCCTGTATCTGAAAAGAAGTTAGAGGCGAACGGCTTGTCGGAGGAATCAAAAATCCTTTTCGAAGCAGGCATGATAAAAAGCAATTTGATTGATAGCTTTTTCAGACAATGGCATGACCCTAGTTTAGAAGAACGAGCCGCAATTGAGATGAATAACCTTTACAAAGCCGCCGCCAGTGAATGTCCTGATCCAGACAGTGTGTTTCAGAAGATATTAACAACAATAAGCGGCGATGGCTTGGGCAATCCATCTGCAACAATATCCGCTTTAACCATTATGGCATATTTCTTTCAGACTTGCGATATTTTTGAACAACCCAGAGAGGAGGGAAAGCATGATATTGCCCACTAAACATTTGCGAAGCGAAGCGTCCTTGATTTATGTTGGTGGCATTATTCAAAATATCGTTGCCACTACACCCATGACGGTTGACCAGCTCTGGCATGGCACTAAGCATGAATATGTAAAACATGCTCATAGTTCTGATATCACGTATGATTGGTTTGTTTTAGCCCTGTCATTACTCTATTCAATAAACGCCATCTCCTTATCTGATGGCAGAATAGTAGGTGTAGCAAATGATTAAGAGAGTGTTTTCGACCCACACGAAGTTTCGCAGTCCCTGTTTTGAGAATGGTCTCAATTTATTCATTGTCGAAAAAACTGATATGTCAACTGATAAACAGACAAGAAATTCGGCTGGAAAATCAAGCCTTCTTGAAATAATACATTTTATTTTTGGCTCCGACAGTGATAAGAATGCTTTTTATAATAGAGAGGCATTCATTAACGACTTTTTCAGCGTTGAACTGGAGCTAAACGGTAAATCCTATGTGGTTTCGAGAGGCGCATTAAAGCCAAGCCGCATCTATTTTGATAACCGGATAGACATTGATTTAGATATGAATTTTGAGTTGGAGCACGATCAAGAACTCGGGCTGTTTTATTCGAGTGTTAATGATTGGAAAAAGGCTGCTGGTGAATATCTTTTTTCTATACCGTCCGTTGGAAAATCAAAATACTCACCTTCTTTTAGAGCTATTCTATCTTATCTCGTTCGCAGAGAAGTATCGGGTGGGATGATGGAACCTAAAAAGAATGCGCGGCAACAGCAACCATACGACGAGCAGATTAATTTATCTTTTTTGCTCGGACTAGATTGGACGCTGTCAAGTGATTTTCAGGTTCTGCGCGATAAAGAAAAAGCACTTAAGGAGCTTAAGAAGTCTCTCAAGCAAGGCTTTTTAGACACATTTGTAGAATCCCCTGCAAATTTGCGTTCTCAAATTGCAGTATTAGAAGGCAAAATAAAGAATATGCAGTTGAACCTTAGTACATTCAACCTCTTACCAGAATATAGGAAATACGAAGAAGAGCTTACAAGAATCAATATTGAGATAAAGACTTGTATTGACAAGAATACGATAGAAAGTGAGCTGCTTAAGTCTCTGGAAAACTCTGTGGAGGAGGCAATCAGCCCTAATTATGACTCCTTGCAGGAGTTGTATAAGGAATCTATTCAAGTGTTTCCTGAGATCGTAAAAAAACGATTTGAAGAAGTACAGAATTTCCATGATTCAGTTATTAAAAACCGAAAGCTCTATTTGGAGGCGGAAATTACCCGCATGAAGAATAGTATCACAAACCGAGGCACAGATATATCGCGGCTGACGCAGAGGCAAACCTTTGTCATGGACTTATTGCATACGCATGGGGCTTTAGAACAATACAATAAGCTCAATTCTGATTTGCTTAAAAAGCAGGCAGAATTAGAAGATTTGAAAAAAAAGCTGAAAACCGCAATGGATATAGAAGATGCAAAGCCACGCTTGGACATGGAACGTGCCGCTTTAACTCTAAAAATCGGTCAAAACATCGAAGAGAATAATGAGCGAATTAGTAAGGCTATACAGCGGTTTGAAAATATATCGTCAACGCTTTTTGAGAAAACCGGGTTGCTAACTGTTGAAAATACAGCAAATGGAGTAGCCATTGATGTAACCAAACAAGGCGATAAGAGCAAAGGTATTAAGTCCATGCAAATATATTGCTTCGACATGGCTTTGGTTTCATTGCTATGCGAACAGGGCGAAAAAATAGATTTTGTAATCCACGACAGCCATTTGTTTGATGCTGTAGATTCTAGGCAAGTAGCTCATGCGCTAGTGACTGGTAAAAACTTAGCGACTCAGTACAATTTCCAATATATTGTTACTATGAACTCCGATCAAATACCGTACAAGGATTTGCCAGACGATTTTGAGATCGATTCGGTAATTGCTCAACCTCGACTAACGGATACGGATGACGGAGGATTATTCGGGCTAAGATTTTAAGTTATTGTTGATAGAGAGCATGTTTTTTGATCATTGATCATTGGATAACAGATATCATATTGCTTTGAACAGATAAAAGGTCGCTTGTTCTTTTTTACGCAAGAACAAGCGACCCTTTTTCAGTCCCCCGCTTTTCATACATAGCCGTCCGCGCCCACCAAGCGTCGGACGGCTAAATCATTTTCGGAAGGAGGAAGCAGCAATGTCAAATTGCAAAGTAATTGCCCTGTGCAATCAAAAAGGCGGCGTCACCAAGACCACCACGACGGCGAATCTCGGTATCGGGCTTGCTATACAGGGAAAGAAAGTGCTGCTGGTGGATGCCGATCCGCAGGGCGACTTAACAACGGCGCTGGGCTGGCCGGACAATGAAAGCCTGCCCGTCACACTCTCGACCATCATGGACAACATCATCCAAGACCGCGACTTTGAGCATTACGGCGGCATATTGCACCACGACGAGGGCGTAGACCTCATACCGTCCAGTATTGAGCTATCCGGCATGGAAATGACGCTCGTCAACGCTATGAGCCGCGAGTTTACTCTACGCGAGTATTTAGGGCGCATCAAGCATGAGTATGATTACGTCGTTATCGACTGTATGCCGTCGCTCGGCATGATTACCATCAACGCGCTGGCGGCGGCTGACAGCGTTATCGTGCCTGTACAGGCGCAGTATCTTCCCGCAAAGGGCATGACGCAGCTAATGAAAACCATCAGCAAGGTGAAGAAGCAAATCAATCCCGCCTTAAAGGTGGACGGAGTTTTATTGACCCTTGCCGACATGCGCACCAACCTCGCCAAAGTGACGGCGGAAACCCTGCGTCAGCAATACGGCGGCGTTTTGAAAATCTACAAGACGCAAATACCCGTAGCCGTAAAAGCGGCTGAAATCAGCGCGGCGGGGCAGAGCATTTACACCTATGACAAGGGCAGTAAGGTTGCGCAGGCATACGCCGATTTCACGAAGGAGGTGCTGCTGGATGGCGAACGCAATAAAGCTAAATCTGCCGTCAGCAGATGATCTCTTTACTACGCAGGAAGAGCGGGATGATATGAAGCGCGAGCGGGTTATGGATATTCCGCTAAGTGAAATCAGTGATTTTCCCAATCACCCGTTCAAGGTGCGCATGGACGCCGACATGCTTGAAATGTCGGAGAGCGTCAGGCAGTACGGCGTGTTGGTTCCCGCTCTTGTGCGCTCAAAAGAGGGCGGCGGGTATGAAATGATAGCCGGACACCGCCGCAAGACGGCGAGCGAGCTCGCTGAACGCGGCGATATGCCCTGTATTGTCCGCAATTTAACAGACGATGAAGCCACCATAATCATGGTGGACAGCAATTTGCAGCGGGAAACGATACTGCCGTCTGAAAAGGCTTTTGCTTATAAAATGAAGCTGGACGCCATGAAAAGACAGGCTGGAAGACCTAAAAAAGAAAATATGTCCCCAGTGGGGACGAATTTGCGTTCTGACGAACAGCTTGCTCAACAAACAGGCGATAGCCGTAACCAAATTCACCGGTATACCCGCTTAACCAAGCTTCTTCCCGAACTCCTGCAAATGGTGGATAATTCAGCTACGCGGGAGAAGGATACGCGCCAAATCGCTATGCGTCCCGCCGTCGAGCTTTCCCACCTGCCGAAAGAACAACAACAAGCCGTATATGAAGCTATCGAGAGCGAGGACTGCACCCCATCCCACGTTCAAGCTATGAAGATGCGGAAGTTTTCCGAGGAAGGGAAATTGAACGAGGGCGTGATCCAATCCATCATGCAGGAGGAAAAGCCCAACCAGGCGGAGCAATTCAAGCTACCCAAAGAGAGAATCAGCAAATTCTTCGCGCCGGGGACGCCCGCGCAGAAGATTGAAGATACCATCGTCAAGGCGCTGGAGCTATGGCGGCAGCGAGAGCGCCAGCGCAATGAGGCGAGATAATCCGTCCAACGCACTCACAAGGGAGTAATCTGCTCTTTTCTGCCGATAAAGGCGCTTTGCCGCTCTCCCCCTCTCCCAGACCCTCACCCCCTATAACCGGCTAACCAACCGAAAAAGAAATATAGCGGTTATTCGTACCTTTGAGGAAGATCATGTTTTCCCCTATACTTGGGGCATAAGGAGGTGCTCAGAGCATGAAATTGAAGCACATATTGACGATTGGCCTACTGGCCGTTATGCCGTTTAGCGGCTGCACGCGCAGTAGCGACGGAATAGAATCTCTTTACGAGGCCAACGAGGTTCCCATCCAAGCGACGGCGACCGCCCTACCTGCGAAGGAAAGGGCCGATGCTACGCAGGAGCTTTCTTTTTCGGCAGGTAAAACACCATCATCCCCTACGGCAACTCCGCAGGCAACGGAAAAGCCCACGGTCGCGGCTACGTCAACGCAAGCGGAAACGCCGGAGCCGGACACCACATCCAACCCCACCGCGACGCCAAGGGCAGTGGAAACGCCCGCGCCCAAACCAGAGGTTACGCCAAAGCCGGTGGCGACAGCCACGCTTATTGCGATCTCAATGGTTCCAACGGTTACACCGCCGACCGTAACCCCGATGCCAGCGCCGGAACCGCCGTTACCTGCGCCTATCTCCACTCCGGCAGAAACACCCCCGCCGGAGGAAGAAATGACGGTGGAGGGCGACGGCTACGGCAACAAGGTCTTAACTGGCGTCAACGAGGTTCGGGCGATCAACGGATTATCGCCGCTAAGCTACGGCGGTTCGGGTTCGCTCATGGACAGATGCAAGGAGATGGCGCAAGGCGGAACGCTGTTTGCGCCAACCGGTTCCAACGAGTCCACGTCCAAATCCAACGACGGCGGTAAAACGATGGGCATAATGAGTGCCGTACACGCATGGGGCATCGGCAATGGGGATTATTCCATCCTAAATGTCGCGTCCGTGGTGTACAATGGAACCCGGTGGACAATCGTCAGCGCGGAATAGCACATATGCAAACAACAGAATAAACAAGCACAGCGAAAAACCGGGCAGAGCACCCGGTTTTTTTGCGCCCAAAATCAAGGAGGTCATTATGAAAAAGAATCCCAAGCATCTTGGAAAGCGTCTGCTGGCTATGCTGATATGCGTTCTCTCCATCCTTTCCTTGTTCCCCGTCACCGCGCTTGCCGCATCCGAGGTGGAGGTAGAATCCCGCAACGTCACATCGTATATGGAGTATCTGAGCGACGAAGGAATATGGAAGGAGCTTAATACGCCCGACCACTATATCGTCGGCACCAACGAAATCGCCTATTGCTTGCAGCATATGAAAAGCAGCCCGCATGTAGGCGACAGCTTCACCGAAGCGGAATTATCCGACTTCTACTCCACCCGAGTTTTAATGGGGCTTCAAATCATACTGGAGCGCGGCTATCCCGCCGAGATACCCTCCGGCTTGACAGCGGCGGAGGCGCGGTGCGCTACGGCCAACGCCATCAGGTTCTGGCTGAGTGAAAATGGCGACAGCAGCCAGTATGCTTTCACGAACAGGTCCGAAAATCCCGACCGTATCCGGGCGTATAGCGGATATGAAAATGTGCTGGCCTACGCCGACCAGCTTTTAGGGTATGCCCGAAGCGGACAGGCGTTGCAGCATCTGGTCAGCTTCTCCCCCTCCAATATCAGCATGGCGCTGGACGGCAATTACTTTGTGGGAACCACGTCGGTGACGCTCATCAACTGCAACGGCGGGTACACCCTCGACCAAAGCAGCCTGCCATCCGGCGCACAGATCACAGGGTTTACGGGCAGGAGCGGCGATGTGCTCACGATCCGCGTTCCACAGGAATACGGCAACAGCACGATCACGCTAAAAGCAAACGGGCTGGATGACCGAGTGACCGCCAACATCTTTATGTACGTCAGCGCGCGCAGCAGCCATCAAAACGTCGTTGCCATCGGCTCGGGCGGTTATCATCCGGCGGGCGAAGGCTCTTTCACGCTGAGAACGCCCGCGTATGGCGAGCTACAGATCGTCAAAACCACCAAGAACAACGGCGGCGGCGTGGCTGGCTTTCAGTTCCGCGTTACCAAGGACGGTTCGCTTATTGGAACCTACACCAGCGGCAGCGACGGACGTATCAGCATCCCCAATCTTATGGCGGGAACGTATACGGTGGAGGAGATCGGCCTCACGGACGAATTTGTAAAGCCCTCTCCTAACCCCGTAACCGTGGAGGTCAGGTCTGCGCAGACGGCCACCGTCAGCTTTGACAATGTTAAGAAGCAGGGCGTTATCACCGTGCAAAAGATCAACGCAAACCCCGCAATGGGCGATTATTCCCTCGCCAATGCGGAGTTTATTGTGAGGAACGCAGGCGGTACGACGGTGGACACCATCAAAACCGACGCCAGCGGGCGTGGGCAATCCAAGCCTCTGCCGCTCGGAACGTATACCGTGACGGAATCCAAAGCGCCGTGGGGTATGGTGCTGGATACGACCGTCCACACCCGCACCCTCACCGGCGCGTTGGGTACGGCGGCAATCGTCTACTGCCCCGAAATTAACGTACAGGAGAAACCGCAGGTAGGCAGGGTAACGGTCACAAAGAGGGACGCGGAGACGGGTTCAACGGCGCAGGGCGACGCATCCCTCTCCGGCGCGGTGTTCGATTTGCTGGACACGCAGGGCAACCTTGTGGAACGCCTGTATTGCGGCGAAAGCGGCAGCGTAACATCAAAGGAAATACCTTTGGGCGAATACGTTGTAAAGGAAGTTACGCCGCCGACGGGGTATATCCTCTCACAGCAAGGTTACACGGTCAACATCGAATACGCAGGACAGGAAGCGGCAGTCAATACCGTTTCCACTGCTGTAAAAAACACCGTCATCAAGGGGCGCATCCAAATCGTGAAGCATAGCGATGTTCCCGATCCGCAGATAGACCCGGAGAATCCGCAGGTGCAAAAGCCGCTGGCAAGCGTCGTGTTCGACGTATTTCTGAAATCGGCGGGCAGCTACGAAAACGCGAAAGAAACGGAGCGAGACCGCATTACCACGGACGAGAACGGATATTGCCGCACAAAGGACTTGCCTTACGGTGAATACGTGGTGATGGAAACCCTCGGCGCTGACGAGCACAAGGCATGCGACCCCTTTGACGTATTCATCGGTCAGAATGACCGCACCTATTATTTCATCGTGGAGAATGTGGCCTATTACGGCAAGGTGAAGATCGTCAAGACGGACGCTGAAACGGGCAAGGCCATCGCGCAGCCGGGTATCGAATTTAAGGTGAAGAATACCGCAAACGGCGAATGGGTATCTATGAACATTCTGTACCCCACGCCCGTTACCATCGACAGCTATCTCACTAACGCCGAGGGCTGGCTGGTGATGCCTATGCCGCTGCAATATGGCAGCTACGAACTCTACGAGGTACAAAGCTCGCAAGGGTATTTGCTATCGGAAACGCCCATCCCATTTAGAGTAACATCAGACGAGCCGCAGGAATTTCTTGAGGTCAGGATGCCAAATAAGCCCGTCATGGGCAAGGTGATTGTGGAGAAATCGGGTGAAATGCTGGCGGGCGCGGACGAAGTAGAAACCGAGCACGGTATCCGCAATGTTCCCCGCTACGAGGTACGACCCCTCCCCGGCGCGGTGTTTGATATTATCGCCCGCAATGATGTTGTCACCCCGGACGGCACGGTGCGCATGGCGGCAGGAACGATTGCCGATACGCTCACCACCGGCGCAGACGGCACAGCCGAATCCAAGCTGCTGTATCTGGGCGATTACTACGCCGTGGAGTGCCAAGCGCCCAACGGCATGATATTGGATACCACGGAGCATGACTTCTCGCTGGTGTATGAAAATCAGACCACCGCGATAGTGTCATCGCAGGTAGGCATATTCAATGAACGCCAAAAGGCGGCGATATCCCTTGCCAAGCATTGTGAGATGCCCGAAAACGCGGCGGAGGATTTTGAACCGTATGCCAGCGTCGTGTTCGGCTTATTCGCCCGCGAGGATGTAATGACCGCCGACGGCGCGATTGCCATAACCGCTGACAGCTTGATAGAGCTTATCACGCCCGACGCGGATGGCGAAGCAACCGTAACAAGCGATTTACCCTTTGGCAGCTACTATGCAAAAGAACTGCAAACGGGGCCTGCCTACGCGCCGGATGATACCGAATATGACCTTGTATTCGAATACGCTAGACAGGACACGGCCACCGTGGAAATCGCGGTAAACGATGGCAAGGCTATCGAAAACCGCCTGCTGCGTGGTGGCTTAAAGGTAATCAAGACATTTGAGGGCAGGGAAACGCCGATTGCTGGCGTACCCTTCACCGTCACAGGGCAGACCTCGGCGGGAACCATCGTCGAAACCGAAGCCATGACGGATGAAAATGGTGAGATATTGCTGGAGAACCTGCTGGTCGGGCGCTATATCGTCAAGGAACTGGAAAGCGAGCTGACGGCAGGCTATGTGCTTTCCAATGAAGCCGTTGTAACCGTTGCGGCAGATGTTACGCGGGAAGTCTCCATCCACAACAAGCTCATGCGCGGCGACTTGAATATCATCAAGACGTTTGAGGGCAAGGATACGCCGATAAAAGGCGTAAAATTCACCGTTACGGGCAATACGGTCACGGGCTCGGAATATTCCGGCGAGTTTGAAACGGACGAAACGGGCAGTATCCGTATTGAGGGCTTGCCAATTGGAGAATACACCGTCAAGGAAATCGCATCCGAGCTGACAACAGGCTATGTGCTGGCGGTTGAGCAGACCGCCACGGTTGCCCATGAGGAGCTTATTGAGCTGGCGTTTGAGAACAAGCTGGTTCGCGGGAACGTGAAGCTGGTTAAGACGGATAAGGCGGACGGCGCAAAGCTGGCTGACGCGGTGTTCGACCTCTACGGCACGGACGGATTGCAGATGGGCGTATATGTTACCGACGCAGACGGCGAACTGCTCATACAGGATTTGCCGTATGGCACCGGCTACAAGCTGATCGAGTCCGCCGCGCCGGAGGGCTACAGGCTGGATAATGTTGAGTTTGTTTTTGACATTACCGAGGACGGGGCGACGCTGGAATATGCGGCGGTCAACGAAAAAGCTCCCGAACCCACGCCGGAGCCGACGCCAATAGCGACACCCACTACCGTCCCCGGCAATCCGCAGACGGGCGATGAAAGCAACCCCATCCTGTGGCTTATATTGAGCATACTGTGCGTGGCGGGTATCGCTGTCGCTGTGCGCATAGCTGTCCGAAAGAAGCAGACGGAAAAATAGCGAGATACGCGCTATACGGGAGCGGCCTCATAATGGAGCCGCTCCTTTTACATATCCAAAGATATGTAGAAAGAGAGGGCGCAGAATGAATAGATTTCGGAAATACCGCCTTTCCAGAGAGCTTGATACTACCGCGACCGGCAAGCTTCTGTATTTGTTCCTGCTGGACGCCGTGGACGCAAACGGCAAAATCACCATATCGCATCGGCGCATCGGTGAAACGCTGGGTTTGAGCCGTAACACGGTAAGTCGCAATCTCCGCAGGCTGCATAAGCGCGGTTATATCGACGTTATACCGCAGTTCCATGAGGACGGCGGCAGAGCCGCAAACAAATATTTCTTAATGGATTGAAGGGGTGATGAAAAATGAGCGACAGCACGGAAAAACGCATGATAGGTGATACGGGATATGAGGTTCAGCGCAGCTTTTGGATAAACGGCAAGGAAATCCTGCTCGCGGAAAACATGTCGGCCAAGGACGGACAGTTTTACCTTGTGGTGCAATACCGGGAGCATGGCATTCTCTGTGAATATTCGCGGGGTGAAGCCAGCGGCGATTATCTTGAAGTCTTACGTGCATTCACAGGGCGCATCAATGAGGAAATCACTGCGCTGCAATCTGAGCGCGACGCGCTGAATCCCCCCGGCGAATTGTTTTTAGCCGAGCACTGTTATCCTCACAGCTATGCCGACAGCATCGAAAACAAGATGATTGCCATAAAAGCCTCGGCATTCAGCCCTGAATACAGGCGCGACGATATGCAGCTTGTTTTCGCCACGCACGGGAAAGGTACAAGGGCGAACGCGCGGGGCAACGCCGTCTATTGCTATCACCTTAACAACGGCGAGCATACCCGCTTTGAGCGATATGACGTATTGGGAGCGGTGCGCCCAGAGTGTATCCCCGATTGGGCGAAGGAGAACCTTGCCCGCATACAGGATGAAAGAACTAAACCTTCCGAAGAAAAAGAATACGCGAGCAACTATGAGATCACCGAGCGCATTGAAGCGGGGCAAAAAGCATTCGTGCTAGGGTATTGCGAGAAAGCCGTCAATCCCTACGGCACTTGGCAGGGCTATAAAAACCGCAAGAGCGATTTTGATTACGGCCATTATTTTGATGATTACGAAAGCGCAAAAGCGGATTTGCGTGAACGCGCCGCAGCCGAGCAGCAGCGCCTTGATCGCAGTAAGTCTCGCGATAAGGACAGCAGGTAGAGTCTATGAACAACAGAATAATGCGCATCAGCGACGGGCGGGTGTACCGCTGCGTCGAATGCCCCTATCGAAACCGCGAAACCGGCTTTTGCGGTTTCTGTATGCGGAAGGTCATTGACGATATGGCTGCGCTAAAGACGAAGGAAAAGCAGGAAACCGATATCTGACCGCTATACGAAAATACTCAATAAGGAGGTGCGCCGATGGCGACGAAATACCAACTGATTACGCAGGCATACGAAAGCGCCCTGCAAAGAGTGACCACTTCCCCCGCCGCATGGACGACGTTTCTTCGCTCGGCCTGCCGCAACTACAAATGCCGCTTTGACGAGCAAATCCTCATATATGCCCAGCGCCCGGACGCAACGGCAGTGCTTGAAATCGAGCAGTGGAACCGCTTGTTTGGGCGCTGGGTAAACCGGGGCGCAAAGGGCATCGCCGTTTTTGACGGTGAGCACAACGGAAAATCCCGCTTGAAGCATTACTTTGATATTTCCGACACCCACGAAAGCCGCTTTTCTCGTCCCGTTCCACTATGGGAAATGCAGCCGGAATACGAATCGGAGGTCATTGAGCATCTTGAGAATTCCTTTGGCGAGTTGGAGGACGCTTCCACGCTTGCCGCCGCGTTTATATCTACGGCTAAGAACGCCGTGGAGGATAATCTCCCCGATTATCTGCATGAACTCAAATATATCCGCGATGACAGCTTTCTGGAAGATTTGGACGATCTCAATGTGGAGGTGGAGTACCGCTCCGCGCTTCAAAGCAGCGTGGCTTATATGCTGTTAGCGCGGTGCGGCATCGACCCGGACGAACACCTTGAACGCGAGGACTTCCAGCACATAATGGATTTCAACACGCGGCAGACGGTGAACGCGCTTGGTCTCGCCGCCAGCGATATTGCCGAGGCCTGCTTGCGTGAGGTTGCCGTCACCGTCTTAAATATGCAGAAACGGGAGCGAAACGCAAATCGCACATTGGAAACCGCCCCTGCGCAGGGGGATAATATCATCGATAATATAGTCGCGGAAAGGAGCGCTGATGATGGAAGGATTAACGTATCGGATGGAGGGAGATTATCAGGTTCCCAACCTGACGCTGCCGGAGGAGCCGCCCATAATCCTTGGCAAGTTCGCATTGCTAAGAAAGAAGCACCTGAAGCAGAACCGCAGGATACTGTTCGTAAATCTGTTGACGGCAGGGACGCTCAACCGGCATTTGACGGAGATCGAGCAGACGGCGAACGAACGGATGGAACTGCTGACCGCACAGATGGCGACGGCGCAGGGCATAGACGAGCGGATGAAAGCCCAAGACCAGATGAAATGGACAGGCTTGATGAACAACATCAGGCACAGAGCGGAGGAGACGATACTCCAAGACCTGATATTCGTATAAAGCCGCTGCCGACGGAAGCGGCGCAACTCAGTTTGTTCGGTGGAGCGGAGGAAGAAAAATCCCCCGCTTTTTCTTTGCCGTTGCTTTCCCAAGCGCATGAATCCGAATCCATTATCGGCAACCGCTACGAAATCGATGGCAGGCTGTTTGAGGTGGAGAGCTTTGACAAGGACAGCGAACGCGTGCAGTTGAGGGATATAACCTTTCAGAGCGGCGCAGGCTTCCCCATTTTCCGTAATGAACCCGTTTCATTCATACAGCAGTTCACACCCATTGAGCTGAGGCCCGATTTTGAAATAGGAAGCGAACCCGCAAAAGCAGAAATTACGCCGGAGGAATCCAGCGTACTCTCGGATGATGCGGACGCATATTTACCAGCCGAAAAAGAAACGGAGCCGACCGAAGCAGAAATCCTTACTCCTTCATGGGAACAACCCAAGCGCCGGAGCCGCGCGCAGAGCTTTGATCCGCATCCCGAAATCCCCTTATCGGAGCGGCATAACTACCGCATCACGGATGATAATCTCGGTCACGGCGGTGCAAAGACCAAATTCCGTAATAACGTGGACGCCATAAAGACCTTGCAGGTCATTGAAGAAGAAAACAGATTCGCCACGCCGGAGGAGCAAGAGATCTTGGCGCAATATGTGGGATGGGGCGGTTTGCCGCAGGCGTTTGACCCCGAAAACACCTCATGGACAAATGAATACGCCGAGCTGAACGCCCTGCTATCCCCGGAGGAATGGAAAAGCGCAAGGGAAACCACATTGAATGCGCACTATACCTCTCCCACAGTTATCAAAGCTATCTATAAAGCCGTGGAGAATATGGGCTTTGCGACAGGCAATATATTGGAGCCATCCTGCGGAATCGGCAATTTTATGGGGCTTGTGCCGGAGAGCATGAGCGACAGTAAGCTGTTCGGCGTGGAGATCGACAGCCTCACCGGGCGCATCGCCCGCCAGCTATACCAGAAGAACAGCATCGCCGTACAGGGCTTTGAAACCACCGATTTACCCGACAGCTTTTTTGACCTCGCCATCGGCAACGTGCCTTTCGGCAGCTACTCCGTTTCCGACAAGCGGTACGACAAGCATAAATTCCACATCCATGACTATTTCTTTGCGCGGACGCTGGATAAGGTGCGCCCGGGCGGTATCGTGGCGTTTGTGACCAGCAAAGGCACTATGGATAAGAAGAATTCCGCCGTGCGTAAATATATCGCGCAGCGGGCGGACCTGCTGGGCGCGATACGCCTGCCCAACAATGCGTTCAAGGCCAACGCCGGAACGGAAGTCACAACGGACATCATCTTTCTGCAAAAGCGCGACCGCATGGTGGATATTGAACCCGATTGGATTCATTTGGGGCAAACGGATAGAGGTATACCCGTAAACAGCTATTTTGTTGAGCATCCCGAAATGATCCTCGGTGAAATGGCTTGGGATAAATCCATGTACGGGAACGAGAAAGAAACCGCCTGTATTCCTTTCGAGGACGGCGACCTCGCGGCGCAGCTCGACGAAGCCATTACCAATATTCACGCGGAGATCACCGAGTATGAGATGGATGATGATCTGGAGGAAGATCACTCCATGCCCGCCGCCCCTGATGTGCGCAACTTCTCTTATACCGTTGTGGACGGGCAGATCTATTATCGGCAGGACAGCCGCATGGTTCCCGTGGAGATGCCCGTTACGACGCAGAACCGCGTCAAGGGCTTGATCGAGCTGCGGGAGTGCGCCCGCAAGCTGATTGAGTACCAAACCGACAATTACCCCGACGGCGATATTCACGCGGAGCAATCGCGGCTCAACCGCCTATACGATGCCTTTGCCAAGAAATACGGGCTGATTAATTCGCGCGGTAACAGTATCGCCTTTGCGCAGGACAGCGCCTATTGTCTGCTGTGTTCGCTTGAGGTGCTGGACGAAAACGGCGAGCTGGAGCGCAAAGCCGATATGTTCAGCAAACGCACCATCAAGCCGCATATCCCTGTTACCCATGTTGACACGGCCTCCGAAGCATTGGCGGTATCCATGTCCGAACGGGCGCGGGTTGATCTTGCGTTCATGTCGGAATTATCCGGCATAAGCGAGGACGCGCTGGTCAAGGAACTGGAGGGCGTTATCTTCCTCAATATCGGAATCGCCCACACGCAGGAAAAAACGTATGTTACCGCCGACGAATATCTTTCCGGCAACGTGCGCGAAAAGCTGGCGCTGGCCAAAGCCGCCGCCGCTGCTGTGCCGCAGCTTGAAGCCAACGTCAAGGCATTGGAAGCGGCTCTGCCGAAGGATTTGACCGCCGCCGAAATCTCCGTGCGCATGGGCGCGACATGGCTGCCGCCCGATGTGGTGCAGCAGTTTATGTACGAGCTGCTGCAAACCGCGCGGGAGCGGATAAGGGTGCATTACACCGCATACAGCGGCGATTGGAACATCACTGAAAAGAACTATGACCGCACCAATATCCACACCTTCAACACCTACGGCACGCAGCGCGTAAACGCCTATAAGATTATCGAGGAAAGCCTGAATCTGCGGGATGTGCGCGTGTGGGATAAGGTGTATGACGAGAGCGGTAACGAAAAGCGCGTTATCAACAAAAAAGAAACCGCCATCGCGCAGGCGAAGCAGGAGATCATCCGCTCCAGGTTTTCGGAATGGATATGGAACGAGCCTTCCCGCCGCGAACGGCTGTGCCGCCTGTATAACGACAGGTTCAACAGCATTCGCCCCCGTGAATACGACGGATCGCATCTGACCTTCCCCGGCATGAACCCGGAGATCACCCTGCGCAAGCATCAAGTGGACGCCATCGCGCGCATACTCTACGGCGGGAACACGCTGCTGGCGCACGAAGTGGGCGCGGGCAAGACATTCGAGATGGTTGCGGCCGCAATGGAGAGTAAGCGTTTGGGGCTGTGCAACAAGAGCCTGTTTGTCGTGCCGAATCATATCACGGAGCAATGGGCGGCGGAGTTTTTACAGCTTTATCCCTCCGCCAACATCCTTGTGGCGACCAAGAAGGATTTTGAAACCCGAAACCGCAAGAAATTCTGCGCCCGCATCGCCACCGGCGACTTCGACGCCGTAATCATCGGGCATAGCCAATTCGAGAAAATCCCCATGAGCGCCGAGCGGCAGGAAGCCATGATCGAGCGGCAGATCGACGAGATCGCGATGGGCATCGCGGAGGTTAAGGAAAACAAGGGTGAACGCTACACCATCAAGGCGATGGAGAGGATGAAGAAAAGCCTTGAGGTAAAGCTGAAGAAGCTAAACGACCAGAGCCGCAAGGACGATGTTGTTACGTTTGAGGAATTGGGCGTTGACCGGCTGTTTATCGACGAATCGCATTATTACAAAAACCTCTTCTTGCTCACGAAAATGCGCAACGTGGGCGGCATCGCGCAAACAGAGGCGCAGAAATCCTCCGACCTGTTCATGAAAACGCAGTACCTTGATGAAATCACCGGCGGGCGCGGTACGGTATTTGCCACGGGAACCCCGATCAGTAACAGCATGGTCGAGCTTTATACCATCCAGCGGTATCTACAATACTCCGAGCTTGTGCGCCAAGGGCTTCAGCATTTTGACGCTTGGGCGTCCACCTTCGGGGAGACGGCAACGGCCATCGAGCTTGCGCCGGAGGGTACGGGTTACCGCGCCAAGACCCGCTTCGCTAAGTTTTACAACCTCCCCGAGCTCATGTCCATGTTTCGTTTGGTTGCCGACATTCAGACCGCCGATATGCTCAATCTGCCCGTACCAAAGGCAAATTTCCACACGGTTGTCATAAAGCCTAGCCAGTGGCAAAAGGATATGGTTGCGGAGCTGGCCGAACGCGCGGAGAAAATCCGCAAGGGCGACGTTGACCCGCATATCGACAATATGCTCAAGGTGACGAACGACGGACGAAAGCTGGCGCTCGACCAGCGCATGATCAATCCCCTGCTGCCCGACGAGCCGGAGGGTAAGGTTGCGGCCTGTGCCGATAACATCCTCCGCATCTGGGAGGAGGGCAAGGCCGAGCGGCATACGCAGCTTGTTTTCTCCGACTTGTCCACTCCCAAGTCCGCAGATAAGGAAACGGGCGAACGCGCCTTTAACGTCTACGATGATATACGCGATAAGCTGACCGCCAAAGGTGTACCAGCCGAAGAAATAGCCTTTATCCACGACGCCGACACCGAAGCCAAGAAGAAGGAGCTTTTTGCAAAGGTCCGCAAAGGGCAGATTCGCGTATTGCTGGGCAGCACGCAGAAGATGGGTGCCGGAACCAACGTGCAGGATCGGCTAAAGGGGTTGGGCGATCTCGATTGCCCGTGGCGACCGTCCGACTTGGCCCAGCGGCTGGGCAGAATCGTCCGGCAGGGCAACAAAAACGCGGAGGTGGATATTTACCGATATGTCACGGAGGGGACGTTCGACAGCTATTTATATCAGCTCGTTGAGAATAAGCAGAAGTTCATCGCGCAGATTATGACCAGCAAGGCTCCCGTGCGCGTGGCCGAGGATATAGACGAAACCGCCCTCAGCTACGCCGAAATCAAGGCGCTTGCGACGGGTAATCCTCTCATCATCGAGAAGTGCCAGCTTGAAATGGATGTTGGCAAGCTAAACCTGCTCCGCGCCAGCCATTTAAGCCAGAAATACGCGCTGGAGGACAAAATCCTAAAGGAATACCCGCAGGAGATTAAGCGGCTGACCGAGCGAATAGAGCGATACAAGCAGGATATAGCGACAGCCGGGAAAAACCCGGCAAGCAAAGACCACTTCCCGCCCATGAAAATCGGCGGGATTCTTTTTGCCGATAAAGCCGATGCGGGCAAGGCGATTATCCAAGCCTGCAAGGCCATGATCTCCTCCGATCCTGTGCCTTTGGGCGAATATCGGGGCTTTCAGATAATATTGGCATTCGACTCGTATCAGAAGGAGTACCGCGTTACGCTGTCCGGGGCGCTGTCCCATACCGTGACGCTCGGCACGGACATCCACGGCAACATCACGCGGCTGGATAACGCCATTGACGGCTTGGAGAACGCGCTTTTCAAATGCAAGAGCAGGCTTGATGATACGCACGCCCAGCTAAAGGCCGCGCAGGGCGAGGTGCTGCGCCCCTTCCCGCAGGAGCAGGAGTATCAGGAGAAATCCGCACGGCTGAAGGAGGTTAACGCCCTGTTGAATATGGATGAGAAGGATAGCGCGATTCTGGACGCTGAACCCGATGAGGGCGAAGCGGAGGTTGTGGCGAAGGTGGCGGGGATGGAGCGGTAAGCTACGGGCGGCATTAGTTTAGGCTAATGCCGCTATCTGAAGAGCATTAATAAATGTAATTTGGATTAATATATGCTATAATTCTCAAGAAAGTACGAACTTTAATCGGGGTGATATAATGGATAGCTCAATGATCATGCAACAGCCGAACAATAAGCTAACCACGGATCAATTTACTGGTTTTGAGAGATTCTTGGAATCATACGGATTGCCCATCGACAATGTGATTGCATCACAAGAAGAGCGGCAACGCATTATGCAAGCTCTGCCTGACTTTCTGAACAGTTTACCGATGGAAGCAAGGCACGATGCCCGATATTTATCGAAATTTGTTGCTGGTAGCGCGGTTGGGTTATTTGACGCTGCATTAAATTTCGTTTGGAATGAGGTCGTTATTAGTCTTCGCAAAAAAATAATAGTATATGGCTTGGAATATTTCTATGATAATGCAATAGGCGGCACATTTCGAGAGCAATATAAAGATGAGAATGATCTTCCTTCGGTAAAAGATCAAGTTCTAATAGATACATGTAAGAAACTTGAATTAATATCTGATTTGCTACATAGAAAGCTTTGTCATATTCTTGATATGCGGAATCAAGTGGGGTCGTCCCATCCAAATGATTATGCGATCAATGCATATGAACTCCTTGGGTGGTTGCAAACTTGTATTCAAGAAGTTTTCATGGATAAAATATCCGAAGCTGCATTAACAGTAAAGTCGCTTATTGATAATGCCAAGAGGATCACTACTGTTATTGATCAATCATATTTAACTCAATTTGATAAATCTGTAAAAGACTTATCCTCCAACTTAGCCTCAAACCTGTTAACAAGCTTATTTGGTATCTTTGTTTCTCCTTCTTATGAAGATCGAAGCGTTGAACGAAAAAACATACTAAATCTGGCTATTATCACTTGGCAATATTGTAGCGAAAAAACAAAATTTTCTTTAGGAGAGAAAATTGATTCATATCGAGCAAACCTTGATGAGTATAAGACAACACAAGCTGAATTGTTTTTTTCTAAATGTGGTGGAGAAAGGTATTTCTCTAAGGATGCTAAGATAATCAAGCTTACTTTACTCTGTGAACAGCTAGAAAGCACACATTATGCATGGGATAATTATGCACACGAGGTTCCTGTAGCAAGAGATATTATGTCAATGATCCATTCCGTATCGGATATACCGGAAATACGAATGGAAACATTGCTTAAGACATTCCTACTCTGTCGTATTGGTAATGATCGTTATTATTACGAAGGCATATCTCCCGGTGGACAAAAATTTTATGATCGATTGTTTTCTATATTAGATGAGAAGTGTGTTCTAATTGTTGTAAATCTACTCTCGAAAAATGAACACTTTCTAATAGGTACTTATAGACCCAAGCACGTAAAAGCTGTTTGCTCACTAATGAAATCAGAAATGCTTAGTGATAAATGCAAGGAAATGTTAGACTATATTATTGATTTCAAAGGCAAGTTACAAACTGCTTTTGTAACTAAGGATTTCAAGGTATTAGCGGTCGGAAAAATTGATTATTAAGCACAATATCTATCAGAATTTGAATTAGCTTATCGTTAATTTCATGGCCGTCCGGAAAAACCGGGCGGCTTTTCCTATTTACAGGAGGTGTTCCAATGCCCTATATCCCCCCAGAGGTTATTTCCGAAGCCAAAAAAATAGATCTACTGACCTACCTCCAAAACTACGAGCCGCAGGAACTTATCCGCTTCGGCGGAAATGTCTACACCACCCGCACCCACGGCAGCCTGAAAATATCCAACGGAAAATGGTACTGGTTCAGCCGAGGCATCGGCGGGCGCTCGGCGCTCGATTATCTCATAAAGGTACGGAACATGAGTTTTCTGGATGCGGTGCAGCATCTAGCAGGGCAGGCGGCGATACAACCGCCTGCTTTTTCATATCCGGCGAAGCAGGCAGAAGCGAAAAAATTTACGCTACCTTCTTCCAATCGCACCGCCACACATGCGATAGACTATCTTTCGCGGCGCGGCATTGACCATGATATCCTTTCGTTTTGCCTACAAACAGGGCGGCTGTATGAAAGCCACCCATACCGCAACGCCGTATTCGTTGGGTTGGATGAAAACGGAACGCCGAGATACGCCGCCCTGCGCTGCGAGGGCTTCATGGGCGAAGCCGAGGGGAGCGATAAGCATTATTCGTTTGCCATCCCACCGCAAGACACCAGCGACGCCGCGCACTTATTTGAATCGCCTATAGATTTACTGTCATACGCTACCCTGCTGAAGCTGCATGGGCGGGATTGGCGGAGGGATCACATGCTATCGCTTTCCGGCGTGTATCGCCCGAAGGATAACGCCGAGGATACGGCCATCCCCGCCGCGCTGGAACGGTTTCTGGAGAACAATCCGCATATCAAAACGGTTATCCTACGGTTTGATAACGACGCCACCGGACGGCTGGCGGTGCAGACCATCCGGGCGGTGCTGCCGGAGAAATACGAAATCATCAGCAAGCCGCCGCCCTCCGGCCACAAGGATTACAATGATTATCTGTGCAGCCGCTTGAACATAACCCGCGCTAAACCGAGAACGCTGGACGGGCGATAGTATTCACGCCTAAGATTTTCGATCCCGAATAAAATCGAGATATCCGACATAGCAAAGGGCGCATCCGAAACGGCGGCGCTTCTTTCTTTTTCGGCAGGTGAACCCAGAAGATCGAGCTTTCGGAATGCATTGTACCGGCAAGCATCGCCTTTGGATAGCCTCCGGCGTCCACGGCACTTGTTAGGAGCGCTCCGCTCCCCTAAAACCCCACAGAAAGGAAGAGCTTATGCGAAAACGAAATATCCAAATCATCACGCGCCTCGATAAGATCGAGCACCAGCATTTTCAAAAGCGCGTTAAAAAATCGGGCCTATCGCAGGAGGCGTTTGTACGTCACTTAATCAACGGCCTCGTTCCCACCGACGTACCGCCCCCCGATTACTACACCATGATGCGCGAGCTTCACGCCATCGGCACGAACCTGAATCAGATCGCGCAGAAAGCGAACGTGCTGAACGTCATCGACGTTAAGCGATACGACGATAATACCGCAGCGCTAAAAAAGGCTGTCGTGGAAATCACAAACGCCGTCATGCTGCCCCGGAAGATAGAGTAATGGCCATTACGTCAATCTGGAGCGTCAAGGGCTGGCTGGGTAAGCTGCTAATCTACGCCGAGAATCCCGACAAAACTCAAGACCCCGCTTATTATGAAAAGCAAGGCATGACTGCGGCGCAGGCGCAGGGGCTTTCGGATGTAATCGACTACGCTTCCCAAGCCCGAAAGACGCAGATGACGAACGAAAACGCCGTTATCCTCCGGCACTACGTATCGGGCGTGAACTGCGACCCGGACACGGCGAGGGACGAGATGATTGCGGTCAAAAGGAAATTCGGGAAAGAGGATGGCGTCGTCGCCTATCATGGAATTCAATCCTTTGCCCCCACGGATTTACAGGCCGGATTGACGCCCGACATGGCGCACGAAATCGGCGTTAATCTGGCAAAACGGTTATGGGGCGACAAATATCAGGTGCTCGTGGCAACTCATTTGGACAAGGCCAATCATCTCCACTCCCACTTCATCGTCAATACTGTTTCTTGGACGGACGGCATCCGTTACCATCGCACCGAGCGCGATTACTACAATATGCAAATCGAATCCGACAAGCTCTGCCGGGAATACGGGCTTTCCATTATCGAGGAACCCAAGCGCGGCAAATCGCAGCATTACGGCGAGTGGAAAGCGGAGAAAGAGGGTAATCTCACTTATCGCGGGATGCTGAAAGCCGAGCTAGACCATGCCATACTGGAATCCATGACCGAGCGGCAGCTATGGGATAACCTCTATAAAAAGGGCTGGCGTATCAAGTTCGGCAAGGATATTACCGTATGCCCGCCGGGTAAGGACAGGGGCTTGAAGCTGTATCGGAATTTTGGCGAGGATTATTCCATCGCCGCTATCCGCAATCGGATACTGGCGAACAGCCGCCCGCAGCGCATCCTCATCCCGCCGGAGAAGCCGCCCAAGCGCGCGCGCCTCGTCGGGCAACTGCATACGGCAAAACGGATTGCAGGGTTTCGCGCCCTGTATTTTTCTTATCTCTACAAAATGGGCGTCCTGCCGAAAAAGAAGCGAAAAAATCCGAACAGCGTGTATTTCCTGTTCCGTGAGGATATTCGCTTCATCCAGAACATTTCAAGGGAAACGCGTCTGCTGGTAGCGCACAAAATCGACACTGCCGAGCAGCTTACCGTTCACAAGGATGGGCTGGCGTCTGAAATAGCTGGTCTGGTGGAAGCGCGAAAGCAGTTGCGAAACAGGGCGCGAAGCGAAAAGAACGAGGATAAGCTGGCGGCGATCAAAACCGAAATTGCCTCTTTGTCCACTGAAATCGGTGAACTGCGAAAGGAGGTGGTGCTGTGCGAGGATATTGAATCGCGGTCTGCCGTGATGAAGGAAAAAATCCGCAAGGCGGCGGATGACAACAAATCCAAGGGAAAGGAGATGAAGAAACATGAACCATTCAGGGGACGCCGCTGAACAAATTGTGCGGTTGAGCTTGGAGGGCATCGAGGTTGCCGCACGGATCACCGGCACGGCGGCGAAGGAGCTTGCTACCTTTATCGTTGCGGCGCTTAAAAACGAGAGCGGTAATCTGAAGCTCAAAGGCAAGGCGCGGATGGCATCCATGCTCAAATCTGGAAAGTCATTGGAGATATTCTCCGTCAAGAACAGCGACCTGCAGAAATTCATGCAGGGGGCAAAGCAGTACGGCATCGTCTACTGCGTGCTGCGCGACCGAAAGAACGCTCTAAACGGCGACGGCATGAGCGACATTCTGGTGAAAGCGGATGACGCGCCCAAAATCAGCCGCGTAGTGGAACGCTTCAAGTTTGCGACGGTGGACATGGCGAAGATCGAGCGCGAGATCGTCAACGCCAAAGCCGAAAAAGCGCAGGCGGGCGCAGGACAACCCGCACCGGACGTGAGCGATACCGAAAAGCTGCTCAACGACCTTTTAGGTACGGATGAGGGCAAGACCGCGCCCGACAAGCAGCCGGAGCCGCAGCAAGCGGACGCGGCCAAGACCACCCCGGCGAAGGAGCCGCCCGTAAACCCCGAAAAGGCAAGGACAGAGAAACCCCTTCCGTCCGAGCCTATCTTAGAGAGCAGAAGCAAGTCCGCAGAGGGTACTTTGAATAAGAAGCCGTCCGTTCGCGGGGAAATCCGCGATATAAAAGCGGCGCGGCAGGCAAAGGAAGAAGCGGGTACGCCCAAGCGTGAGAATACGGCGGCAAAGCCGAAAGCCAACACCTCCACCATCCATCAGCAGCCGCAGAACGCGCGAAAATCCAAAAAATCAAAAGGGAGATAATCGACATGGCTAATTTCGATGACTTACTGAATAACACCCCGCAGGAATACGACCCACCGCAGCTTTCCAAGGAGGAATATGCGGAAAAGAAAAAGGCTGAGCGCGAGGAAGTGTTTGCGCTGTCCGACGCTGCCGTTCATGCTGTTTCAGCAGACAGCGAGCAATTCCAAGCATTCCTCGACGTGCAGGCGCGGCTTGACCGCTACAGCGCGGTGAACACGCTGCTCATCTACGCGCAGAACCCCGAGGCTTCCCGACTGGGCGACTTCGATTATTGGAAACGGCAGAACTGTTCCGTGAAGCCGGGTGAAACCGCCATATCCATTCTGGAGCCGCATTCGTATACCAAGGAGGACAACACACTGGGAACGGGCTACAACGTCAAAAAGGTTTTCGATATCTCGCAGGTGGATGCCCGCAAGCTGAAGGAAAAACCCGCGACCAGCTACACCGAGCGCCAGCTTTTGGGGGCGCTTGTTTCAAAAGCGCCGGTAAAGATCGTTGGCGTGGACACCATGCCCGCGTCCGTCCCGGATGAGTTTGCCAGCTTCTACGATCAAGCCAACGACCAGATTCTTGTTCGCAGGGGAATGGAATTTCACAATACCTTCCGCAGCGTGGCGCACGAATTGGCGTATGCCGACCTGACCACAGGCCCGGATACGCAGGCTGACCCATCGTTCTCGGCTTACTGCGCTTCTTACCTTCTCTGTAAAAAACATGGCGTAGATGCAAGGGGTTTTACCTTCGGAGACGCCCCCGACGTGTTTGACGGCATGGACGCGCAGGCAATCAAGGGCGAGCTTTCGCAAATCCGCGACGCTGCGGAAAATATCGTGGGGCGCATGGCGCGGCAGCTTGAGGCGGCGCAAAAGGCGGCGAAATCCCAAGACACGAGGTAGCGGCTATGAGGGCAAAGCAAAAATTCGTTGCCCTTGACGAGTATGAGGAAGGAGCGGTGATTCAGGGGCTGATGTTGCTTCGCAACGAGGAGCTTGAGTCCGGCGGATCGGATGACTTCATCGGTGATCTCATTATCAAGGTCATCCGCTCCCCGCAGCGGAAAGCGAGGGCGCGGGATGAAGCGAGATAACCCGAGGCAGACCCTTATCCTCTCCGCGTTCGGCTTAATCCCCGTGGTGTGGTTGGCACTGTTCGTCGCCCCGGCCATCTCGGGCGGACTGCCGGAGATTATGCGCAATCTCACGGCGGCGCTGAACAATCCTTTTCAAATCGAATGGTGCGGAGACAGCCTGAAAGCTGTCTTTCTTTTTACCGCCGCCTACAGCGTGGGAATCGGGATTTATCTCTCTACGCGCCGGAACAAACGCCCGCGTGAGGAGCACGGCAGCGCCAAATGGGGCGAAGCCGCCGCCGTCAATCGCAAGTATGCGGACAGGCGGTTCTCCGAGAATAGAATCCTCACCCAAAACGTGCGTGTTGGCTTTGACGCGCATAAGCACCGGCGCAATCTCAACGTCCTTGTGTGCGGTGGCAGCGGCGCGGGCAAGACGCGCTTCTACGCGAAACCCAACGTGATGAATTGCAGCGCCAGCGTCAGCACGGTCATTCTGGACCCGAAGGGAGAAATCACTCGCGATACCGGGCGGTTGCTTCAACAAAGCGGCGCGGAGGTCAAGGTGCTGGATTTAATCAACATGCACCGCTCGCATTGCTATAACCCCTTTGTGTATCTGCGGGACGATAATGACGTGCAGCGATTGGTGACGAATCTGTTCAAATCCACCACGCCGAAGGGTGCGCAAAGCCAAGACCCGTTTTGGGATACGGCGGCGAGTATGCTCTTGCTGGCGCTCGTATTCTATCTGAAATACGAAGCGCCGGAGGATGAGCAAAACTTTCCGATGGTGATGGATATGCTTCGGGCGGGTGACGTGCGCGAGGACGACGACAGCTATCAATCGCCGCTGGACGAGCTCTACGACCGGCTGGAAATGCGCGATCCCGATCACATTGCGGTAAAATACTACCGCGATTACCGCTCCGGGAGCGGCAAGACGCTCAAGAGCATTCAAATCACGCTGGCGTCGAGGCTGGAAAAATTCAACCTTGAAAGCCTTGCCGCCCTTACCGTTACCGACGAATTGAACCTTATGAGCATTGGCGAGAAAAAGACCGCGCTGTTCATCGTCCTGCCGGACAATGACAGCAGCTTTAACTTTCTCGTTTCAATCCTCTACACCCAGCTTTTCCAGCAGCTTTTCTACAGCGCCGACCATAAGCACGGAGGCTCGCTGCCCGTCCATGTTCATTTTTTGATGGACGAATTTGCGAACGTGAGCTTGCCGGACGATTTTGACAAGATACTCTCCGTCATGCGCTCACGCGGCGTATCGGTGAGCATCATCCTGCAAAACATGGCGCAGCTAAAGGCGCTGTTTGAAAAGCAATGGGAATCTATCGTGGGAAACTGCGATGAATTTCTCTATCTCGGCGGCAACGAGCAATCCACCCACAAATACGTTTCCGAGCTTCTTGGCAAGGAAACGCTGGACACCAACACATACGGAAAATCCACAGGGCAGCACGGCAATTACAGCACCAACTACCAGAACGCGGGGCGGGAGCTTATGACCCCGGACGAGGTACGGATGCTGGATAACCGGCTCGCCCTTTTATTCATACGCGGGGAGCGCCCGGTCATCGACGAGAAATATGACCTCCTGCGTCACCCCAACGTGTCAGGAACTGCGGACGGCAAGGCCGCTCCGTTCATACACGGAGAAACCACAGGCTCTGTTGGCACGCTCGTCTTTGATGATGATATCGACCCGGCAAAGCTGCCGGAATTGCCCGACGCTTCGGACATCGACTATGAACTGCTGTCCGAGGAGGATTTGGAAGCATTATTTAATATTGAGGAGGACAAACCCCATGAGAAAAAATGAACCCAAAAGCAATAGGTTGGATATGCCGCGCGGCGTCCGAAAGGGCTTTCGTATCTATGCGGCCATCGTGCTGGTTTTTGCGCTGACGCTGGGCATTGGCTCAACGGCGCTTGCCGCCGACGATCCCATCGCCGTTGTCGATAATCTCTCCGAGTTTATCTTCGGGATCATCCGCGCAATCGGGCTGATTCTGCTTGGCTTCGGCATCGTACAGATCGGCTTGTCGCTGAAAAGCCACGATCCGTCGCAGCGCGCGAACGGCTTCCTAACCCTCGCCGGTGGCGTCATCATAACCTTTGCCAAGGAGATTCTCGACCTTATAACGGGAGGTTGATTGCCATGCAGGAGCATATCGAAAAATGCCAATGCTTTATCCACTCCTTGAAGCAGCAGGACGGGAAAAACATCTTGGCCGAAGCAACCATAATCAAGCGGCTGGGCGATAATGACTACCTGGCCGACTACAACGGCACAAAATGCCACGCCATGTTCAATCCATTTGTCGGGCGCTACTTTGTGGATGACAAATACGGCGTCATACGTGAGCAGACGGAGCGTGGCGGCAGATAAGCAGGCGGCGGGGGAAACCCCGAAAGGGGGGGGGTGGCCTGTTTTGGAAAAGGAGGTGGTTCTTTGAATTGGATTATACAAAACCTTGAAAACGCTTTGAAAACTTGGAACGAAAAGCTGGCTGAAATATTTCAGCTGCTGACCCAAAGCCCCGAAACCTTCAAGGGCGGCGGGATATGGAGCGTCATATTGGACATCCACGACGCGGTACAGGCCATTGGGCTTGGGCTGCTGGTGCTGTTCTTTGTGGTTGGCGTGATGAAATCCCTCGGAAGCTTCGCGGAGTTGAAGCGACCCGAGGTGGCGGTAAAGGTGTTCGTGCGCTTTGCCTGCGCAAAGGCGGCGGTCACGTATGGCTTACAATTGATGCTGGCGCTGTTCTCCATCGTACAGGGGCTTGTATCACGGATTATGTCGGCGGCGGGATTTGCGGGAGCGCAGAATACCATATTGCCGGAGGGCATCAAGACCGCGATTGAGAACGTCGGCTTCTTTGAGAGCATCCCGCTTTGGGCGGTGACGCTGCTGGGCGGCCTGTTCATCACGGTATTGAGCTTCATCATGATTATGTCCGTCTATGGCCGCTTTTTTAAGCTCTATATGTACACGGCCATCGCGCCCGTTCCGCTTGCGTCCTTCGCGGGCGAGCCTACGCAGAGCATGGGTAAATCGTTCTTGAAGTCATATGCGGCGGTGTGCCTGGAGGGCGCAATCGTGGTGCTGGCCTGCATCATCTTTTCCTTGTTCGCATCCACCCCGCCCGTGGTTGACCCTAGCGCGGCGGCGGTGACGCAGGTTTGGAGCTATGTAGGCGAGCTCATTTTCAACATGCTCGTACTGGTCGGCGCGGTGAAGATGGCCGACAGGCTGGTGCGTGAGATGTTGGGTTTATAGCGATTGGAGGTATCGAATTGGAAGTTAAGATAAACAAGGAAATCCGCAACTATACCGAAAGCATGTTTTTCGGGTTATCGCTGCGGCAATGCATATTCTCGGTTCTTGCCCTCGGCGTAGCCGTTGGCATTTTCTTTGGCCTGCGCGACTATTTAGGCACGGAAACCGTGTCATGGATATGCGTGATGGGCGCTGCGCCCTTCGCCGCGATGGGCTTCATCACCTATCATGGCATGAGCGCGGAGCAATTCGCGTGGGCGTGGATTAAGTCAGAGTTTCTCATGCCCAAGCGCCTGATGTTCAAGAACGAGAATATTTACTATGAAGCGGTGCGCCCGCTTCTTGAAAATCCGAAGAAGGAGGGCAAGAGGTGTGCCTAAAACATTGCAAACATGGACGAAGGAAAACAAGGAGCGCTTCATCGTGCCGAAAGGCGTCCAAGATATAATTCCCGTCCACACGATATACGAGGACGGGATTTTTATTATCACAAAGGGCGTCCTCGGCGGGAGCAAGTACAGCAAGACCTTCAAGTTTACCGACATTAACTACGCCGTCGCTTCCCGCGAGGACAAGGAGAGTATGTTCCTCGACTATTCCGAATTGCTCAATTCCCTCGATTCCGGCGCGACGGCGAAGATCACCATCCGGGCACGGCGGCTCAGCAAGGCCGATTATGAGGCGAACATCCTCATCCCCCTTATCGAAGATAGGCTTGATAAGTACCGCAAGGAGCTTAACGCCATGCTGCTGAAAAAGGTGATGGAGTCTAACGCCATTGTCCTCGATAAGCTGATTACCATTACGGTGTGCAAAAAGAATATCGAGGAAGCGCGAGCGTATTTCACCCGCGTGGGCGCGGACTTGACGGCGCACTTCTCGCATCTCGGCTCCAAATGCGTGGAACTCGACGCAAACGAGCGTCTGAAAATCCTCCACGACTTCTATCGTCCCGGCGAGGAAAGCAGCTTCCACTTCGATATGAAAGCGGCCATGCGGCGCGGTCACGGCTTCAAGGACTATATCTGCCCCGACAGCATGGAGTTTGACAAGAGCTTTTTCAAGGTAGGCGAACGGTTCGGGCGAACACTGTTCCTAAAGGAGTACGCATCCTATATCAAGGATACCATGATTACAGAGCTGACCGAGCTAAACCAAAACATGATGCTTTCCATCGACATCCGGCCCGTCACGATGGACGAAGCGGTGCGCGAGGTTGAAAAGCGTGTACTCGGCGTGGAAACCAATATCACGAACTGGCAGCGGCGGCAGAACAGCAATAACAATTTCAGCGCCATCGTGCCGTATGATTTGGAGCAGCAGCGGCAGGAGAGCCGCGAGTTTCTCAACGATATAACCAGCCGTGACCAGCGTATGATATTCGCCACCGTGACCATCGCGCACACGGCGGCAACCAAGGAGCAGCTTGACGCGGACACGGAATCCCTGCTGTCCACGGCGCGAAAGCACCTGTGCCAGATCGCCCCGCTGAATTTTCAGCAGCTTGACGGCTTGAACACCGTCCTGCCCTTCGGCCATACCAAGGTGATGGCGATACGCACGCTCACCACGGAGAGTCTTGCTGTCCTCATGCCCTTCAAGGTTCAGGAGGTCATGGACAAGGGCGGCATCTACTATGGGCAGAACGCCATATCCAACAATCTCATTATGTGCCTGAAGGAACACTTGCTCAATTACTCAGCGTTCCGGCTGGGCGTACCCGGCAGCGGGAAATCCTTCGGCGCAAAGATGGAGCTGGTCATGATTGCACTGATGTTTCCCGACGATGATATTCTTGTATGCGACCCGGAGAACGAGTTTTCCCCGCTCATTAAGGCGCTGGGCGGCGAGGTCATCCGCATCGCGCCGGGGAGCGACGATCACATCAACGCGCTCGATATGGTGGAGGGCTACGGCGAGGGCAGCGACCCGGTGATCGACAAGAGCCAGTTTGTATGCTCCCTTTTTGAGCAGCTCGATAAAAACGGGCTGATGCCGGAGGAAAAGAGCATCATAGACCGCGCTGTACGCAACATCTACAACGAGTATCAGGATGGCGGCAGGCTGCCCACGCTTGTGGCGCTGCGGGAGGAGCTCCTAGAGCAGCCGGAGCCGGAGGCCAAGCGGCTGGCGCTCAAAATGGAGCTGTTTACCAACGGTTCGCTTAACGCTTTCGCCCACAAGACCAACGTTGACCTCAATAATCGCATGATCAACTACAACATCATGGATTTGGGCTCGCAGCTTAAAACGATGGGGCTTCTGGTTATCACCGACGCTATGATCAATCGCGTCACCGATAACGGGCGCAAGGGCAAGCGAACGCATGTTATTCTCGATGAATTCCACGTCGTTTTCGAGAACGAGCATAGCGGAAACTTCTTTAACTCTGCGTGGCGGCGTTTCCGCAAAAGGAACGGGTATCCCACGGGGATTACGCAGAACGTGGAGTATCTTCTGGATTCCGTGCTGGCGAGCACCATGCTTTCTAACTCGGAGTTTATCGTCATGCACAATCAGGCAGCGAGTGACCGCGATAAGCTGGCCAAACTGCTGAATATCTCCAATGAGCAGATGAGCTATATTACCAACGCCAAGGAGGGCAGCGGGCTTATCCGTATCGGCAGCGCCTTGATGCCTTTCAAAAACGAGTTTAACCGTTCAACCGAATTGTACCGCTTGATGTCAACCAAGCCAAACGAGACTATGGTGAACTAAGAATTTAATCGAGAAAGCGCAGGCAGGCTGCGAAAAGGTCTGTCTGTGTCTTTTAAAAATGGAGGTGCCGAATGAAACGATGGTTAGCAATATCGGCGGTTATTGTGCTCACCGCCGCGCTTTTTTTCTCCGGCTACCAGCTATGGCAATACTCCGCTGACGAGCAGGAAGCCGAGGAGCAGTATGACGTTTTGGCGGAGTTAATCGCGAAGCCGCCGCCCGCAGCATCCACGCCGGAGCCAAACGGAGATGGTTCCGGCGAAGCGCCCGCGCCCGAATGGACGCCGCTTGACCAGTACGGGGCGCTGTTTGAACAAAACGCCGATATGATAGGCTGGATAACGATTGAGGGCATTGGCGTGGATTATCCCGTCATGCATACGTCCGACCGACCGGATTACTATCTCAACCACGACTTTGAGATGAAATCCAGCAAACACGGCGTTCCCTACGTTGCCGAGCACTGCTCCATCGACCCGCATAGCGATAACGTGACCATTTATGGCCATCACATGAAAAGCGGCAAGATGTTCGGCGTTCTCGCAAACTACAGCGATGACGATTACTGGCGGGAGCATCCCGTCATTCGCTTTGACACCCGTGCGGGCTTTGGAGAATATGAGATATTCGCTGTATTCAAGGTGAATCCCGACGATTTTAAGTACAATCTGTTCACCAATGCTGCTGACGCTGCGGAGTTTAACGAGTATGTTCGACGGTGCAAGGCGCTCTCTTTTTATGATACGGGCGTTACGGCGAAATACGGCGATAAACTGATTACGCTCTCTACCTGCGATAACTCGCAACGGAGCAACAGGTTTGTGGTTGTGGCGAGGAAAGAGGGAGTTGTACCTTCGCTGTCTATCAAGCTGTCCTATTCTCTGCCAATCACGCTACGAGCGTTAAGGCCAATGCGTATGCCCATGTCGCCGTTGCCTTTGGTTTGGAAGTAAATGTTAATACGGATTGTATGCTAGACCCTTCCGCAACCAAGAGATAGCCGTGTAGGATGTGCTTCACGGCTATCAGCTTATTCAATGCATCTTCTGCGGCGAATGTAGCGGCGAAAGCGAACAATGGAGTATGCGCTTAATCTGTTTCTTCGGGAGTATATCTGTGTATCAGCAAACAGCCGGTAAATAGAGACAAATATGACCGTAACACATCAAATATATTTTCTATCATACAATAGCGCGGCGTTCAGCACCACAAGCACCGACCCGGCATTATGAACCAGCGCGCCGGAGATCGGCCCCAAAATACCAAGAACGGATAGGATGATCGCCACAAAGTTTATTGCCATTGACATAGCGATGTTCGTTTTTATCAGCTTTACCGTCGCATTTGACAGCCGCTTCAAGTAGGGGATTTTGGCGATATCGTCGCCCACAAGGGCAATATCGGCGGCTTCTATCGCGATGTCGCTTCCCATGCTGCCCATCGCCACGCCGACGCTTGCGGTTTTTAAGGCGGGCGCGTCGTTCACGCCGTCGCCAATCATGCAAACATTACGCCCCGCTTTTTGCATGGCCTGTATCCGTTCGACCTTATGCTCCGGCAATAATTCGGAATGGATGTCGTTAATTCCGACTTGCGCCGCGAAAAAGTCCGCCGTCTGCGCATGGTCGCCTGTCAGCAATACCGCTTCCGTATTGGCTTCCCGAAGTTCTTGTATCATCGTTTTTGCAGAAGCGCGCAGCGTATCGGATAAAGCCGCGATCCCAATGATCGTATTTTCACGGGCAATAATGATAGTCGCTTTTCCTTGCTTGCGCAACCGCTCAAGCGCGGCTAGTTCGGTTTCGCCAGCAGTCACGCCATTGCCTTTAAGAAAGGCGCTGTTACCGCACAGCAAGCGTTTTCCGTCCATGAATGCGTAAACGCCTTTGCCGGGTATCATACGGAAACTATCGACCTCCGACAGCGCCGCGCCTTGCTCTTTCGCGTATGAAACGATGGCTTTTCCGAGGGGGTGTTCAGAGCGCGCTTCCGCAGAGGCCGTCAGCCTTAACAACTCGGCGGTGGGCAGCATTTCATCGAAAGAAATCATATCGCTCACGGTCAGGTTGCCATGCGTAAGCGTTCCGGTTTTATCGAAGGCGATAATATCGACCTTGCCCATGTTTTCGAGCGCCTCGCCGGATTTGATGATTACACCGTGTTTTGTAGCTTGCGCGATAGCGGCCATGATTGAGGTGGGCGTAGCCAGCGCGAGCGCACAGGGGCAGAATACAACGAGAATCGTTACCGCCCTCGTAATATCGTCGCGAAATACGTTATGAGCGCGATAGCAAGGGCTATCGGAACCAGCCATGCCGCCCATTTATCGACGAGTCGCTGCATGGGCGCTTTATTATTCTCGGCTTCCTGAACAAGCCGTATCAACTTCCGCAAAGAGGAATTTTCGCCTATTTGCGTAACGCGGATGTCGATTGAGCCAAAGCGGTTGATGGTTCCGCAGAAAACCCCGTCGCCCATCGCTTTATCTACGGGGAGTGATTCGCCCGTTATAATGGATTGGTCGATAGA
>QMCD01000416.1_pt1 | contig 50216 bp, 30 predicted proteins | sample 1821841 | NCBI WGS metagenome assembly QMCD01 (sample SAMN01991225, study PRJNA193472) | Termite gut metagenome, whole genome shotgun sequencing project. | isolation source: worker | host: Macrotermes natalensis
TCATAAATCTCATGTTTTCACCGCATATAGATGGTGTTTACACCACATATATGCGGTTCTTGGACGGGATATAGATGGTTCGCGCACCGCATATATCCCGTCCAAGCACCGTATATATCCCGTCCAAGCACCATATATATCCCGTTTAAGCACTGTATATCAGCGTATTACAATCAAATCACCGGCAAAAAACAGAGTGAGGGTAACTTCTACCCTCACTCTACCCTCACGCTTACCCTCACCTATTCAAACGCCGATGAATAAAGGGATACGTGAGGGGTGAGGGTAGAATCGCTCGAAACCCTGGGAGGGAGAATTCGTCTCGTGGGACGAGAAATTTCATCTCGTGAGACGAATGAAACCGTCCCGTGAGACGAATGAAACCGTCTCGTGGGATGAAAAAATTCGTCCCACGGGATGAATGTATTTGCCGCCATGAATAATGCAGGTAAGAGGTAGAAAGGTATTTTAGTCGAAAAACTAAGGCATTTGGTCTAAAAAAGGTCGATACGCATTGCGCTTCTCTCTACTTTTGCCGCATCAATTAAATAAAAAAAGATATGCGAAAACTGATTTTAAGTGTAATAATGATTATCGGATTATTCACAGAAGTGGCGGCACAATCGTGCGGAACTATACGAGGAGTTGTTGTGGATGCGGCATCGGGACAAACCTTGCCTTATGTTAATGTGGTGGTACTGAATAGCAATCCTTTCGTGGGTGTAACAACCGGTGAACAGGGAACTTTCAACCTCCCTTCATTACCGATTGGACGCTACAATATTCAAGCTTCCTTTGTGGGATACGAGCCGGCAACAATCCGTGAAGTAATGGTATCGTCTGCTAAGGAAGTGATACTGGAGATTTCGATGAAAGAAAGCCTGACGGAGTTGAAAGAAGTGGTGGTACGGCCGAAAACAAACAAAGAAGCACCCCTCAACCCGATGGCGCTGGCAGGAGCGCGGATGCTCAGCGTGGAAGAGGCAAGCCGCTATGCAGGCGGTCTTGACGACCCTGCACGCCTGGTTGCCTCATTTGCAGGCGCAGCCGGAGATGTAACGAGCAACAGCATTGCCATACGCGGCAACTCGCCCCAATCCCTGCAATGGCGGCTGGAAGGCGTCGAAATACCCAATCCGAGCCACTACCCCGAAATAGGCGGAGTGGGTGGCGGTATCCTTACAGCCTTCAGCTCGCAAGTATTGGGTAATTCGGATTTCTTTGCGGGAGCGTTTCCGGCGGAATACGGCAATGCGCTTTCCGGTGTATTCGATATGATGCTGCGTAACGGTAATAACCAGCAATACGAACATACCGCCCAATTGGGTACACTCGGCGTGGAGTTTGCTTCCGAAGGACCTTTTAAAAAAGGAGGACGTGCCTCTTACCTCTTCAACTACCGCTACTCTACAATGGCGCTGGCAGGAGATATCGTAGGAGGTAGTCTCAAAGAGGTTTCAGGCATGCGCTATCAGGACTTGTCCTTCAAAATCAACATCCCTACAAAGAAAGCAGGAACTTTTTCATTATGGGGCATCGGCACTAACGACCGTTATCTGGAACCGCTGCCGGACAATACGGCCGACCACGAATATCTTCTCGAAGAATCAAGAACCCGCCAGTATATGGGTGTAGCAGGATTGGGGCATAAAATATTCCTCGATGGAAATACCTATCTGAAATCTACTTTGGCGGCCACTTATTCCGAGAATCATGCCATGCTCGACCGTTTCGACCGCGATGGCAAGAATCCCAAAAGGACGCTCGATATGCTGGACAAGAACACGAACCTTGTTCTTCACTCGTATCTGAATAAGAAATTCAACGCCCGCCATACCAACCGTACAGGTATCACGCTGACCGGTTTGCTATATGACGATAACTACAACATGGTAGAAGACTTTCCTTACGGCAATATTCCGATGATGAACTTTGCCAACTCTAACGGAAGCAGTATGCTGATATCCGCCTTCAGCCAATCGTCCTATCAGTTCAGTGACCGGTTCCTTGCCGAGTTGGGAGTGAACGCGCAATATTTTGCACTCAACAAAGAATGGACAGTGGAACCTCGCGCCTCTATTCGTTGGCAGGCAGCCCCGCGCCATGCGCTTGCCCTGGCGGTAGGAGCACACAGCCGGCACGAACGGCTTGACTATTATTTCGTTACCACGCCCGAAACAGGCGACCGTCCGGTAAACAAAGACCTTGACTTAGCCAAGGCATATCATGCCGTACTGAGTTATGATTGGAAGGTGTCGGACAATATACATTTCAAGGTTGAGCCTTACTTCCAGTACCTCTACGATGTGCCGGTAATACCCGGAACCGGCATTTCCATTATCAACCAAACCGATTTTTATATGAACAAACAGTTGATAAATAACGGCAAAGGCCGTAACTTTGGCGTCGACTTCACTCTTGAACGTTACCTGAAAGACGGTTACTATTACATGCTGACGGCTTCCGTTTTCGATTCCAAGTATCGTGGAGATGACGGCATTTGGCGCAACACCCGTTACAATCGCCGTTTTCTGGTAAATGCGCTGGGTGGAAAAGAATGGATGATGGGAAAAAACAAACAGAATGTATTAGGTGTAAACCTGCGGGTGAATCTGATGGGAGGTACTTATTATACACCCATCGACGAAGCGGCATCGCTGGCCGAACAACGCCCCATCGAGGATGAAAACCGCATGATGGGTAGCAGGAATCCTGCGTCTGTTGTTGTTCATGCAACGGTGAACTACAAGATTAACAAACCGGGACTGACACACGAGTTCGGCGCCAAGATGATTAACGTAACCGGTAGTAAGGAGTACTTCGGCTTCGACTATAACTACCAGACCAATGAGATGGATAGAACAACGGCCTCTGTAGGCATACCAAATATATATTATAAAATTTCGTTCTGACAATAACATGAAACGGAAACGGTTGATATATCATAGTTTACTTCTTGTGATATTGGGTTTTATCTCCTTAGGGATAACATCCCCAATATCGCCGGAAGGGCTACAGGTAGCCCACGAGCTACTAATTGCGACGGTGATTGCAATTGTCTCGGCATTTTATATCGGCATAATGCTGAACATCCATGTATTGGTTCCCCGCCTGCTGCTCCGCAACCGTTTTATAGCTTATGTACTTTCGCTGCTGGCTATTATCCTGGTTATTCTTGCCGTAGAAGTTGGTTCTGAATATATAATAGTCAACCGTTATCATTTGCTGAACGAAAAATTCTGGTACTTCTCGGATGATAGTCTTTTGATTTTCGAACTGATATCTCCTCTTACCGCCTATCTCATCAGTATAGCAGGCACGGCGTTGTTCATCCTCCTGCACCTTTGGCAAGAGTCGGGCACAAAGATACACGACCTGGAAAAAGAAAACACGCGGAGCGTATTGAAAGAAGTCAGGACGCGAATTGATTCCAAAGCCCTGTTCAATACGCTTGATGAGGCAGTTACACTTGTCAGGCAATCGCCATCGGAGGTTTCCGCCCTGTTGATGGACTTAAGCAAATCGCTCCGCATGCAACTCTACGAAAGCGATCACAAACAGAATACATTACCGCCGGAATTACCCGGACAAACATTCGACTTCTCGTCGCCTGTACTTAATTTCCTGACGGAGAAACGTTGGCATTGGTGGCGGCATCTGTTACTGATAACAGGGTTTCTACTGATTTCAATAGACAACCTTGACGGTACTTGGTCATCGGTACTGAGGCTTCTGTCATCTTCGCTTGTTTACCTCTCACTGGTATATTTCAATATCTATGTGTTAATGCCGAGATTGCTGATGAAGAACAAGATAAGGACTTACCTGGCAACGATGGCTTTGTCGATACTTGTTGCCGTTATACCTGTACAACTGACCTATTTCTCGGACATCTTCAGTAGTTACGGAGACTTCTCGATATGGATTAATATTCTCTTCACCATCTCCACTGTCATTAAGCTCTGTTTCCCGATAATCGGTGTAAATGCTTTCCTGGTTTTTCTGTATTGGGTGAAGAACGAAAGGCGGATAATCAAGCTCGAAACGGCTACCATGCTATCGGAACTGGAGCAACTCCAAAGCCAGGTGAATCCGCATTTTCTGTTTAATATGCTCAACAATGTAATTGTTCTTACAAAGACAAACCCTGATGAAGCAGCGGTTGTTCTCCGTAAATTGAGCGATATGCTGAAGTATCAGTTTCACGGTTTCACCAAGCAAATCATTCGACTTGCCGATGATATCCGTTTCCTGACCGACTACCTGAACCTCGAAAAGCTGCGGCGTGACAACTTCGAGTTCAGCATTACGACGGACAATGATGTAGAAGATATCTCCTTGCCTCCCCTGTTGTTGATTCCCTTTGTGGAGAATGCCGTGAAGCACAATAACGACAACCGTAACCTCTCCTTTGTGCGGTTGCGCTTTGACTTGGAAAACGATGTGTTTTGTTTCGAGTGCATTAACTCCAAGCCGCTTCGCCGGATGCGCAAAGATGAGGTTGGCGGACTGGGACTTCCCAATGTACGCCGCCGCCTCGACTTGTTGTACGGCAACCGGCACCGACTGGAGATAACCGAGAATGACGCCACTTATTCTGTACGATTAAAGATAGAATTGAAAAACGAAAGATATAAAAGATGAACCGAGAACAAGAAGAAAGCTCGAATTGCCGAGGCGCGAAGAAGGAAAACGTAGTTAACTGCATTATCATTGACGACGAGCCACTGGGGCGCGAAGCTGTCCGGCTGTTGGTGAATGACGTCCCAATGCTGAATCTACTGGGTAGCTTCGGCGATGCAGAATCGGCAAACGATTTCCTGTCCGCCCATCCCGTCGATTTGGTATTCCTCGACATCCGCATGCCCGGCACGGACGGGATTACCTTTGCACACACCATCAAAGGGAATACACTCGTGATATTCACCACCGCCTACCCCGAATATGCGGTGGACAGTTACGAACTCGATGCAGTGGACTACTTGCTGAAACCCATTGAACCGGTACGCTTCCAGAAAGCAGTGAACAAAGTATCGGACTACCTGCAACTGTTGCAGAACAAACCCCGAGAAAGCAGCATCGAGACTGTTACGCAGGAATACATCTTTGTGAAAGCAGACCGGCGGTATTTCAAAATTATGTTCCGCGATATCCTTTTCATCGAAGGCTTGAAAGATTATGTTGTTATCCAGACCGGCAGTCAGAGAATCATTACCAATACCACAATGAAAGCGATTCAGGAACGGCTTCCGCAGGAGATATTCCTGCGCACCAACAAGTCGTACATCGTAAACCTGGAGAAAATAGACTCTTTCGATGTGAACGACATTTATATAGATACGTACGAACTGGCTATCGGCAGCCGCTACAGGGACAGCTTCATGGAGAGGTTCGTAAAGTCAATACTCCATAAAACATAAGCAAGCCCATCGGCCACCAACTACTTACTGCCAATACTTCAACTGCTTCAATCCGTTGATATAATCCTGCGCCCGTTGCAATACATTGATAGAGCTTTTTCCGGCATAACGGGGAACAATGACTTGCAACCCTTTCCGGATAATCTCTACATCAATGTTTTCTCCCATCATCATTGGGTCACCGTCAAAGTGTACTACTCCCGGTTTAGCCCGATGAATGCGCAGAGTTTGACAACGGAAAGTCTTGATGCGGCTGTTTTGGTCAATGGTTTTATTGAATAATTGGAAAGATAACGCCGGCACGTCCAGTACGGTGAAGGGTTCAAGAATGGTTACGTCCAGCAAACCGTCCGTCAGCATGGCCTGAGGAGTTATGTAAGCGTTGTTACCATATTGCGAGGCATTACCGCAGGCTATCAGGAAAGCCTTATATTTTAATGTACTGTCTTCGGTTTCCAGTTCGTAAGTCTCAGGTTCATACTTCAGACTTTCCAGCAAAGTCTTTTCCATATATGTAAGAGGTCCTCTCTTGCCCGCCTTTGCAAACTGCAAGCTGACAAACGCATCAAATCCTACGCCACATGTACAGAAGAAAGGCACCTCATTTATCTTTCCGTAATCAATAACATCAGCCACCCCTTTGTTGATGATATCAATAGCCTTTTTCGGCTCCATCGAAATTTGAAGGTGACGAGCCAGGCCATTACCCGAACCGCAGGGAATAATACCCAGCTTTGTGTTCGTATGTACCAGCGAACGTGCTATTTCGTTAATAGTGCCGTCTCCACCGATAGCAACAACAGCATAGACTTCTTCCTTGACCTTTTGTGCGGCAATTTCCACAGCATGGCCGGCATATTCGGTATATATTACTTCCCAAATGTATTTCTCCTTATCCAGTTTCTGCTCAAGATGATGAATAATCTGCTCTTTACCTTGCGTACCGGACTTTGGATTTATCAGGAATGATATTTTCTTCTTTTCTTCATTCATGTGTAACGGATGTTTCACTACGCAATTTTGTAATTGGCAAAAATAATATAAATACTTGAAATTATAACCATAGTACGCCTCATAATCCTTGAATGAGTATATTTTTTGGCAAAAATAGAGTATCTAATAACTTATTTTGCTATCTTTGCCCCCTGTTTTCAATGCTTATAATTTAATAGTTAAATATTTCATACTATATAAACAACATTTCATGGGATTACTACAAGACAAATTGGAGAAATACGACTTGCCACAACAATTTATGGCAATGGGTGTATATCCCTATTTCCGCACAATTGACAGTCATCAGGACACTGAGGTACTGATGGATGGTAAAAAAGTGCTAATGTTCGGTTCCAATGCTTATACGGGACTGACTTACGATAGACGAATTATAGAAGCTGCGAAAGCTGCTACTGATAAATACGGCACAGGCTGTGCAGGCTCCCGTCTATTAAATGGAACACTCGACATACATGTAGAGTTAGAGAAAGAATTGGCTGAGTTTGTCGGAAAGGACGAAGCCCTTTGTTTTTCTACCGGATTTACAGTAAATGAAGGGGTTATTCCGCAATTGACCGGACGCAATGATTATATTATCTGTGACGACCGTGTACACGCTTCCATTGTTGACGGACGCCGCTTATCTTTCTCCACCCAGTTGAAATATAAGCATAACGACATGGCCGAATTGGAAAAGGAACTCCAGAAATGCGCTCCGGATGCCATCAAATTGATTGTTGTGGACAGTGTCTTTTCTATGGAAGGCGACCTTGCCAATCTGCCGGAAATTGTCCGTTTGAAGAAGAAATACAATGCCAGTATCATGGTAGATGAAGCGCACGGTTTGGGCGTATTCGGGAAACAGGGGCGTGGCGTTTGTGATTACTTTGGGGTGACGGAAGATATTGACCTGATTATGGGTACATTCAGCAAATCGTTGGCCTCTATCGGCGGTTTTGTAGCCGGCGACTCCAGTGTTATTAACTGGCTGCGCCACAATGCCCGTTCGTACATATTCCAGGCAAGTAATACGCCTGCCGCCACGGCTGCCGCGCGCGAGGCATTACATATTATCAAGACTGAACCGGAACGTCAGGAACGTCTATGGGATATCACCAACTATGCACTGAAGAGTTTCCGGGAAGCCGGTTTCGAAATAGGTGAAACGGAATCCCCTATCATTCCGCTGTATGTACGTGATACTGAAAAAACGTTCATCGTTACTAAGATGGCATTTGATGAAGGTATCTTTATTAATCCGGTTATTCCACCCGCTTGCGCTCCGCAAGACACATTGGTACGTGTGGCATTGATGGCTACACACACCAAAGAACAGGTAGACTATGCTGTTGATAAATTGACAAAATGCTTCCGGGAGTTGGGAGTGGTTGAGTAGTATTTCCTTATACTAAAATAACAAGGCGAAAGGATTGTGTTGTAAGATACACAATTCTTTCGCCTTTTTTAATGGCTTTATCCGAATCTCCCGAAACTTCCGGTACATGATTTTCTGCATTGAAGAATGTAATTCTGCCAATTCACCCTGCGGAGTAGCCCAAACTACTTAGTAGTAATGCCTCAACTACTTAGTGGTAGTTGGTCAATTACTTAGTAGTAGTTGGTCAATTACTACGTAGTAGTTGGGTAACTACTAGTAGGTAGTTGAGACACTACTACATAGTAAATTCAAATAGTATTTAGAGAGATGGGATGTAACTCGTGTACCGGATGTTTCGGATGAACCGCTCATCTGAAACATCCTTTAGTTACTCTTTTTATAACTTCTCACAGCCCATAGGTTAAAGAAAACAGCAAAGGCAAACAGGACTCCTAATCGGGAAAACAAATCACTAAAGCCGCCACCACGTAAATAAATGGTACGCATTACTTCTACAAAGTATTTTAACGGGTTAAAAGATGCAATTTGTTGAGCCCAATTCGGCATACTATGTATAGGTGTGAACAGGCCACTCATTAGTATAAGAATCAGCATGAAAAACCACATAACAAACATGGCTTGTTGCAATGTAGCGGAATGGTTGGATATCACTAAGCCCAAACCGGATACGACAAATATAAATACTACTGCAAACAAATAAATAGTTATAAAATCTCCAACAGGTAAAATCCCGTAAAGCAACCAGGCAAGAAGGAAACAGAGAGTAAGCACTATGATGCCTATCAGCCAGTAGGGTATTAATTTCGCAAGAATAAATGTAAATTTGGAAACAGGAGTTACATTGATTTGCTCAATAGTTCCAACCTCTTTCTCGCCGACAATGTTAAGGGCAGGAAGAAAACCGCAAATCATTGTCAGTAGCATAACCATTAATGCCGGCACCATGAACAGCTTGTAATTCAGATGCGGATTGAACAGGTTATGGGTCGTGATATCCACTTTGGGAAGCATTCTGCCGGTATTTACTATGCGCAAGGGGGACTCCGTTTGCTCTGTGTACTCAGAAGACGTTGCTTTTGATACACGTGCAGGAGATTCTGTTTGCAATTCGCGGGTATAGTCGTTGATGATAGAAGAAAGGTAAACGCTTCCTAATCCGCCTTTGGTTCCGTTCACGGCATTGGCTGCAATAAGCAGGTGCGGGCTTCTGCCGTTAACCCAGTCTTTTTCAAAATCACGGGGAATCTCTAAGATGATATCTGCTGTCCCCACTTCTATGGCTTGTAATGCTTCTTTATAGCTGTCAGGAAGATCGATTGTCCGGAAATAAGTGGATGCTCCGATTTTATCTGTCAGACGCCTGGAAAGAACGCTATGGTCGTTATCCACAATATTCAAGTTGATATTATTTATCTCCAGATTTGCCGCCCAAGGCATCAGTATCATAATCATGCAAGGAAAGATCAGAATGAGTCTTGGTAAGAATGGATTACGCAGCATCTGCTTGAATTCTTTTTCTATCAGGAACTTTATCATACACTACTCTCCTATTCTAAACGGTTTTTAAACTTCTTGAAACTGACGGTTATCAACACAATTGCCATAATGGCAAGAATGCTGATTTCAGTCAGGACAAGCGAAATGTCCACTCCTTCAATCATCAGTTTACGTACAGCTTGGATATACCAGCGGGCAGGAAGTACGGCTGAGATACCTTGCAACAGAAGAGGCATGCTCTCAATGGGAAATATCATGCCTGAAAGCAACATGGTAGGCATCATCAGTATTAGCCCCGACGCAAGCATGGCAGCTACTTGCGTCCGCATCAGGGAAGAAATAAGCAATCCGAGCGACAGGGAAACAAAAATAAAGAGTAACGACACCACTATGAGCCAAAGTAAGCTGCCTGCCACAGGTACGTTGAGCATATAAACGGAAAGCAGCAGGATAGTTGTAAGGTTGACAAACGACAATACAAAATAAGGTACTGCCTTTGAAAGAATGAAAAACAACGGTTTCACCGGCGATACCAGCAAAACTTCCATAGTTCCTGTTTCTTTTTCGCGGACAATGGATATGGAGGTCATCATGGCGCAAATCAGCATAAGGATAAGTCCCATTACTCCCGGAACAAAGTTATATGCGCTCTTCATTTGCGGATTATAAAGCAGTTTCACTTCGGGAACAATGGCAGACGCCTGCACTCCCGGCGGAAGCATCTCGCGTCCGGCAGCGGACAGGATATTGGCGGCATATCCTGCCTGTGTGGTAGCAATATTCGGGTCAGTAGCGTCGCAAATCAGTTGGACACGGGCGTCACCGGTATAAAGATGGTTAGCAAATTGTTCGCTGAAGACGATTGCCATGTCTATATCTCCTTTTCTGAAACAGGCTTCTATCTCCTCCCGGGTATGCAGGTAACAGGTGACGGAGAAATATTCACCGGCAGCCATACGGTCAATGATGCGGCGGGTAACGATGTCGTTCGACGGGTCGAGAACGGCTAACCGCACATTCTTTACTTCCGTGGTGATAGCGAAACCGAAAAGGATAATCTGCACAATGGGCATACCCAGCAGTATCAGCATGGTACGCCGGTCACGGAAAATGTGGAAGAATTCCTTTCGGACGAATGCTATAAATTGTTTCATTGTTTGTTTCCTTTTTGCTGTTTTCAATCTGCTGTACGTACAGCCTGACGCGCCAATTGCTGGAAGACATCGTCCATTGTGGCGGCATGAAACTGCCGTTTAAGTTCGTCGGGCGTATCAAGGGCGTGGATAACGCCGTCCACCATGATGGAAATCCGGTCGCAATACTCCGCTTCGTCCATAAAGTGTGTGGTGACGAAAACGGTGATGCCACGGTCGGCAGCTTGGTAGATAAGTTCCCAGAACTGACGCCGGGTAGCAGGGTCTACACCTCCTGTCGGTTCATCCAGGAATACAATCTTGGGGTTGTGAAAGATGGAAACGGAGAAGGCAAGCCTCTGTTTCCAACCCAGTGGCAGGCTCTTTACCAAGGTGTTGCGTTCGGCATTCAGTCCAATCCTATTGAGGAGTTCGTCGGTTCTGGGCGCTATTTCATTCTCCGGTATTCCATATATTCCGGCAAACAAACGGATATTTTCCCAAACCTTGAGGTCTTCGTACAGAGAGAACTTCTGGCTCATATAGCCGATGTTCTTCTTGATTTCTTCTGTCTGGGTAGAAATGTCGAAACCGGCAACGCGCGCTTTGCCCTCTGTCGGGCGGCTTAGACCGGTGAGTATGCGCATGGCTGTGGTTTTTCCGGCGCCATTAGCTCCGAGGAAGCCGAATATCTCGCCACGATGAACACGGAAAGAGATGTGGTCGACGGCAGTGAAGTTACCAAAACATTTGGTAAGGTTTTCAACTTCAATGACATATTCTTCCTGCCGGCCGGCTTTGTCGTGTTGCAATCCGGATGGAGAAAGGATATCGGCAAATTGCTGCAATATGCGGTCGGGAGTATCTATGCCATGTATTTGACCCTGGTTGATGAAAGCTATGCGGTCGCATTGGCGGGCTTCCTGAATGATGGGCGTTGAGACTATGATAGTGATGCCTTGCGTTTTCAGCCGGTGGAGCATTTCCCAGAACTCTTTGCGTGAAACGGGGTCTACGCCGGTAGTAGGTTCATCGAGGAAGAGGACGTCTGGCTTATGAATAAGCGCACAACTTAACGCAAGTTTTTGTTTCATTCCTCCGGACAGCGCGCCGGCACGACGTTTCCGGAAAGGTTCTATCTGATGATAAATGTCTTTCACCAAGTCGTAATTTTCTTCTATAGAAGTATGGAAGACAGTGGCGAAGAAGTTTAGGTTTTCTTCCACCGTCAAGTCCTGATACAAGGAGAACCGTCCGGGCATATAGCCTATGCGGTGACGGATGGCTTTATAATCGCGTACCACGTCTAATCCGCAGACGGAAGCGGTTCCGCTACCGGGCATCAGTAGCGTGGTAAGGATGCGGAAGAGAGAGGTCTTCCCTGCTCCATCGGGGCCGATGATGCCGAAGAGTTCGCCGGGAAGTACGGTCAGGGAAACGCCTTTCAGGGCTTCGACATTGCCGTAACTCTTGGTGACGCCATTCACTATAACTGCGTGTTCCATTTTACACCTCCGTACATTCCGATTTTCAGTAACCCGTCGTTCTTTACAACTATTTTCACGGCATATACCAGATTGGCACGTTCATTCTTGGTCAGAATCGTTTTAGGAGTAAACTCCGAAGTATCTGAAATCCACGTGACAACTCCCGGATACTGCTTATGCTCATCTGTACCATAATCAGAATAGACGGTTACTTGCTGCCCCAACTTCACTTGAGAGAGTTGTTCGGAAGTAATGTAAGCCCGGAGATACATTTGTTCCGTATCTGCAATCTTAAATAACGGAGTGCCTACGGCTGTCAGTTCTCCTGCTTCGGCATATTTGGCAAGTATGGTTCCGGTTATCGGAGAGATAATGTGGCACTTCTTCAGCAAATCTTCCACTTGGGCAACCTGGATACTGACGGATGAACTTTGCCACGTCAGGCTCTGGTGGCTGTTGGACAATGTAGAGTTTTGCGCTGCAAGCTGTTTACGGAGCACTTCAAGCCGGTCTTCGGCATCGTCCAATTGTTTCTGATTGGCGGCGCCTGCTTTCAGCAGATTTGCCACACGGTTACGCTCGCGTTCGGCAGCAGATATTTGTTCGCGGGTGGCGGCCACTTGTTTTACGATGTCAGGTCGTTGCTCTTCTACGGACTTGACGCCGGCTTGCAGTTGCAGTTTCTTCAAATAGAGCTGTACGGTGTCCACGACACCAACTTCCTGACCCGCTTTCAGTAACGTTCCTTCTTCTACGTTGAAGTGGAGCAAACGACCGGATGCTTCGGCTGAAACAAGGATTTCGGTGGTTTCAAATGTACCTGTGGCATCGTACTTCGGGGTATTGTCGCTGCAAGCGGTTAGAAAGAAGATCAGGGAACAGAGTCCCGGCAAATTCATTAGTTTCATGATATATGATATATTAAGTTTTGCATCTATCCATCATTCAAAATTGCGAAGCTCCGCTCCGCTAAATTCTTATTTATAATGCAAACTGTTTTTGTTTGTATGTTACTGAACTAAGTAGATGTTCATAATTAATTATTCAATGTATGCTTTAACTGCCAGATATTCATCAGCAGTTGTACGTAGTGCAATGCTTTGGTTTGGCGCGCCATGTTCTCGGCAGTAATCTCACGGAGCATGTCAGTCACGGTCAGTGTACCGTTTGCTACTTTCGCTTCGGCCGCTTTACGGATATTGACCCGCAGGCGGATTATTTCATCATCATCCGCCATCTGTCTGCGCATGGAAAGTATGGCTGCGTTCTGTTGGGTAGATTGCAAATGGGTGTTGAACAGGAATACACTACGGCTGGTGTCTAATTGCCGGCGGTTGTTGTCTATCAGTTTGCGGTCATTGCGCAAAGTGTACAGGCTGCCGAAGTTCCATGACATGCGAACGCCGGCTATATAGTATGTAGTGAAATTACCTTTCAGCATATTCAATCCCGGATTGCCGTAAGCTCCCTGTACAAACAACCCGAGGCGGGGACGTATGCGTGCGTTCAGTGCGGACTCCTGTACATTCAGTTGCTCGCTCCGGGCGTCGAACCAGCGGAGTTCGGGACGGTTGTTCGGAAGAGATTCCGAAGGAGCCAAGTTGTGCGGGGATATAGAGGAGTTATCCGGAGAGATGAGGGAGTCATCCGGGAGGATATGAAGACTGTCTGAGGAGACAGGATAGTAGTGTGAGGAGATTAAGTATCCCTCTGAGGATATGGGATTGTACGCGGGTTCCTGCAATGTGGTTCCGGGAGTAATCGTTTCACCTATAAATATAGAAAGCATATTTATATACGCCTGCCGTAAAGATTCCAGTTCTATACGTTTCTGGCGTGTATTCAGTATCTCTACGCTCACGGCATCCAAATCGCTCTGATTAGCGATACCGTTTGCCATGTAATTGGAAATCTGTTTGTGGGTGCGCTCCAAATCTTCTTGCAGAAGCCGGTTTTGGTTTAGCTGTTCGTCCAGCAGCAGGATGCTGAAGTAAACTTGGTTCACTTGTTCATTCAGTGCGTACATATCCGTATGTTGTTTCTCACGATCTGCTTCCGAGGTAGCCCGTATCAATTGCTTCTTCGAGTGGATGTCTCCGCCGTCATAGAGACTTTGCGAAACTTCGAGCATAATCTGATATTGGTCTTTGGGCATACCTTTTATATCCATGCCCGGTATGTCCACCGGAAGTTTGGTTACGTCACTCTGATAGGTTGCCTTGCCTGAGAGAGTGAATTGCGGCAGATATCCCTTTCCGGCGTTTTCGAGATTGTACTCCCGTGCTTTCTCTATCAGGTTGTATTGCCGCATCAGCGGATAGTTATCCTGTGTCTTTTGCCTGCAGAACTCCAGAGTAAGCTGGGCATGCGCCAATGTGAAAGCAAGCAGGAGAATAAAAGAAAGAGTAGTTCGCTTCATATTCATATCTGTTCTTTTAGCTGTTTTTAAGTACTTCGCCACAATTAGTTTGTAATATAAATGAGAATTTAGCGAAGAATGGATACGCGGACGACACGGATTAAACGGACGAACGCGGTTTTTTTTCTTAAATAATAATTTAGCGGTATGCGGATTAACAAGAGTATCTCTGTCAGCGAAGCTAATAGAGATAGTCCGCGTTCGTCCGCTTATTCCGTGTCGTCCGCGTACCCATTTCCACCTAAATTCTCATTTATGACAAGACACTTATGAATAATGCAGGTTAGCACTGCCTTGAACATAGAAGCACAGAGTTCTTTTCTTTTATAGAACACAGAGGCACAGAGTTTTTTCTCTGCGACGTAGTCGCCCTCTCTGTGTCTCTGTGACTCTGTGTTCAAGCATAAATTCTCATTTATATTACAAACTAATTGTGACGGGATACTTATAACAATATAATACGCTTCTGCATAATATCCGTTAACTGCGCCTTCAGCTGTTTCGCGTTAATAGGCTTTGGCATATAACCATCGAAACCGCTTGCCATAACCTTCTGCTCGTCCGAAGCATAGGCAAAGGCTGTAACAGCGATGATAGGAACCTTATTTGAGAGATTGCGGATTTTCCGGGTAGCTTCATAACCATCCATAACAGGCATATTGATATCCATCAAAATGATTTGCGGACTGTATTCCTTGAACAATTCTACGGCTTCCATACCATCCCAGGCATGTACCAGATGATAATCAGACCTTAGGATAGATTCAAACAGCTTGTAATTACTTTCATTATCCTCCGCAATAAGAATCGTCAACTTGTCCTTATTAACTACGATAGGTGGCACATACTCCGGTACTTTCACTACATCCGCTTCCATCGCCGTTTTGTAGGGAAGTGTGAACCAGAACGTGGAACCTTTTCCTTCCTCCGATTCAACTCCGATTTTGCCATCCATGTGGTCTATTAGCGTTTTGCAGATTGAAAGGCCTAATCCTGTTCCCTGTACAAAAGTATTCAGCTTCACAAAACGGTTGAAGATGTCCTTTTGCTTATCCTTGGGAATACCGCATCCGGTATCTGATACATAGAAATACAAATTCTCTCCCCTCAATTCGTAGCCAAAACGAATACTTCCTTCTTCAGTAAACTTAATGGCATTATTCACCAGGTTGATAAATAATTGGGATAATCTGTTCTTCTCCGTATATGCTATACATGGTTCTGAGGGGGTTACGACCTCCAGCTTCACTACATTCGACTTTAATCTCAATTGGAAGTTAGATTCCAATCCTTTTATAAATTCATTCAGTTCCACATTGGAGTATTGGAAATCCAAAGTCCCCGCTTCAATCTTCGATAAATCAAGGATATCGCTGACTAATTGCAGCAATAGAGTATTGTTGTTCTCAATGATATTGACGTATTCCTGCTTCTCCTGTTCTTCTTCGATAGATGCCAGTATGCCCGAAAATCCCACGATAGCATTCAACGGAGTACGGATTTCGTGACTCATATTAGCCAGGAAAGCTGATTTCAATCTGTTGGATTCTTCCGCCCGGTCTTTGGCTGTGGTCAGTTCCTGCTCCATCTTCTTCCGGTTGGTGATAAGCAGGGATGACCCCACCAATGTTAAGGGTTTCCCGTCTTCGTCGCGGGTTTCAACAACGGCGCGCGCTTCTACCCAATCTATTTTGCACTGGTTATTTCGTTGTACGTTGACTATGCGATATTCTTCTTTCACTTTTTCGGCTCGCCCTTCTATCAAATCCTGATATGCCTGTTCCACCCGTATGCGGTCTTCTTTGAATATCTTGGAGAAGTATGCCGACTCGGGTACAGCCAACTGGGTCTCTTCTACGTTTCTACCGTGTACACTTAACTCAACCAACTTATTGACGTCACACAGAATGGTCTTGTTCTGCAAATCCCACTTCCAGGGAACGATATTGGCTACTTCAAGAGTCATTGTGAGCTTATTGTTGGTAGCACTCAGTTTTTGCTGGGCTTTGTGTAGTTCCGTACTGTTCAAAAGAAAAATATCAATCATGTTGTCATGATTCGTATTTTTGAGTACTACATCATAGAAGGTATTAATGGACTTGAAGTAATAAGGGAATATTATAGCTCTGTTCTCAGACACTGCTATCTTGATGAAGTTCATGAAGTCCGGCGTAGATTCCGGGAAAACATCACTGCTCTTTTTACCGATAATATCTTCTCTGCGATAGAAGTTCTTCTCAAACTCCGAATTTACATTGCGGACAATCAAGTCAACAGGATTGCCGTCGTTATCCATTACCAATTCTTCCCTCAGATAGAGCATGGGCATGTTGTTCACCAGCGTTTTGTAGCTGTTTATCATGTCTATCTCTTTTTGTTGCGCCTCCCTCAATGCATGTAAATTGCGAATGCGATAGAGAAAGAACGAGGTTAGCAGCAGGATGGCTATAAGAGTACCTATGATAAAGTACCGGTATTTTTCAAGAAATGTGGGAGGCTTATTCAAGAAGTATGTTCCTTCTGGACAAAGGGATGGGGAAAGTTCTTTTTTAATCAGTACTTCATAGTTTATGATGGGCTTTCCGTCCATAGGGATATAGCATGGGATATAACGCGCCTGTTTACCTTCAAATATATCCGCAATGACTTGAATCAACCTTTCATTGTAACGCTTTTGTTCATATCCGTATCCGCCTACCACGCTTTCTTCCTCGCTCTCTAAATTTATAAAATCAAGAGCAAACATGGGAGTAGAAGCGGTGGTGATGACTTTATGGGAGTTAGCAGATATTAAAGTGTTACCGGCAAAGGGGTATTTGTAGAACCATGAACCGAATAATACTCCTGTTGTTTGGGTATTGACATAATATAATGAATCCAGTAACTGATTTGTGGTTATATTGCCGGAAGACAATAGCTGGTATTGGAGATCCGGATAGTTTTTTTCCAATTCTTCTTTTATAAGAGCATCTATTTCCTTGTTGATTTGCCGTTCGTCGCCGATATAAATCAACTTTTTCATATCCGGAAGCATCTGACGCATTAACTGGATATTCTCTTTCAGATAAAAGTCGGCATATAGATAAACCATGTTATAAGGGTCGACCAGTTCGGAAAGAGGAATCCGATCGGCAGGCTTAATAGCTGACTTTTGGATATAGACTTCCCGTGGGCCTACATAATTGTCTTGCGTACAGAGTATAATAGGAATATCTCCCCAGACTTTTCTATACTCGTCTCGCAACAACAGTGCAGAGTTTCCCAATAAGACTAACATGTGAGGAGCATGTTCCGCGTATTTACTAAAGAGATTGTCCTTGAACTCTTCCAGAATTTCTTCACTATCAATCAGCAACATATTCATGTGCTCTGCGTAGAGGGTACTGTTAGGGTCTACCCGCAGATATTCCGTTATTCCGGAAATCACCATAGAACTCCACGGAGAGGAGTCTGTATATGAGTCAATACATAGAATATATTCTTTTTCATCTATAACTTCCTTTTGCGCAAAAACATTATTTATAGATAAAAGAAATAGAAAGAATAATATAAATAGTTTTTTCATTAGTATAAATTATATAGTATATATTACTAAAACCCTTTGCGGAGCAAAAATAGGTGAAATGAGCGGAAAAAACAATTATATGATAACTAAAAATCAGGAAATTCTTAAAAAATGCTTTTGGGTATCATCCATAGTTTAGGGTGATTAATAGTAGTATCTCTATTAGCTTCGCTGAATAAGTTATTTGGTAATAAGTATGCGGATAAGCATAACAGCAATCGTAGCTGTCAGAATGTCATTTTGTATTTTCTGTATGCTTTAGAATGCGATATTTCCGTCCGAAGACAGGGGCGGTTGGAAATACGGAAGTGAAAATCCGTATCTTGCTGACAGATAGTGCGATATCGAAATACGTACATCTCTAAAAAAATTGCGGAATCCTCTTCCGAAGAGTTTTTTAACGGTTTATTCTCGTCGGACTTATGCGGTTTTCGCAAGGGATATATACGGTTCGTATGTAACACTTGCTTCCTGCGCAAACAACACAAGTGATACATACGCACGGGATATATGCCGTACGCGCACAATATATATGTGGTTCGCACAGGAAGCAAATAGTTATTGCATAACTTCTGTATATCGACTGCGATTTATACGGAATATCCGTATATATATTCAAAACTTCGTATCTGTAGCTTCTATTTCTCCTTCTTTTGCAGAAAGACGTGTCAGCAAAAAAACGTCTTAGCTATCTTTTTACTAATAGAGACAGCTAAGACGTTACATATTGCTAATTCAATGGTGTGTTTGTCGTATCTTTAACTCCTATAATATGAGCAATGCAGATGTATCTCAGGCTACGGTTGCATCTTCTGTATCTTTTCCCTGCTGTACGACCGGTGTCCGTAGATTACAATTACCACGAAGCAAATGAGCGGAAGGATAAACGACAGGTTCACCGCCGGCATACCAAGCAATGTATTACAGTCAATAATACCGGCTTGAACCGGTGGCAATACCGAACCGCCCAAGATAGCCATAATAAGTCCGGCAGCACCAAACTTGGCATCATCGCCCAGTCCTTGCAAAGCTATACCGTAAATCGTCGGGAACATTAAAGACATGCAGGCAGATACTCCTACCAGGCAATACATTCCGTAGATGTTCTGGAATCCTATTACGCCGGCTGTGAAGAAGCAAGCCGCAATTGCCAATACTTTCAGCAACAACCCCGGACTGAGGTAACGCAGAATGAACGTACATATAAAACGGCTGGCACAGAAAATAATCATCGCCACAATATTATATTGTTGCGAAAGTACCTCCGCAGCCTTCTCGCCCATACCCTGAGACATGAACAGGCGCGTGCCATACTGAATAACGAATGTCCAGCACATAATCTGCGCCCCTACATAAAAGAATTGCGCGATCACTCCTTCGCGATAATGACGGATACTGAATATGCGCTTCAGCGTGGGCAGGAAGTTAATGCTGTGGGATTGGTCGCCATTCTTCGGCATTTTCACAGCATAAATAAGTATCAGCATCACGGTGATAACAAGTCCGATTATAAGATAAGGAGCAATCAGTGTCATCAAGTCGGAGTCGCGCACAGCAATAAACTCAGCGTCCGAAAGTTGGCTGCGTTCCGCGGTATCCATTGGATTCAGGCGGTTCTGTATAAAGTTCATCGCCACATACATGCCCAGTAAGGAACCCATAGGATTAAAGGACTGCGCCAGGTTCAGGCGGCGGGTGGAGGTAGCCTCGTCTCCCATAGAGAGGATATAAGGATTACAGCTCGTTTCCAGGAACGACAGACCGCACGTCAGGATGAAATACGCAATCAGGAAAGGATAGTAATTCCCCGTCAACATAGCCGGATAGAACAGGAACGCACCTATGGCATACAGTCCCAATCCCAACAATACGCCTGCCTTGTAAGAGTATTTGCGGATAAATATAGCTGCCGGAAATGCCATAGCGAAGTAACCGCCATAGAATGCCACCTGCACCAGTGCACCGTCCGTAACACTCATACGGAAAATCTTGGAAAAGGCTTTCACCATCGGGTTCGTGATATCGTTGGCAAAGCCCCACAAGGCAAAGCAACTGGTGATAAGGATGAATGGAATAAGGTAACTGACTCCGTCTTTGCTGATAATGCTGTTCTTTTTAGTGTTCTTTTTCATGATATTCATTGTTCTTTTGTATATTCTTCATGTATTTGTTATTCTTTGTCCGGCTCGTACAAGTGGAAGATACGCTCCATCGGTAGCCACTTCTCGGCGGCGGTGGAACCGGGTTTCACAAGCTGGAATATGGCCATGTAGTCTTCCCACTCTTGTTGGCGGGGCAGGTTGGCGAGTTGTTCCATTGCTGCGTCCCAGTCGAGACCGGCAGGTATATCGACTATCATGAATAAGCGGGTGTCCAGAAGATAAATCTCCATTTCCAGAATACCGACTTCACGAATACCGGCAGGTACCTCAGGCCAGATAGCTTCACGACTATGCCGGCGGCGATATTCGGCTATCAGTTCTGGATTGTCACGAAGATCCAATGTCCGGCAAATACGTTCTGTCGGCTGGTTATGTTCCTTATTAGGGTAACGTTTGATTGATGTGCTCATAGTTATAAAATGAAATGCAAATGATTAATATGCAAATAAATATAGATTTCCGCAGATATGAAAGAGATGCAGGATGTTTTTTTATGTGCTTATCCGCATTCTTACTACTAAATGAGAATTTATCACAGTGATTGGTGTTTAGTGATACTCTTGCTAAACAATCACTAAACCTTAAGTAGCTGTTCATAATTAGTTCATACTATGAATGATAATATAGCGAAACGGAATCTCAATCAGGTTGCTGCGCAATGCAAGCAATTCTTTAGACGCGGATAACGCGGATGACGCGGATTTTTAAATGCTGCGCTACGTTAGCCTGTCAGGAAGATAAAAAATCCGCGTTATCCGCGTCTAAAAAATGATAGTATGAACTAATTATGAACAGCTACTTAATTGCTAATAAATTATCATTGTAGCATTCATGCGATACAAGCTAACTATATTCCTTTATCTCCTCCCTGCTGCTGATTTCTCCTTTTGCAATAGCCTGTACCAGTATATTTCCGATAGCGGTAGCTTCCACAGGGCCGGCAACGACAGGTATTCCCAAAGCGTTTTCCGTAAGCTTGTTCAGCAATGCGTTACGGCATCCGCCACCGATAATATTCAACTGTTCTACCGGAGCCGGAAGAAGTACATTCAGCTTGTCAATTGCCTGCTTATAGCGTTGGGCTAATGATTGAAGCACACAACGCACGTACTCTCCCCGGGTTGCAGGAACCGGCAATTGATGTTCACGGCAATAATCCGCTATGGCAACTTCCATATCCGCAGGGTTCTGAAACCTTTTGTCGTCTACATCTATCACAGAAGAAATCTCCTCATATTCGGCTGCCGGGAGCAAGACATCGTATGCACACTCCCCGCCTTGTTCTTTCCATTGAGCTATGAGACGCTGCAATATCCAGAGTCCGGTGATGTTTTGCAGGAAACGTATTTTACCGCCTACCCCACCCTCATTGGTGAAACCGCTCAGACGAGCTTCTTCCGTAAGGATCGGTTCATCCAGTTCCACTCCCAGGAGCGACCACGTACCCGAACTAAGGAAAGCGCAACGCGACCTGTCAGCTTTCGCCGTGGGAACAGCAAATACCGCACTTGCCGTATCGTGAGAGCCTACAGCTATGACATCCACTTCTTCCTTAAGCCCAATTTCCTCGGCTATCTCCTTCTTCAGCTTACCACGAACACTACCCGGCATTATGATATCACCAAAGAGATGCTCAGGCACTCCCAACCGGCGAATCAAGTCACTGTTCCAATTCCGGCTGCAGGCATCAAGCAATTCCGATGTGGAAGCAATGCAATATTCATTGTTTGCCACTCCGGTTAGGAAGTAACTGAAAAGGTCGGGCATAAACAGAAGCCTGTCTGCCACTTCCAACTGTACATCATTCCGCATTTTCATGCTATATAGCTGAAAAAGCGTGTTAATAGCCATCACTTGTATTCCAACCGTTGAATAATGTTGTGAAAGAGCGTTTGTTTCTATATCAAAGAACTTTTCCGGCAAACCATCTGTCCGCGAATCCCGGTAACATACAGGATTCCCCAGTAAATTACCATTCCTGTCAATCAGCCCAAAGTCCACGCCCCAGGTGTCAATGCCTATACTCTTGATATGATATCCCTTGCGCACAGCCTGCCGAAGTCCGTTCTTCATCTCCTCGAACAAGGCAAGGAAATCCCAATATACATGGTTTCCCATCCGTACCTGATGATTGGGGAAACGGTACACTTCTTCCAGTTTCAGAGCACCTTGGCAGATGGAACCGGCCATAACGCGGCCGCTTCCACCTCCAAAATCTACTGCCAGATAGGTATTCATCATTTTGTCTTCTTCCCTAAAATATAAGTTTCAAGGTCGTCAATTTCTTCCGGAGTAAGTACCGTATAGTCTCCTCCGGATTGTATGATGATGCGGCACGCCATTTCAAAGAACATGGCGCGTTCAAAAGCCTGGTCGAAATCTTTGCCGCATACCACCTGCCCGTGTTTCAGCAACAGGACAGAGTTGTGCTCTTTTAAAGCATCAATCACTCCTTGCGCCAATTCCTTTGAGCCGGGACGAAAATAAGGTACTACCGGAATTTCACTCCCTACATGGCAAGGAATTTCTGCCGTTACGTTGAAATTTGCAGGCCGGTTCTTCATGCAAGCCACAGCAGTGGCATAATGAGATTGAAAATGCAGCACTACATCCACATCCGGACGCTCACGCAGCACGCCGAAGTGGAAGCCACTCTCCATGGAAGGTTTCACTCCGTTCAGTACTTCTCCTGTAGAAAGGCGGCATACGGATACTTTTTCCTTAGGCAAGGAAGGCACCCATGAACCTGTTCCGGAAACTAACACTTCATCACCGATGCGCCAAGACAGGTTACCGCTACTACAAATAGTTAATCCGGCATCTCCTACGCGGTGCGCCTGGGCAATAAACTGTTCTATCTGTTCGTTGGTTATCATAATTTCTGTTTGATTAATAGATTTCATTTATAGAACAAAATAACACTTACTTATAAATAGCTCCATAAGTCGTACAAGCCCTGTAATCAGCTCCTTCCTTATCCATGCCAAATGCATTCCATGCGGCAGGACGGAAAATCTTGTTCTCATCCACATTGTGCATGCAAACAGGAATACGAAGCATGGATGCCAGTGTAATCAAATCCTGACCGATATGTCCATAGCTGACTGCTCCATGATTAGCTCCCCAGTTGTTCATCACCGAATATACATCTTCGAATGCCGGTTTATCGCAAAGGCGAGGAACAAACCAAGTAGTAGGCCAGGTACGGTCTGTGCGTTCATCCAGCAATTTATGAACTTCAGGATCTATTTCTACCGTCCATCCCTCAGCAATCTGAAGCACCGGACCAAGGCCTTTTATAAGATTCAAACGGCTCATCGTTACAGGCATACCGCCTTTGGATAAGAAGTTGGAAGAGAATCCACCGCCACGGAAATAATCACGGTTAGCCGGATACCAGGTAGTTGCTTCAAGACATTTCTCCATTTCTTCTTCCGAGATTTCCCAATAAGGCTTCATCACAGGCTCACCTTGTGCGTCGGTTTGCCGTCCCGTACCATCCACGGTGGTAGCTCCGGAGTTAATCAGGTGAATAATACCATTAGCCGCCATACCTGTGAGTTCCTTACCTGTCACACGTTTCACAGCTTCAGGACTCCAGTATGTCCGTACATCCGAGAAGATTTGAGCACGATTCGTCAGTAAATGTCCGAACAGCATGGCTACACCATTGCAAGCGTCATTCTCCGTTGCAACTACATAAGCCTCACGAATACCGTTCCAGTCGAATGAGGAGTTGAGTAAAGCTTCGGAATAGTCACCGTTCGGATAGAAATCCGTCCACTGGCGTTGTCCCTGGAAGCCGGCAACAATGGCGTTGTGCCCGATTGCTTCTTCCTTAAAGCCCATTTCAAGCAATTTCGGATTACCTTGCATCAAGTCGCGCATGATGATAGTCATCTTCACAATGAACTCCCAGTCTTCGTCCTTTTGCTCACGGGTTTTAATCTTTGCAGGCCAATTAAAGTCTTCACCTTCATTCTTCTTGCAATACTTTTCCGTCCAAGCCATAGCTTTGGCAAACTCTTCCTTATCATAGATGCCTTCGGTCATGCGGCGGATGATTTCCGTTAAATCCACTGATTCGCAACGGATACCCAGATATTCCTGGAAAAAGTCAGGATTAACGATAGAACCTGCAATACCCATAGATACACTACCCATCGACAGGTAAGATTTGCCTCTCATCGTTGCTACTGCCTGTGCGGCACGTGCGAAACGCAAAAGTTTTTCGGCAACATCGGCAGGGATAGAATTATCATCCAAATCCTGCACATCGCGTCCATAGATACCGAATGCAGGCAGACCTTTCTGCGCATGTCCTGCCAACACTGCTGCCAGATACACTGCTCCCGGACGTTCCGTTCCATTAAATCCCCAAACGGCTTTCGGGTAATACGGATTCATGTCCATCGTTTCGGCGCCATAGCACCAACATGATGTTACGGAAATGGTAGAACCTACACCTTCACGTTCAAACTTCTCGGCACAAGCGGCGCTTTCGGCTACACGACCGATAGTGCTGTCTGCAATTACACACTCTACAGGGCTTCCATCACCGTTCTTCAAATTGCCGGTAATTAACTCAGCTACTGCTTTAGCCAGATTCATTGTCTTTTCTTCAAGGCTTTCACGTACGCCTCCCTGACGACCATCGATAGTGGGACGAATTCCGATTTTTGGATACTTTTTCATGCTGTTTGTTATTTAGTTAATAAAAATATCTATGCTGAACTATGCTGAAACTACTCCATAAAAAAGCTACAGAGAGCTTCGTAAATGAATATCCGTGGGCAGATAGACCTGCACAGGCTTACCGGTCAGTATAAACTCCGCCGTCATTGCGCCCATCTTCTTCCAGTCCACACTCATGGCTGTAATTCCTTTATCAATCACTTCGTAAGCAGGAGTATCATTATAGGCTATCAGACCGAAATCCACGCCACACGTCAACCCGGCTTCACGGCTTTTCTTCACAATCTCCACCACATCTATCTGGCGAATAGCAATATAGACTTCTCCTGCATGTACTTCTTGCTCGTCCATGTTTTCTATTACGGCACAGTCCAGATGGTGAACGGCGCAGTATTTCTTGAAGTAATCGCATGTTTCTTTGGGATGCTTGCTCTCTTTCGGCAAAAACAGGATAAGTTTGCGATAGCGCTCCAGTCTGCCGGATAGTTGAGACATGGCACTGTAGAACGCTTCGCCGAAATCCTGGCAGATGTATGAATAATCCTTCTTGTCGAACTGCCCGAAGTCGAGCAGCAGCAAACGGGAGGATTCTATCTTATATAAATAAGGTGAGAATTTCTCATTGTCGAAGTTCATCACGACATACCTGTTATACCGTCCGATGGAATCGCGGAGAAGAGCATTGAACAACGTCTCATTATATTGATGGAACCACAGGTCGACTTTATATTGGGAGGAGAGACGCTTCACAAAGCTGTTGTACAATGTGTCTTTAAAAGGCGAATATTCATCAAGCAGGAACAGGATATTTTTCTGGCGGTTGACTACATAATAACCTTTACCGGGTGTGGAGTCTATAATTCCCCTCTCTTTCAGATCGATGAATGCTTTGAAAACCGTATCGCGGGAAACCTTATAATCGTGGCTCAACTGATTAATGGAAGGTAATGAGGTATCTGTCTTATAACGCCCCATGGAAATATCCTGGCAGATAAGATCCGCCAATTGCTTTACCTTCGTTGTTTGTTGACCGAAAATCGTTTTCATATCACGTGTATCAAGCTTAATCTAAAGTATGAATACTGCCCTATTCATCACAAGAATAGCACTGCCATCTATGCTGAACTGTGCTGATACAAAGTAAGACTATTTATTTGATATCAGAAGAAAAGAGGAATATGTTATGCAACATATTCCTCTAATTCTCGACTACATCTTATTTCGTTCCCTATATATGGGTTAAGGACAGTCCTTATACGAATAAATCAGTCCCAATACTACATACATTTTCTCCCAACTACAGTAAATGCGTTTACATCCTGTGGTAAATACCAAGTAAATGCAAGTTATTTATACTCTGCCCATGACTTAATAGCCAAATCATCCAACGTCATTGTACAGAAAGCATTGATGAACACACTTGCCAGACGGGCATTTGTAATCAACGGAATGTTCAGGTCAATGGCGGCACGCCGGATTTTATAGCCGTTACTTAATTCACCGACAGTGAGATTCTTCGGAATGTTCACAACCATGTCAATCTCCCTGTTATGCAACATATCCAGAGCCTGAGGTTGCCTGTCTGCTTCGCTGGGCCAGTAGACCTGCGTGTTCTCCACTCCATTCTCCGCAAGGAATTTGCTGGTGCCGCTTGTTGCAAAGAGTTTGTACCCCTTCTGCCGGAGCAAACGGGCAGCGGAAAGCATTTCCACCTTCTGTTTTGGTGTACCTGTAGAAAGAAGAATATTCTTCTCCGGTATGCGATACCCCACAGAAAGCATCGCTTTCAACACGGCACAAGTCGTATCGTTTCCAATACAACCTACTTCACCCGTAGAAGCCATGTCCACTCCCAGCACAGGGTCTGCCTTTTGCAAACGGTTGAAAGAGAACTGGCTCGCCTTGATACCGACATAGTCCAATTCAAATAAGTTCTTGTTTGGCTTTTCCACCGGAAGACCCAGCATGACTTTCGTAGCCAACTCGATAAGATTAATTTTCAAAACCTTACTTACAAACGGGAAGCTACGCGAAGCGCGCAGGTTACACTCAATAACCTTGATATCATTCTCGCGTGCCAGGTATTGGATGTTGAATGGACCGGAGATGTTCAGTTCACGCGCAATCTCGCGACTGATACGTTTGATGCGGCGCACTGTCTCTACATAAAGTTTCTGCGGTGGAAACTGAATGGTAGCGTCACCGGAATGTACGCCGGCAAATTCAATATGTTCGGAGATAGCATAAGCAACAATTTCGCCATTCTGCGCCACCGCATCCATTTCCACTTCCTTGGCATGTTCAATAAACTGGCTGACAACCACCGGATGCTTCTTCGATACATTCGCCGCAAGTTTCAAGAAACGTTCCAATTCCTCCATATTGGAGCAAACATTCATAGCAGCACCCGAGAGTACGTAAGACGGACGCACCAGAACCGGGAAGCCTACTTCGTCCACAAATTCGTTGATGTCGTCCATGCTCGTAAGTTCGCGCCAGCGAGGCTGGTCTACACCGATGCAGTCCAACATAGCCGAAAACTTTTCGCGGTCTTCGGCATTATCAATGCTCTTGGCGGAAGTTCCGAGAATAGGTACGTTCTCGGCGTCAAGGCGCAAGGCAAGGTTATTCGGAATCTGACCGCCGGTAGAAACAATGACACCGTACGGGTTCTCCAGTTCAAGGATATCCATTACGCGCTCGAAGGTGAGTTCGTCAAAGTAAAGACGATCGCACATGTCGTAGTCGGTAGATACAGTTTCGGGGTTATAGTTAATCATAACACTGCGGTAACCTTCTTTACGAATGGTGTTCAGAGCCTGCACGCCGCACCAGTCAAACTCTACGGAAGAACCAATGCGGTAAGCTCCGGAACCGAGTACGACAATAGATTTACGGTCGCCCAGATAATTAACGTCATGCGCTATGCCGCTGTACGTCAGATACAGATAATTGGTCAGTGCGGGATATTCGGCGGCAAGCGTATCAATCTGCTTCACCACAGGAATGATACCAATCGTTTTACGGTGGTTACGTACATAAAGGATGCCATCTTCCATATCTCCCTCGTAACCGATAGCACGCGCAATCTGGAAATCGGAGAAGCCTTGTACTTTCGCTTTCTTCAGCAATTCCACAGGCAGGTTGGAAATCGGTTCGTGGTTCTTGCCCCATTGTTCCAGTTCCTTGCTTGTGTTCATGATGTTCATCAGCTTTTCGAGGAACCACTTGTCAATCCTGGTCAGTTCGTGTACCTGGTTCACGGAATATCCGGCACGGAATGCTTTAGAAATAACGAAGATGCGCTTATCCGTAGGCTCACGCAAGGCTTTGTCTATATCAGAGATAACAAGTTCCTTATTTTCCACAAAGCCGTGCATACCTTGCCCTATCATACGAAGTCCTTTCTGAACGGCTTCTTCAAAAGTACGTCCGATAGCCATCACTTCACCCACGGACTTCATACTGGAGCCAAGTTCCTTATCTACACCATGAAATTTACCCAAATCCCAACGGGGGATCTTGCAGACTACATAGTCCAGTGCGGGTTCAAAGAAGGCGCTTGTTGTCTTTGTCACGGAGTTTTTTAAATCGAACAAACCATAACCAAGCCCCAGTTTGGCAGCAACAAAGGCAAGCGGATATCCTGTAGCTTTCGAAGCCAATGCCGAAGAACGGGAGAGGCGGGCGTTTACTTCAATCACCCTATAATCTTCACTTTCAGGGTCATAAGCATACTGTACATTGCACTCGCCCACAATACCGATGTGACGGATAATGCGAATGGCAAGTTCGCGCAACTTATGGTAATCGGTATTTGAAAGTGTCTGTGAAGGAGCTATAACGATTGACTCCCCGGTGTGAATGCCCAACGGGTCGAAATTCTCCATGTTACAGACAGTGATACAGTTGTCGAAACGGTCGCGTACAACTTCATACTCTATTTCTTTCCAGCCTCGCAAAGACTTCTCAACAAGTACTTGAGGAGAGAAAGAAAAGGCTTTCTCTACCAGGACATCCAGTTCTTCTTCATTGTCGCAGAAACCGGAACCCAATCCGCCGAGCGCATAAGCGGCGCGAACAATGACCGGATAACCTAAATCAGCGGCTGCACGGCGAGCATCCGCGGCATTCTCTACAGCTTCGCTCTTGATCGTCTTAACATTGATTTCATTCAGTTTATGTACAAAAATCTCACGGTCTTCCGTATCTATGATGGCTTGTACGGGAGTACCGAGAACTTTCACGCCATACTTATCAAAGATTCCATCTTTGTAAAGGGCTACTCCGCAATTTAATGCCGTCTGTCCGCCGAAAGCCAACATAATGCCATCCGGTTGCTCCTTTGCAATGACTTTTTCCACAAAATATGGGGTAACGGGCAGGAAGTAAATCTGGTCGGCAACCCCTTCTGAAGTTTGTACGGTAGCAATATTAGGGTTGATGAGAACGGTGTAAATGCCTTCTTCCTTTAATGCTTTGAGTGCTTGGCTGCCGGAGTAATCGAACTCTCCAGCTTCACCTATTTTCAGTGCACCGGAACCAAGCAACAGGACTTTCTTTATATTGTTTTCTTTCATTTTGTTTTCTCTTATTGTTGTACGTTTAAAATTAGTTTTATAAATGAGAGGTTATTAGTGATTAAGGAACTCTTTTTTCACCTACCACCCCGCCCTCTGGGCACCCCTCCTCCCAAGAGGAGGGGAATAGAGATACTCTTATTAATCACTAATCGTTAATCACTTACCATTAAACTTTAATCACTAATGATACAGTAGTTTCACAAACTCATCAAACAGAAACTCTGTATCTGTCGGTCCACTGGCAGCTTCCGGATGAAACTGTGCAGAGAACCAGGGATTCCGTTTATGCCTGATACCCTCGTTAGACCCATCATTCATATTGATAAACAGAGGTTCCCAATCATCGGTCAGCGTATTATTATCTACTGCATAACCGTGATTTTGCGAAGTAATGAAGCAACGCTCTGTGCCCACCATACGCACGGGTTGGTTATGACTGCGATGACCGTACTTTAATTTATATATTCTCGCCCCACCTGCCTTGCCCAGCAGTTGGTTACCCATACAAATACCAAAGATGGGCAACTTCCCGTTCATCATAGCCTTGCGGATATTCTGTACCGCAGGATCGCAAGTATCCGGGTCACCGGGACCGTTGCTGATGAAAAGCCCGTCGAATTCTAAACTGTTATAATCATAATCCCAAGGTACACGGATAACTTCCACACCGCGTTTCAGCAGGCAGCGGATGATGTTTGTCTTGACGCCACAGTCCACAAGCACTACGCGCTTCAACTGACTATTGCCAGCCGACAATTGACTGTTAAGCTGCGCCGTGGGGGTATCTACTAAGAACTTACTGCTTTCCGTTCCGGCATAACAAATTATCTCTTTGCAACTGACCCTATCCACATAGTTGATATCACCGTAATTTCCAACTTTCAGCTCTCCATTTTCAACTGTATCGTCAAAGACGATGCTCCCCATCATCACACCATGTTCACGCAGTACTTTCGTCAGTTCGCGGGTATCAATACCTGTGATACCCGGCACATGCTCACGTTTCAACCAGTCGCTCAAGCTCTCCATGGCATTCCAGTGACTGAAGTTTTCCGAGTAATCACTTACAATGATAGCTTCGGCGTGGATATGTTCGCTCTCCATGAAAGTAGCCAGTCCATTCGGCTCAATGGAGAAAGGCGGTACACCATAATTACCTACCATCGGATAAGTGAGTGTCATCAACTGTCCGGCATACGAAGGGTCAGTCAAGCTTTCAGGATATCCTGTCATAGCTGTATTGAAGACTACCTCTCCTGTTACCGGTTTTTCGTAACCAAACGATTTGCCGTGAAAACGGCTTCCGTCGTCAAGGATAAGAGTTATATTTCTCATGTTAGTTAGTGATTAGCGTTTAGTGATGAGTGATGAGTGATTAATTAAGAATACAAAGCTAATTACTTATCATTAAACACTATTTTATTTAAATTGATAGACTTGTTCTATATAATCAATGAATGCGTTATTTAATAGTTTCACACCGCCGGGAGTGGGATAATCACCGCTGAAGTACCAGTCTCCCTTATGGTTCGGGCATGCTTCATGCAATCCTTGTAATGGTTGGTAGACAATCTCTACTTTAGCCTTTGTTCCCGCAGGTGTCAGCAGTTCCACCATCTTGGCGGAAATTTCTTCATCGGTGAAAGGGGCATAAATCTCTTTCACATAATTCATCATCTGTTCTTTCGGCAGCCCTACCTGGCCTTTCGACTTACGGTAGGCAGCGGCAATCACATCTTTCATGCCGCGGTCATTCAGCAATTCTATGGCAGCTTTGAATGCGATGAATTCGCTCATCTTCGCCATATCTATGCCGTAATAATCGGGATAGCGCACCTGCGGGGAAGAACTGACAATGACAATCTTCTTTGGCCCAAGACGGTCTAAGATACCGATGATACTTTGCTTCAGCGTTGTTCCGCGCACGATGCTGTCGTCAATGATAACCAGATTGTCCACACCCGGCACAAGGCTGCCATAAGTAATGTCATACACGTGGGCAGCCAGGTCATTGCGACTGTTCCCTTCGGCTATGAATGTGCGTAGTTTGATATCTTTGATAGCTACCTTTTCACTGCGAATACGACGAGAAAGTATTCGCTCCAACTCTTCCATATTGGGATTATGTCCCAAGGCGGCAATCTGTTGCACCTTCTCTTCATTCAGGTAATCATCCAATCCCTGAAGCATGCCATAGTAGGCGACTTCCGCCGTATTCGGGATGAAAGAAAATACGGTGTGGTCAATATCCTGATTAATGGCTTTCAGAATGTTAGGCACAAGTTTCTCACCTAACAGTTTACGTTCCCTGTAGATATCCACATCACTGCCTCGTGAAAAGTAGATACGTTCAAAAGAGCAAGGTTTCACTTTCTGCACCTTATTAATTTGTGTAGTGCGCAGCTTACCCGCTTTGTTTATCAGTAAAGCCTGTCCTGGCATCAATTCCTTGATACTGTCCACGGGAACATTGAAAGCAGTCTGTATCACGGGACGTTCGCTGGTAAGAACTGCAATCTCTTCATCCTGATACCAGAATGCAGGACGGATACCCCACGGATCGCGTACGGCAAATGACTCTCCGCTTCCGGTAAGCCCGCATATCACGTATCCGCCGTCCCATTCTTTGCTTGAAGTGCGGAGAACGTTTGCCGGGTCAATATGATCCTCAATGTAGTGAGTCACATCCATCCCTGTCAACCCTTCCGCCTCGGCAAGGTTGAAGAGACGCTCTACTTCGCGGTCAAGGCGGTGTCCTGCTTGCTCTAACATAATATATGTGTCGGCATACTTCCGCGGATGCTGGCCGATAGCTGTGATACGGGCGAATATTTCGTCTACGTTCGTCATGTTGAAGTTACCGCACATGGCGAGATTCTTGGCACGCCAGTTGTTCCGTCTCAAAACAGGGTGTACATAAGAGATACCGCTTTTCCCGGTCGTGGAGTAACGCAGGTGTCCCATGTAAATTTCTCCTGCAAAAGGCAGGTACTTCTTGGCATACTCCGCATTGTGCAGTTGTTCTTTAGTCAGATCCTTAAAATTACTTTGTATTGTACTGAATATTTCAGTTATGGCACCCGAACCGAGTGCACGTTCGCGGAACATATATTCTTCACCGGGATTGGCTTCCAGCTTGACACATGCCAATCCGGCACCTTCCTGTCCGCGGTTATGTTGTTTCTCCATCAAGAGATAGAGCTTGTTCAAACCGTACATCCATGTGCCGTACTTCTGTTCGTAGTATTCCAGAGGTTTCAGCAGACGTATCATGGCGACACCACATTCATGCTTCAATTCTTCCATCCTATTGTTATATTATTCATAAGTCCTGTACTTACTCTATGAGACATGAAACGCAAACAAAGTTTTAACATCAAAAAAGGCGGATTGTTTGAGCAAAACGATTTTTTGTCTTCTAACCGAACATACATAATTCCCTGCATTTAGATTTGCGCTGCAAAGGTATGAAATATCAAAAACATAAAGTTTATGTTTTCCCTATTTATTTATCAAAAGAATAGAAAAAAAACATTTTTATATAAAAAAGTCAATGTAAATACATATTTTATAAGCAAAAAGTTAATATGCATAATCAAAAGCAAATCAAAAGGTTTTTAATCTGCATTATGCATACTTTATCACCTGCAAAGTATGAATAATACAAGTTAGTCATATTTTTCCTTATTTTATTATCATATTGCTTTATAATTGAAAGTTTTTTTAGTAAGTTTGCTGCATTATTAATGAAAAACATATCATTTCAATGAAAAAGCAAGATTTTCTGTTTATCCTTCTGGTAGTGGTAGTCTTCCTGCCGTTCTTTGTAAGTAGTGACGTTTATAACTGGTACAAATCGTTTAATGCTGAACACGGCATGGTGATGAGTTTCCTGAAATTTGCCATTCTGGCAACATTGGGTGAAGTATTAGGGCTTCGTATCAGTGCAGGAGTGTATAACAGGCAAGGGTTTGGTATCATTCCGCGAATGGTGGTATGGGGAATACTCGGTATGGGTATCAATGCTGCCATGATTATCTTCTCCAAAGGTGTACCGCAGTTTATGGAATATATGGGGATGGCAAACGCAACCGCGACTTTTGCAAGTGATGCAATGTCCCTTGATAAGGTATGGGTGGCGCTGGCTATATCCGTAACCATGAACACAATCTTTGCTCCGGTTTTCATGACTTTCCATAAGATTACGGACACACATATTCTGATGTGCGGCGGTTCTGCCAAGAGTTTGATTACCCCTATTCCTATGACGAAGATTTTCACGGGGCTGAACTGGAATGCTCAGTGGAACTTTGTTTTCAAGAAGACCATTCCATTCTTCTGGTATCCGGCACATACAATTACTTTCATGTTGCCACCGGATATGCGCGTACTGTTCGCGGCGGTGCTGGGCATTGTGCTGGGAGTATTGCTGGCAGTGGCGGCGCGGAAGTAGAATCCATTTGTTCTATATCCGGACATAGATATATAAGGTGAGGCTGCGCCAAAGGTATAAGCCTACTATCATTCATCCGCAGATTACGCAGGATTACGCAGATTTGTTTAAAACTTAATCTGTGTTATCTGCGAAATCTGCGGATGAAAAATATCGGCTCACTTGAAAGGTTCGGTACTCTCATCCGAAGGGCTGATGCATTCACCTGAAACGTCATTTGCACTTACCCGAAATGTTCGGTGCACGAGTTTCCCAATGCTGTTTGAACTACTACGTAGTAGTGTGCAAACTACTACGTAGTAATGACCCAACTACTAAGTAGTAGTTGATCAACTATTAGTAGGTAATTGACTAACTACTACTAAGTAGTTTGCACTCTACTACGTAGTAATTAACCGGCTACCACCGGACAGTTGACCAACTCTACAGGATTAAACTAATGGTATGTAAAATAAAGAGATATTATTCAGTACAAAATAATCATGCACCGGAAGTTCCGGGTAATTCAAAACACCTTTCAGATAGTGTACTTTACTATTAACACAACCTCTCTGCGCATTTATAGACTGACCTCCGTCACCACCTGTCCGTCGAACAAATTAATGATGCGTCCCGCATAGCCTGCATCGTGCTGTGAGTGGGTCACCATCACGATGGTAGTTCCTTCTTTGTTCAGTTCACTCAGCAGTTCCATTACTTCTTTACCGTTCTTGGAGTCCAGGTTACCGGTAGGTTCATCGGCAAGAATCAACTTCGGATTGGCTACCACGGCACGGGCGATGGCTACACGTTGTTGCTGACCACCGGAGAGTTGTTGCGGGAAGTGTTTGCTGCGGTGCGTAATTGCCATGCGTTCCATAGCTGTTTCCACGCGGCGTTTACGTTCGGCGGCAGGGATACCCATGTAGAGCAACGGCAGTTCGATGTTTTCGTATACGTTCAGTTCGTCAATCAGGTTGAAGCTTTGGAATACGAAACCAATGACACCTTTACGCAGGCTGGTGCGTTGTGCTTCGGTGTATTTGGATACTTCCTTTCCATTGAGGTAGTATTCTCCGCCCGAAGGGTTATCAAGCAAACCAAGGATATTCAGTAATGTGGACTTGCCGCAACCGGAAGGTCCCATAACTGCGACGAACTCACCTTCTTTCACTTCGACATTTACATTGTTCAAGGCCCATGTCTGCACTTCTTCTGTCTTGAAGATTTTTTGCAGGTTTACTGTTTTAATCATAATGGTGATAATTTAAATTAGTAATATTGTTTATTCGTTTTTTATTATCTCGGCCGGATTGATATGCATGATCCGGTAGATTTTGTATGCTGTAGTAAGGAATACCATCAGGGCTACACTGAAGAATATCACTATGCCCCAATCCCATCCCTGTATACATTTCACTACGTCATCGTTTATTGATAGCAGCATCAGTCGTACCAACGGATAAGCAACTGCAAATGCCAACAGGAAAATCACCAGATAAGCTTTACCAAATATTCCGGCGATAATCCACGGAGTGGCTCCGTTGATTTTACGGATGGCTATTTCTTTCTGTCGGCTGACTGTGTCCATGGAGATGGCCGAATAGATGCTCAATATTACCAATAGAATACTTACAATAGCCAGAATTGCCATCGCTACTTGTGTCATATACATCGATCCCATCAGGGTTTGTTTATTATCGGCCAAAGAACGGACTTCAAGAGGTAAAGTTGTGGGTACGTAGTTACGGCAGATCTCAGTGATACGGCGTATACTTTTGGTAACATCCGTACCCGGCGCCAGTTTGAAGTAGAAATACCTGGAACGGTTACTGGGGAAGAACGCCGAACCTATGGTTCTTTCCTGGGTTTCTTTATAGAGCTTCTTAAAGGTACCGATGATACGGTAACTCTGACCTTCAATCTCTACCCTGTCTTGCACACTGTCCTTATCCAGTTGCAGCCTGAAATCCTCACTGACATAAACGGTACCTTCTGCCTCTCCACCCACTTCTTTTCCTTGTAGTGGGATGTTCAGGAATTTAAAGTAACTCGGGGTTCCCTCTGCTATAGTAATACTGACCATCGATTGGTCGGCTTTTTTGTAGGTACGCACAAAATGACTTCCGATTTGCAAGTCACCTGTCATAGTCAGTGTCTCTATACACTCCGGCAGAGCCTGAATATCGGACAATATAGGGTTTATATTCTGCCGCATGCGTTGGGTGTTCACTTTTAAGGAAATGATATTTTCTTCTTCTTCAGACGTTAGCGGGCTATATGCCCGGCCGAACGTTTCGTGCAACAGCATATTAATACCGAGCGTGCTGCCCACAAAGAATATGGCAATGCCCAGTTGTAACCACATCATGACCGAACGGAATATGTGGCGACTGTGATTTCTGCTGATTTGGCTGATAATGCTCACTTGCCGTAACCGACGGATAGGAAACCATATCGCCAGCGTACATACTGCCAGAAGTGCGATATATATCTGAAGCTGTACAATGTAGATAGCCGACAATGGCAAATCCGGCATATCCTGACTCGGAATGTATATTTCCGCAAGATTTATCATGATCTCCGTCACGCCCAGAGACAAGAGAAAAGCGATGGATATCATCCAGAATATTTCAGTGAAGAGAAGCAGGAACAGTCCTTTTATTTCCGAACCCATGCACTTCCGCAATGCTATCTCTCGCTGACGGTTATAGAACATCTGAATAATGAATTTGAGAAAGTTTATCAATCCTGAAATCAGGATAAGCGAGGCAATGAATAGTACCAATAATTGCACAATTTCCAATTCTTTGTCCTGTCGCGCACTGAACATGGCGTAAGGGTGAACTGTATCTTCATTCTGCTGCCACGTTATGGACTGCAGACTCTTGTTCAATGTTTCCAAATCAGTTTTAGGAGATAGATAGCCATATACTCTCAGGGCATAATAAGACATGATTTCATAGGAAAAATAACAATCTACCTTTGGGTCTTGTAGCCCATTATCTTCCACTACATTCACGACTTTAAAGCTTTGTATTGTATTTTCCGCTATACTTTGTGGGTCACTAAAGCGTATGGTTGTCCCAATAGGATTTGCAGTACCGTACGCTTTGCTTGCAAATTTATGGGATAATACCACTTCATCCGGTGCTTCGGGAAGTCGACTGCCATGTAGCAACTTTCTGTTGTTATAAGAGAAAAAGTTACTGTTAATCCCTTTACAACCTATCAGAAAAGGTAAGTTACGTTGTTCGTTATCAATGACTTCTATTTCCGTTGAAATATAAAAAGATTCTATGGTCAGGCACTCTAACCCACTGATAGATTGCTCTTCCAGTCGCTTTACTTCACTGGTTCGAAAAAAAGAATTTTGTTTCTGCACTCTTATCCGTCGCTCGCTGTCAGGTAAGTTTTCAAGTTTTGTCCACTCCTGCATGAAAAAGCATACGATGGTATAGCATACGATTCCCACTGCCAGGCAAAGGGCGGAAATGAAACTGTGAGTCTTGTACTTCAACAGATTTCGTAGAGCAACTTTCAAATAATGTAATATCATAAGTTTATGTTAGTTATGTAGTTCTTATTCACTCTTAATTGCTTCTGCCGGATTTTGTCGTGCAGCCTTATTCACCTGCCATAACAAAGTAGCCAACGAAATAGCCGTAACTACCACTAAACCTATTATGAATAATCAATAGTGATGGGGCTTTTACGGCAAACTCTAATAATAAGATTCAAATCTTGTGCCAAAGTTATAACTGATTGTTTATTAAATAAATACCGGTTTTAACAATATAAATTCAGTGTGCTATACTGCACAAAAATAGTGCATATTCGCACAAGTAGTACATTATGTAGCTATGAATGTGAGGATTACTATACATGACTAATGCATTGCATCTCTACAAAATGAAACGCTTCCGTTACTCACTCCGTATCACCCACGCCGGGTTGGCAGATGCAGCTTTTCGCGTTTGCCAAATGAGAGTGAGCAGAGATACTCCGGCGGTAATCACGAGGGCAACGGCGAATATCCACCACGAGAGCGCCGTGCGGAAAGCAAATCCCTCCAGGTAACGGTGTATGGCAAACCATGCAACCGGCGCAGCAATCACAAACGCAATCCCCAACAGATACATATACCGTTTCAGCAGGACAGCCAACACTTCAGCGGTGGTGGCGCCGTTGACTTTGCGGATGGCGATTTCTTTCTGCCGCAGTTGGACGTCGAAGAGCGAGAGACTGAACAGACCGAGCACCGAAATACCGATAGCGATTGCCGTAAAGAGCGAATAGATAGTGGCTACTTTGCGATCCTCATCATAGATTTTCGCAACATCATCCTCGATAAACGAGTAGGTAAACTCCCCTCCTATCAGCTCCTGATGCAGCGCCTGCATAAACTCGATGGCCTCCTGCTTGCTGCGTCCGGGAGCGATTTTAGCCATGATGGGATTCTCGAAAAAGTTCTGCCCATAAACAACGGCCATAGGAGGTACCTTATGTCCTAAGTGAGCGGTATGGAAGTCTTTTACCACCCCTACGATGTCCCATGCCGGATTAGTCTTCATCTCTTCCTGCATATCCCTGTCGCCGACGTGCCACAACCGCCGTTCCGGTTGTATTTTATCGGCGTTGATGTCCGTAATGCCCATATAGGGTAATGCCGATTCAGTCAGTAACAGGTGATAGGTGCGGAAGTTGTCCTGTTCGGCGTTGAACATACGTCCCTGTGTCAGTTCAATGCCGAAGAGTTTCATCCAGTTCTCATCTGCGAGCACGACGGAAAGCGGTTTCAGCTCGCTGTCACCCTCATCAAGCCGGAAGTTTATAGTTATCTCGCTCCCAACCGGATTCCATCCTGACGAAACTCCCGTGAAGAGCGGTGAGGAGGCAATCCGGTCAAAGATCATTTCACCTTTTGCTTCGGCCTCTTCCTGGTCATCGTAAGTACCGTAGTTTCTTATGAACGGGACGCGAATGATGTTTTCAGTCGTGTAACCCGGATCGGCGTTCAACATAAAACGCAACTGTTTGAGGAAGAGCAACGAGACGGCAATCATCCCGATGGTCAGCACATACTGGAAGACGAGGAACACCTGCCGGGCAGCCCCGCGCCCACCCGTCTTGCCGACGCTTTGCAGCGACTTGATTGGGGCGGCGTAGTTGTAGTGCACAAAGGGAAAAGCGGTGGTCACTACCGGCAGTCCCGCCAACAGCCCGAGGGCGAGCAAGAAGTCGAACCGGCGGAAAGGTATCTGCTCAATGCCCAGCAGGTTGCGTATGGCGGGATTGAGTACCTCTGTCAGCGCAAGGGCGATAACTAAGGCCAGACCAATCATCAGGATGTTTTCAATAAACAGTTGCAGAAACACTTGCCGCCCCGGTGCACCGAACACCTTCTTCATTCCGAATTCACGCCCCCGCCGCAGCACGACCGCCGTGTAGATATTGATAAAGTTGAATATTCCCACTAAGCCTATCAGCAGTCCCACCAGGCTCAGTACAATGATTGAGGAGCGTACGCCCTGCTTATAAGGCCAATGATTTGGGATTGTGGTATCCAAATAGACCTTTTTCAGCGGGAATAACTGGAAGCGAACGGATGCTCCCAAATATGTTCGGCTCACGAAGTAATTGCTGTACCGTTCGTTCAGCGCCCGGTAATCCTGATTGGGGTGGAGCAGCACAAGCGTATTATCGGGGGCAGCCCAATTCCTGGTGTGCGAATAGGGAATGATGGCCTCGAATTCCATCGAGCTTTTTGTCCGCGTGGAGCCGATAATGCCGGTGACAGTCAGCGACTTGTTTGTCATCGGTAAGGTTAACTGCCGGCCCAAAGGGTCTCTATCGCCGAAAACCTTGCGGGCGAACTCTTCGGTAATCAGCAGGTTGTCCGGAGCCGATACATCACCGCTCCCGTTGATAACCGGATAGTCGAGGATTTGCAGGAAACTGGTGTCAACCGCTGCCATACGGATTATATACTGGTTCTCGCCCTGTAGCAACTCTACATTGTCGAGCAAGATGAAATTACTCCACCGTTCGATGGCTGGGTCTGGGCGCAGGTCAATAAAGTCTTTGTCCCTGTGGTAGTTCTTGATGCCATGCATTTCTATTCTGCTGGCATTGGTGGCAAATTCCACAGTCGTGACATAGATTCTGTCAAGACGTGAGTTGAAGTGGTCGATTGTCATCTCGCTGTGTACATAGCGTACAATTACAATCACACAGGCCAGGCTTAGCGCCAGCCCAAACACGTTGACCGCACTGTATAGTTTGAAATGTATCAGCGAACGTATCGCTAAATGGAGATTCTTCATGTGTACTGTTGTTTTAGGAGTGATATTTTCAGGTAATATCTGACTCATTGTTTTTACTTCTTATTCGTTCTTAATCACTTTCGCCGGATTAGTCCTCGCTATCCTCAGAATGCGGAAAAGTATTGTGATAGCTGTAACAAAAGTAACAACCAGGAAAATGCAGAGCCAGAACAAGAAACCGCAATCAAAGAATACTGTGTACATCCGTTTCCATAGCATCAATACAGCATATACAAGCGGAAATGCTATGACGGCACTACATAACAACAAGATGATATAAAGCCGGGCGAACAGCAAAATGATTTGTGGAACATTCGCCCCATTCACTTTGCGGATGGCAACCTCTTTCTGACGGCGTTCCGTATCAAGCGTGATGCTGGAGTACACACCAAGCAAGGTAATGATGATGCTGACTATGGCAAAGAACAGAATAATATCTTTCAGATTGTACTCAATGGCCTGTACTACATGAATATCATCCAAGAGCGTTCGGATTTGGCAAGTTATGTTCTCGGGGAGCATCTCACGACAGACTTTCTCTATCCATTGAACTACCTCTTTTTGCTGTCCGGGATGGCTCTTGATATAGCAATGGCCTATATAACCGGAAGAATCATAAGGTATAAAAGCATATCCACTACTACGATTATATACATCTGCCTGGAAAGGAGCGGATATTCCACATATTGTGTAATCAGTGTTCTGGCTATATAAGTTCATGCCGATTACATCTTTTTTCTGTATTTCCTGCCAAGCTCTGTCCACTATAATCTCTTTTTCTGTTTGTGGGATACTTCCTTGCTCTATGGGAATATTCATGAAAGAGAAAAAATTGGATGGAACAGCCATGAGACTAATATCAATCCAGGAGTTTTCATTTCCTTTCTCTGTCGTCAATCCATTTCCTGACATTCCATACATATAACCGATATCCGACAATAAGATTTCTTTCACTCCGGAATGTTGTTTGAAGCGTTCTATCATGGTCAGTTTCTCTTTATTCTTCATGAACGAATAATCCAATGGAATACTTAAGGTTTCCATCTTTTCTTTCCGGCTTAATGTGTGGAATAAGGTATCGGTGGTTTTTTCTGATTGCAGGTATAAGGCAACTGTCAACGATACGAATATCCAACAAATAAAGAATTGGGTGCCCAGCATAAAGTTGCGTCCCCATGCTTTTCCTCTGCGTTTATTGCTTCCATGAATGCCTGTTTGTATTGAAATCCCGTTGATACGGACAGAAACAAACAAGCAAATGATGGCACAGAGTATGATGAGAAAAACGATGTATTGCAAGGCATGTACCAAAAGAATTTTAGCAGTAAAGGACATTGCCATGCCCGGCAAAGAGAAATCTATATGGTCTCCAAGTAATTCTATTCCACAAAGTACTAATAGAGATGATATGGAAACTACAATCAATGATTGCGTAAGTAGCAGGCTGAATAGTTGTTTCCGGTTACAACCTACCATCTTCATGATGCTGTGCTCTTTGGTACGATTAAAGAAAGAACCTATGAGAAAATGAAAGAAGTTAATCAATCCTACCAGCAATATCAATGTGCCTATGGTTCCGGTGACTAATGCCAAATAGGAAACTCCTTGTTTTTTTAGTAGAGTTGCTCCCATACGGCTGGCGGTGATGGTATATGTTTTATTATACAAAGTATAAGTATAGCCTCTTTGGGAAATATGTTTTTCTAATGCAGCACAGGTGGTTTGCGGTGATAACAGAACATAGGTATTTGCTCCTGTCATGTTGTGGCGTTTAGGGCTTTGCAATAGGCCCTCGCTGTCATTTAGAGTCAGTACGTCTATACTTTGCATAAAATCAATGCTGTTGTTGAGAGGTATATCCTCCATTACAGCCTGAATGGTGTATACGATGCCTCCTGTATTCGGGGTACTTGCAGGGGACGTAGTGAGTCTTCTCATCAGAGTCATGTGCTTGCCAATGGCACTTTCTGCATTACCGAATATTTTGACAGCAAGGGATTGGCTCAGAATAACGGAATTAAGAGATTGGCTTGCCATCTTCCAATGTCCTGCCACCATTTTCGGGGTGAATACTTTATTGTAGCAAGTATCTGTTTCAATCGTTCTGAGTTCATAAGGCAATGTCTTATCCGGAGAGACTTCCACATAGAAAGAACGTTCACGCGAATAGGTTATGCATGATATGGCCTCTACCTCTCCCATAGACCAGGTGCGAAGTTCTTCAGATAAGGGTACAGGAGTACCGGAAAAATAGTTGTCTGTATTACTGTCGTAGAGGTTTAGTTCGGCTATGCGACCATAATTGGCGAAACAATGATTGGTGTTATCTACAAAACGGCTGCAATACATACAGACGCAGAAGCATAACAGCCCCACTGACAGCCCGATAATGGATATGATGTTCTGTGTCTTGTATTTACACAGGTTCCTAATTGCTATTTTCAGATAATGTAGTATCATGGTTTTTACTTCTTATTTGTTTTTACTTCTTATTCGCTCTTAATCGTTTCTACGGGATTCGTCCTTGCTGCCAGATAACTATGCAAACATACAGTTAATATAGTAATGAACGCCACTATCAGAAATGGAAGTATAAAAGTCCAGGCAGACCATTTGGCACAATGGGCAAATTGTTCTCTCCAGTGCTGCATAAGCCGGAAAACAACCGGAATAGCGATGATATACGCTAAGCCTATCTGCCAGAAAAACGATTTATTTATCTGCCACATGATTTGCAAGGTGGTGGCACCGTGTATCTTACGGATACCGATTTCACGGATACGCTGGCGCGTGGCATACCAAGATATACCAAACAAACCGAAGCAGGTCAGTATTAATCCAATGAGTGAGTAGCTGATAAGCACCTTGGACAGTATGAGTACTTTATTATTATATTTTATGAATGTCTGATGCATATCTGTATAAGTAAATGCCTGACCTGGATTCATATTTTCCCATATCTGCTGTATTGCTTTCAAGGTCTCGGACTTATTCTTTGCTCTTAGTCTGATTTGCAGGAATTGAGCCTTTCTCAACTCTTCCGTAGGAGGAAAATGAATAATGATGGGACATACGGCATTTTCCAGGGAACTGATAGGGAAATCTTCTATTATTCCACCGATGATATAGGTGGAGTCTGCCGATGCATCAAACTCTCGTAAAGGATGTCCGATAGGTGAAACTCCGGCAGACAGCATAGTCCTGACATAACTTTCGTTCACTACGACGGGATAGGCATAATGTTGTTGGAGGATTTCCGGTGCTTCACCTTGTAATAAGTGAATCCCTATAGTCTCCAGAAAGTTTTTATCGGAATATAGTTCCAGTAAATAAGAGCGTTCTTCTCTCCCATCGGCCTGTTTAAGTTCGATATTGCGTATCATTGAATGCAATACGGAGGTTGAAGAAAGAGTGATGCTCTCTATACCTTTCACATTCTGCTGCAACTCACGCATGAGTGGTGTTGCGGGAGGACCGTCATAGCTTCCTGTTTCTATCCGGTCTTCATAGCAATAGGCGCGTTCTTTAATAAGTTGCATTTGTCCGTTGGCTACCAGAGTTGCAAACAACAGACCGATAGAAATAACAAACTGCAGAATGACCAGGAAGTACACAAGCATACGCTTCTTTTTGCCCGTATATGCTGCTTTGTATTCGTTAAGTGACATACGTGATAACTTATGGCTGATGTAAATGCCCGGAACTATAGCAATAACAAGTACGAATAACAACAGCAACGGAAGCATCTGCATGCTAAAGAAAAAGCGAAAATTAAGATGCGCACCCACTAACTGATTAAAGAACGATAAACTGTCGCTGATTATCAGCAACGAGAGTAGGAATGAAAATATAACCGTAAGAAATGCATCGCCGAACAATTGAAGACGGATGTCTTTCAGTGTACTTCCCATGAGTTTCTCCACGTGTATCATTTTCAGTTGCTGCAAAGTACGGCTCAGTGTGAGGTTACTGTAATTGAAGCAGGCAATAATAAGTATCAGCAAAGCAGCAACAAGACTGATATAAAGGAATTGTGCATTACCTTGTTGTACATACCTCAATATTTGCTGAGTATTACTGTCGGGAGTGACAAAATACAAGTCCTTCAGTGGGTCGATGTAGTATTGTGTTTCTCCGGAAAGTAAAGTAGGAACTTTGTCCTTGTTTATTTTTCCTGCCAATGTTTGCGGATGGCTCCCGGCAGAGAGTTTCAGTAATGTGAAGCCACCCCAGAAGTTGGCATCAATACCCGTCAACAAGTCAAAGTGTAGAAAAGATTGCGGACGGTCTTTTACTACTGCTCTGATTTCGTAAGTTTTATTATTACCCATCCTGCCAATGTCCAAGTGTTTACCTACCGGATTGCCAGTTCCGAATATTCTTTTTGCAAACTTTTCACTGATAGCCAATTGATCGGAATGTTTTAATACATCCTTTAAGTTTCCGACATTTACCTTATAATCAAAGAATTTGACCAGAGAGGTATCTACACAGATGAAAGTAATATCAGTGAACAGGGCATCTTCCAGTTTACAGTATTCTGCTCCCATTTCATTTATACGCAGAAAATCCTCTATTTCCGCATAATTATCTCTCAGCATGACAGGTATATTTTCAACTGCATAGGCTACTTTCTTGTTCTCCTGCATCGGGTCGTCCTGACGCAGACAAAAAATGCGTTCTTTATTCAGGTTGGAACTTTCGATATTGTACTCATGTATAAAGAAGGTAAACAATAGGTTGGTACATGCCAAACCAACAGTCAGGCTGAATAAAGAGATGAGGAAAAATATTTTGTTTCTCCACCATCCACGGATTATAAACTTGAATATAATGAAATAGCTCATAGCATTTATTTGTTTTATTCGCTCTTTATCACTTCTGCCGGATTTTGTCGTGCAGCCTTATTCCCCTGCCATAACAAAGTAGCCAACGAAATGCCTGCCACAATCAGTATGGCAATCATATATATGAATATACTAACAGGTGCTTTAACTACGAAATTCTTTGTATAGATGTATATCAGATAGTAAGATAATGGTACGGTAAGCAGTGCTGCCCCTCCTATCACCCATATATATTTGCGGAATAAGATTGAATATAAGTTCCGCAATTGTGCTCCGTTTACTTTTCGTATAGCAATCTCGCGGTATCGTTGGCGGATATCGAAGAGGGAAAGGCCAAACAGCCCCAAAGCCGAAACAAAGATGGAGATGGCAGAGAAAAGCGTGAAGACAGTTGATACGCGGCGGTCTTCGCGATATAGAGCCTGCACATCTTCTTCCAACCAGTGATAATCAAATTCTTCGGTATTGAAAATCTCTTGTCTGACCTTTTTCAGATAAGAGATAAGTTCTTTCTCTTTACCGGTTTTACAGGCTATCTGGTATTGTGAACCACCACCACTGGGAGACACCATGAATACAAGAGGCTTCTTACCGGCAGTAAGATGTCCGGTGTAGTAGTCTTCTACAACTGCTTCTACAGGCATCAAAGATGTTCCGCCTTCTACTATTTCCCCATTCATACCCATAGAAATCCAAAGAGCTTGTTCTCCCCTGACAAATGCTTCATCACGTTTCGTATAGCCGAAGGCTTTCATGGCAGCTTCGTTCATGACTACCAGATATTTACTGTATCCTTCAACTTTATCGGGCAATGCATTGTCTTTCATCTGTAACTCATAAAATTTGAAAAAGTCGAGAGGTACCCACATCAGCATCATATTTTGTTTCACGTCTTTATCATTTATAAGAGCGAATGTACCTGCGCTTCCTGCTCCTAAAATGCCAGATTGTGACGGTTCTCCACGGAACCACTGCTCAATGAAGGGGCATTCTTCCAGCTTTTGCTCAATGATCTGAACATCTTGCCTGTACTTCTCTTTTTGTTCATTACTCTCTGAATACCAAGTTTTGGAGAGAGGTACCAAGTTGGCGTATAATATACCCTTTGTACGGAATCCCGGAGGAGTATCTTGCAAAAAGTGGAGGTGACTGCTGAAATACAATGATAATATAATGAGCAATAAAGTGATACTATACTGAATAAACAGGAAGACTGTGCGGGTTGCAACAGATTGGCGTGTTCCTCCGATGGAGCGTATGGATATGATAGGGGGCAGATAATTGTATTTGATAAAGGGATAGATTGTGGTGATTAATGGTAAAAGTATCCAAATACCTAATGACAACTGCCAGTCAAAAGCTGTATAGGAAATGTCACTTTCAAGCAACCGGTTAGCATACCCGGAGAATATCTCGATGAAAAACCATGTCAGCAGCAAGGCGATGGATATCATTAATGCATTCTCTGTCCATAGTTGCATGAAGAGAGTGCGTCCCTGTACCCCGAAGACTTTCTTCACACCATATTCTTTAGAACGTCTTAGCATGAAGACCATATAGATATTGACAAAATTCAATATGCCTGCCAATAATAACAACAGGCATACCCCCGTCAGTATCAGGATGTGGGAACGGTTGCTGTAATGCCATATTTCAGGATCATCGCCGGAAGCCGCCAATTCTTTGTTCCAATAAAGTTGGTTGACAGATACAAAGTTATACCGTATTCTAAACCCCTGTGATGTTTGGCGGTAGACGTTACTGGAAGCATTAATGACATCCACATCGACTCCGGGCATAAAGCGTAATAGTTCAACATACATTCTACTCCATTCTCTTCTTGTTTTAAGGTCCAGATTTACCACAACATCAAATGCCAGTGAAGATTTGCATGTCGGTTCATCCAATATGCCGCAAATAGTGAGATGTTTGCCTCCGGAATATTCCATAGTTTTCCCTATCGGGTCTTTTTCTCCAAATACACGTTTAGCGAATTGCCGGGTGACAAGAGCTTCTTCCGGTGCTGCCATACGTTTGCCCTTTAGCGGATAGTTAAAGAAGTGGAAGAAAGCTGTATCAGTTGCTAATATCTGGACTGTATATGGCTTTTCACCAATCGTCACATTATCATTGCAGAACGTAATGAAGTTACTTCTTTCTTTGACCGCCTCAGGCTGAAAATAAACAGTGTCCGCTCCGCTATCTACCCCTACACTGCCCGGAAATACGTTACCATCTATGTCGCGAAGTGGAATATAAACATTTTCAGCATCCGTGCAATGTGTGTTTACCCGGAGTTCCCGGTGAATGTAACGGACTAATATGATAGTACATGCCAGACTAAGTGCCAACCCGATTACGTTAATAACCGTATATGATTTAGAGCGTATCAGGAAACGCCAGGCGTATTTAAGTGTTTTCATGTTTTTATTCTATTTTCTTTTTGTAACTCTATGTTCTGTTATTCATACTTCATTATTTCAGCCGGGTTTATATTGGCCGCTTTGCGTACTTGCTACAACAGCATACCCAACGAAATAGCCATAACTACCACTAAACCTATTATGAATAATTGATAGTGATGGGGCTTTTACGGCAAACTCTAATAATAAGTTTCAAATCTCGTGCCAAAGTTATAACTCATTGTTTAACAGATAGATAATGTTTCAGGCTATGCGAAACCGGTGTGCTATAGTGCACAAAAATAGTGCATATTCGCACAAGTAGTACACTGCGCAGCTATGAATGTGAAGTCTGTGATGCAGAGAGACAGTGTCTTACCCTGTTATCTAATCTTTAACATTTTAAGATATAATTGAGATTGCTGTTTGAATATTCAGTACTTTTGCAGAGAAGAAACAACTTTTTGTTATGACAACGGAAAATAGAATCATGTATTTTGAAAGTCGGGCAGACTGGCGGAAGTGGCTGACTGACAACTTTGATACTGCCAATGAAGTTTGGTTTGTATTTCCTCATAAGTCGTCGGGTAAGAAAAGCATTTTGTACAATGATGCAGTTGAAGAAGCCCTTTGTTTCGACTGGATTGACAGTACAATAAAGCAACTCGACAGCGAACATAGAATTCAGCGCTTCACTCCCAGAAATCCTAAAAGCACTTACTCACAGTCCAACAAAGAGAGGCTTAAATGGCTGTTGGACAATGAAATGATACACCCAAAGTTTGAGGATAAGATACGAAATGTTTTATCCGAACCTTTTGTTTTCCCCAATGATATAATGGAGAAATTGAAAGAAGATAATGCGGTATGGAACAACTATCTACGCTTTTCCGACTCATACAAGCGCATCCGGATTGCATACATTGAAGCAGCAAGGATACGTCTTGAAGAATTTGAAAAGCGGTTGAACCACTTCATTAGCAAAACGAAGGAGAATAAAAAGATAACAGGATTTGGCGGAATTGAGAAATACTATTGATGGGAATCAGTAGTTAAGAAGTTAAGGCGGAGATATAATTTCTCAAGCCTGCGTTTCTGCATATTCCGGGCAAGAATAGCTAACAATTCTTCAGGGCTTTCTATGTCGAAATTATAAAGCAATGGCATATCATTGTATTTGATTAGTTCGATAATCGCTATATTCAGATATTATTGTATCTGAATGCAAAGGTAGTGTTTTTGCTTCTGAAATCAAAATAATGTGAAGCAGGAGTTAAGCACCGGAACTTATTTATGTAGCGATGCCGGGTTACTCCACATCTTGTAAGCTATTTTAAAGATTACCTGCTTCGCCCCAAACTGGCTCAGAACCCACTTTACCCCCATCCAGAACATGTTTTGAGAGGGGGTAGTCTAAGTATACGACTGAATAGGGTTCAGTCGTATACTGAATGCCATTCAGTCGTATACTGAACCCTATTCACTATACGACTGATTTATAATGGGTATAACAGGTATTATATTTATATTCTTTTTTTACTATAAAATGCTTACATCGTGATAAAACTCATCACGACACTGTTAAACTCCTCCGGATTATCCATATTGGCGCAATGCCCCGCGCTTCTGATGATGTGAAACTCACTGCCGGGTTCATCCTTGTGCCATTGCGCAGCCATTTTCAGTGCAAGTTCACTGTCTTTTTCTCCGGACAGAATAAGCAAAGGCCAACCTCGCTCCACACTCCGGTTGGCAATCAGAGAGCCTAATCCCGACATGACGGTGAACGATTTTCGCGTAAAGTGTTTTGCACTCTCGTAGCAACGCATCTGTTCGCTTTCGTTTATTGCAGAAACGCGCGCCGTGTATCTACGGAACGCATCCATCGAAAAGAGCATCTTAAAGAACCACTTAAACATCTCCCGTCCCTGAGCTTTCGCCACTTGCGGTTGCTCTTTGTTGATGTTGTATCCGCCCAACGCTGTGAGCGACAGAACCTTGCCGGGGTATTTAAGCGCGAAATCCTGTGCAAGCAACGAACCTAAAGAAACACCCACAAGATGCGTTTGCTTGCGGTTTTCCGTTTTCAGTATCTCTGCGACGTAAGCGGCGGTTGCTCTCATTTTATCTTTCGCGTTCCCTACTCCCGTTAACCCGTGTCCCAACATATCGACGGTTATCACTCGATAGTTGCATGAAAAACAGTCGATTTGGTGGTCAAAACAATGGTGGTCGCCGAATGCCGGATGCAGAAAGACAATTGTCTCTCCCTGCGGGTTGCCGCTGATAAAGTAATGTGCCGTGTTCCCGTTATGCTCAATGGTTTTGTGTTCAATCCTGCTTTTGATTTGAGTATTCATTGTTCCACTGTTTATTAAGTTTGTTGATTTCGCTATCTTTAGGTTCATTGATATTGCTGTATTTAATTCCTTTGCCATTGCTGTTAAATACGCTGCCAAAGATACGAAATATAAGTCTGTGTTCAAACCACCATTAAAATCTCATTTAAAAGAGAAACATGTGAAGAATATTTCTTATTTTTGCGCTATAGAACTGAAAAACAGACATATTGTATGACTGACATCACCATTCCTTATGCCATAGCAGATTTCGCCGAACTGCGTCAGCGTGGTTTTTACTACGTGGATAAGACCCGGTATATCCTCGAACTGGAACGCTATAAAGCACCCGTATTCCTGCGTCCGCGCCGTTTCGGGAAAAGCCTGCTGGTTTCCACTCTGGCTTATTATTACGATACTCAAGTTTCGGAAGTAGATTTCATGCGGTTTGAGCCAGTGCCTTCATCGCCTGAAGTCTTCGGTTGTCACTCATTATTTGGTTCAGCAGCTGTTC
>QMCD01000275.1_pt1 | contig 50144 bp, 47 predicted proteins | sample 1821841 | NCBI WGS metagenome assembly QMCD01 (sample SAMN01991225, study PRJNA193472) | Termite gut metagenome, whole genome shotgun sequencing project. | isolation source: worker | host: Macrotermes natalensis
CCATTATAACGGATGGAGGGCTTTTTTGTTGCTCTCTGTATCGCTTCTGCTTATTCCGTTCTCCCGCGCATAGCGCGGGGTTTAATGTCGATCAATTATATGTAGGGTTATCCAAAGAAGCAGAAAACTATGACACTATCATAGTAGCTGATAATGGTATTGGTTATAAAATCCCGACTGAAGATGCAATAAAACCATTTGTTCACGGCCGACCGACAGGTGCAGGTATTGGATTGGGACTCTTCATTGCAAATCAATGCATGGAAAACCAAGGCGGTGAGCTTCTTTTTCCTGAATTCAATGATTTTGCAATTCCGCCCGATTTTATTAAAGGTGCGAAAACAGCCTTATCATTCAGGAGGAAGACAAAATGATTTTACCCAAAAACGGTCGCATTGTTATAGTGGATGACAGCATTGATGACACTATTGATTTCATGGAAATATTCTCCAGAGAGGGTATTTCTTTTTCCTATTTTAATGGTAGTGTAGAGACGTTACCAGAATCAGGAAATGCAATTTTGGGTACATTTCTTATGCTGTTAGACCTTGAACTTGATGGTTCAGCAGTTGGCAACGATGCTACTCAAGCATCTCAGGTAATCAGTGTAATTGAACGTATATTGGGTAATGCGGCAAAGAACTTCTCCGTCATAATTGTTGCATGGAGTAAATCGCTTACAATACTGAATGAGTTAAAGCCAAGAATGATCTCAGCAGGGATTAATCCTCTTGCTTTATTCGAAATGGACAAGCTGTCCTGTAAAAATGAGGAGGGTCGTTTTGATATTGAACTAATTAGAGCAGCGCTAAAAGAAAAAATGTCTGAAATACCGGCGGTCAACCTGATGTATTATTGGGACAATCTTGCCGGACAAGCCGCAGCAAGTGTATATACTTCTATATTAACCTTAGACCCTACAACGCCGCAAGAGAAAAATAAGCAGCTTAATGCATATTTCGAAGAACTCGCAAAAGCATATAAGGGAAAAGGAGTTACTGAAAACGATTCATGTGCTACAATAAATATGTTAAACTTTTTTCTCTCGAATGAGATTGGAAGACTAAATTGTGATCCTATAAAACTAGATATATCTTCCGAAAACAAAGCCATCATTAATACTGAGCATTATGCTTCTATCAATGCCCGGATAAACATATTGCCTACGGCATCTCCGCTTTCATGCGGGAGTATACATATCAATCCATGCGAAGAACTGCGCCTTAATGATTCAGATATTTTCAATAATAATGAAAATGCAAAACGCCATGATGTATATGCATATGAAAACATGCGTCCAATTATATGCGAGGTTTCAACTATTTGTGATCAGGCCCAAGACAGGAAACAGCTAAATCGTTTTATACCCGGTCTGATTGTTTCTGCCGCTTTAGAAAAGTATTTTAAGAAGAATGCTGACTATCTGTACATTAGTTGTCTGTTGCGTCATGCGAATGTCCTTGATGAGAAACCATTTTATATCGTTTTGGATTTCAGAAGGTTCTTCTCAATAAAGGAATTTGAAGAAACGCCAGATTTGCTTTTTCAGATTAGCGAAACACTATTAATGCACATACAGAATCGCCTTGGTAGACATATAAGTAATCCCGGGGTTGTGTTTGCTAACCACAAGTGAGTACGTTAATTAATCAGGTGATTTAATGGCCGATATAAAGACCTCAGAAGAGCGTAGCAAGAACATGTCAAAAATAAAGGGTAGAAATACCCGTATTGAAATGATAGTACGCAAGCGCCTATTCTCAATGGGGTTTCGTTATCGCATTAATGTTTCATCTTTGCCCGGCAAGCCCGATATTGTTCTAAAGAAATATATGGGCGCAGTTTTTGTAAACGGTTGCTTCTGGCATGGACATGATTGCAAAGATGGGCATCTACCAAAAAGCAATATTGAGTTCTGGGAAAGTAAAATAAAAAAGAATATTGAAAGGGATAAACTTAACTATGCATTGCTTGAGGAGCTTGGGTGGAATGTAATTACCGTTTGGGAATGTGAGTTGAAAGATTTAGATGGTACAATAGATAGGGTCATTAGTAGACTTGTTACGGGTTGTTCAACTAGGGTTGCTAGGTGAAGTTTGCTGTTGAAGAATTTAAATGTTAATCCCTCTCGTAATGAGCAGCTTCCTAATAGTCGTGCGGTGGCAGCCATAGAGGTCGGCTACGGCGGTCATGGTCATGCCGGTCTGGTACTTGGTTACCGCCTCGTCCTGCTCGGCGGGCGTGAGCAGACGGCTATGTAGTTTATGCTGACGTACCATTTTTACGTCTTCACCGAAAGGGCGGTCGTCCGTAGTATGGGCGTTATTCGTAGCCTCGGAGCCTCGCTTTTTCCCCATTTTTCCGGCAAGCGCCGCCCTCACGGATTTGTTTAAGTTCGGTGCGGATATCGGCACCACCTACATCAGCCTAAAACCATGAACAGTTTTTATTGGACTAACGATGGTTTTAGGCTGTTTCATTGCGAAAAAAGCTAGATATTTCAATGCATGGAGATTTTTCCGCGTTCGTTCCGCGTCCAGTCCGTGTTTCGAAGAAAAACGCGAACTAATGAGTAAGAGCGTCCCCAGATACGCTTTTTTTGATAGTGAACCTTCCCGGCAACAACCCCTCATAAATGACGGTAGTCAAGACGAATACATTTGTCTATACTCATAGCGTACCATATTCTAGAAACTGAGGATGCCGCCATGACAGACGTTTATGAAACAGAGGGGTGGCTTGGAACGCCGCCCAAAATCGCCGAGGGGGATATAAAAAAGACGGTTGAAGCCGACGTAGTGGTAGTAGGCGGTGGGCTTGCCGGCGTCGCGGCCGTGCGCCAGGCTACTGAACTGGGCGCAAGCGTGGTTCTGTTTGAAAAATGCGCTGCCCCGCAGGCGCGCAGCGGAGACTTTGCCGTGATGGATAGCAAAGTGGCCGGACTTTGGGGGCGGCGCGATGTGGATAAAGCCCGCCTAGTAGATGAACTGACGAGAGACATGTGCTATAAGGTCAGCCAGGCCATCCTGCGCCGCTGGGCCGATGAAGCCGGCGAAGCGTTCGACTGGTATCTGGAGGCAATACCGAACGTGCCCGTTATGAAAACCACGTTCGAGCCCCGCCCCGCCGGGTACCCGGTATGGCTGCAGCCGCGGCGTCTGCCGCTGCCGGATGGTTTTGACAACGAAACCGAGCGGTTCAAGTGTTACCAAGTGACCGCTTGGGTTCAGCCTACTCACATTCCTCTATTTCGCGCAAATTATTCCGCGGCGGAAAATAGCGGGCTGTTGACGGCTTTCTTTAACGCACCGGCGTGTCTGCTGCTGCGCGATGTAGGCGGAACTGTGCATGGCGCGATAGCCCAAACCGATGAGGGTTATGTGCGGGCTTACGCCCGCAAGGGAGTGCTGCTTTCCACCGGAGACTTTATGAGCGACGACGCCATGCTGCGGCGCTTTGCGCCCGATTATGTGAATACACCTCAGCTATGGACCAGCTTCGACGCGAAGAAAAAGCCTTCCAACACAGGGGACGGCCACCGTTTGGGCATGTGGGCGGGGGCAGGGATGCAGGACGGGCCCGCCGCTCCATGTGCTCATCATATGGGCAGCGTGTTCGGCTGTAATGGATTTCTGCTGTTAAATACCCGGGGGGAGCGTTTTACCAATGAGGATTTGCCCGGCCAGCAGCTGGGCAGCCAGATAGAAAATCTGCCGGACAAGACCGCTTGGCAGTTTGTGGATTCAAATTGGCCGGAGCATGTGAAAAATGGTTATCCCAGCCATGGCAGCGTTTGCTACCCGCTTACGGACGAGCAGTTCGCGTCAGGCGAAGTAGCCTCATGCCTTGTAACCAACGATAACGTCGTGTGGCCCGCTATGGTAGAGCGCGCCGTAAAAAAAGGCAGCCTGCTAAGAGCGGATACGATTGAGGAGCTGGTGGAGAAAACCGGGTTGCCGAAAGGAGTTGCCTTATCGCAGATAAACCGTTACAATGAATACTGCGCCTCCGGCTGCGACGGCGACTACGCCAAAACGCCCAAGCGCCTATGGAGCGTGGAGGCGCCGCCATTTTACGCCGCGCGCTTTACGCCCGCCACCATGATAGCGGTAATGGGCGGCTTGAAGAGCGACGCCGAGGCTAGATGCTATGACAGGCAAGGCCGCGTTATTCCCGGCCTGTATTTAGCGGGTAATGTGCAAGGCAATCGGATAGCGGTGGACTATCCCCTTACGGTACCCGGGCTTAGTCATTCGCTGGCGCTCACATACGGACGCATAGCCGCGTACAATATCGTTAATGGGATTTAAATGTATACACGTCGCAGCCCGGCTGGAATGGGCTGCTTGCAATTATGAGATAGGACAGCATGGGAAACTTCGCAAAAAAATAGAGCACGGATATAGGATTTGCTAAGGAGGCCGCGGTGGACGCTGTGTTTTTACCGCGCGAGCGTATCGACAGGAAGCTGCAAAGCTTGTACCAGTACCCATTGTCTATAGTGCACGCCCCTATCGGCTATGGTAAGACCGCCGCTGTAGAGGCCTTTCTTTCGGACGGGCGCACCGAAGTGGTGTGGGTGGCATTCGGCGGAGCGTGTGTGGATGGCGACGAGTTTTGGATGCGGCTAACCGCTCAAATGGCTAAAAACGGGCTGCCGCTAAGCGAAAAGCTGCGCGGGATCGGGTTCCCCTACGATTCGCTGAAGACCGGCAAAATGTTGGATGTGCTGATCGACTATGAGTATGAAAGGCCCCTGGTTGTGGTGCTCGACAACTTTCATCAGGTTGAGGACTCCGCCGTATTCAGCCTGCTCAGGCGCATCGCATTAGGGCATATACCCAAGCTGCATCTGGTCGTCATAACCCGGAACTTTGGCGCTTTGGACGCCGCTCTTCTCTATCAACAGGGCCTATGCTTCACGCTTACCGAAAAATCCTTGCGCTTTACCAAGGATGAGGTACGCGGGGTGTCCGCCTTGCAGCGGTTCGAGGTCAAGGATGACGCTCTGGAGAAAATATTCGCCCTTACCGATGGCTGGATCGCCATGGTATTGCTTATTCTGGACGGGATGAAGCGCGGCCTGCCGATAGAAAAGAATGACACGGTGGAACAAATCATCGAGCAGAACATCTACTCAAGGCTGAGCGAGGACGCTAAGGACGCCTTGCTGCTCATGAGTTATCTCGACACCTTTACCGAGCCGATGGCGATATACGCGCTGGGCGAGAGCGCCGCCGATACGGTGCGCGCCCTTTTGGGGCAGAAGTCCATCATCTGCTACAACGAGCTCGATAAAACATACAGGATACACAACCTGCTGCTAGGCTACCTGCGCGAGAAAGAGAGCTGGCGGCAGGTGGATTTCCGCAGCCTTTACAGCCGCCTGGGTCAATGGCATTTAAAGGGCGGGCAGTACCGGACGGCTTTCGACTGTTTCCTGAAGGCCGGTGATTCCGCTCGTCTTTTAGCCGAGCTGGATCAGGAGAGCGCTCCCGAGCTGCCCATGTCGATGTGGAAGCGCTTGTTCGGCTTGTTTAATGGCTTGGACGACGCTGCGCGGCTAAAATATCCCGTCGCCTTCCTGCGGTATATCCGTGTATTCAGCACAAGCGGGGAGAAAGGGTCGACGGCTCAGTGTTGGGATCATCTTGTTAGGATGGAGGAACTCGTACAATCGTCCGCGCTGGAACGCGGGCTTAAAAAGAGCCTGTTGGGAGAGATCCACGTCATGTGGGGCTACGTGGCATTCAATAATCTAGACGAGATCCTTATTCACAGCCGCAAAGCGATCGATTATCTGGCGGGCGGCTGCTCGTCAATCGTGAACCGCCGCAGCGCTTTTACTTTCGGCTCGCCTCATTTTTTGCATCTGCACTATAACCGGGCGGGGCAGCTGAGCCATACTATTGAAACGCTAAAGCGCCAGAGTCATGTAATTACCGCGGTTATCAACGACTGCGGCGTTGGCAGCGACTCGGTGGCAAGCGCCGAATACGCCCTGGAAACCGGCGATTGGGATAAAGTTGAGCTCAACGCCTATAAAGCTATTTATAAAGCCAGCACGGCGGGGCAGATATTCCTGATCCTGTGCGCCAACTTCGCTTTGGCGCGGCTGGCCCTTATACGCGGTAAGACCGCCGAGTGCAATACGCTTATGGACTCGCTAAAGGATGATGTGCTGCGGGAAAACAGCCCTGTGCTGAACACCGCCTACGATCTGTGCATGGCCTATTTGGCCTGCTGTATGCGGAGAATAGAGGGAGTGCCGGCGTGGGTGGCCGAGGGTGATTTTTCTAAAGGGAGCTTTCTCTTTCAAGGGCAAAGCTTTTATTACGTCGTGCACGGAAAGGTGCTGGCAATCGAGGGCCAGCCCATCCATCTGGACGCCTATTGCGAGACGGCGGTGCATCGTTTCGAGCGCTACAATAACCTATTGGGATTTTTGCACAACGCCTTGCATGAGGCGCAGGCAAAAAGCGCCCTGGGCGAGCGCACGGCCGCCATACAGTCTATGGCGCAGGCTCTGTCCATCGGCTTTGCCGACCACGTCGTACTGCCGTTTATTGAAAACGGGGTGGGGCTTATCCCTCTGCTGGAGGATTTTACGGCGCACAGCGACGACGAGGCGGCCTTGCCGCTCTATAAGCTAGAGGGCTTTGCCGCGTTCATGGACGAGCTGACCGAGGGCTGCGCCGCGTATGCGGGCTGTATCGGCGCGGGTACAGGCGGCGCTAGCGTTTTGACCACCCGTGAAACGGAGATTCTCATCCTGTTGGAAAAGGGCTTTAAGCATTCCGAGATCGGCTCTAAATTGTTTATATCGGTTACTACCGTGCGCTATCACATTCAGAATATATATCAGAAGCTGGAAGTGAACAATAAGGTGCTGGCCATTCGCAAAGCCAAGGAACAAGGGTATATAGATTATTAGCCTATAACATATGATGATACGGAGCGCCCGGTAAAAACCGTCATTAGTGATAGTTTTCAATACGGGCGCTTTAGCTATAATTGAAGCATACATTGTGCACAATCCTTCACTGCGTCGAATCGCCCGCCCGCTCGTAAATTAAATAAATTAAGAAAAGGTGAGAAAACAGAATGAAAAAATCCACGAAGTTGTTTGCTCTTATGATGGCGCTCTGCATGAGTATCGCTCTAGTTGCCTGTAGTTCCGCTCCTGCTCCCGCGCCCGCTCCCGCTCCCGCAAGCGACCCCGCGCCAGCTGCGGCTAGCGGCGGCTACGACCTGACCGTATGGGTGTTTCAGGATTGGGCCGTAGGCCGCGCCGGCGAGATATTTGAGGAATGGGCCGACGCCTTTATCGCCTCCGAGCCCAGGGTCAACTCCATAACCTATGTCGGCAAGCCCGACACGGAGATCATTTCGGGCTTTATGGCCGGCGGCTCCCTACCGGATATGTTCACCATACAATTCATGAACGGAAAGAAAATTGTAGAGAGCACGGAGATACTGAATATACAGCCATACATGGATGATAGCTGGAAGCAGCAGCAGAATCCGATGGCGATGAGCGATCTTATGACCAATCCCGAAGGTACGTGCTGGGGCGTCCCGCTTACCGCCAACTGTCACATTCTGTTCCGCAACACCGCCATTTTAAAGGACTGCGGCATCGACCCGGCCGACATTCCCAAAACCGTGGACGAACTGTTGGCTCAGTTCGAGCTCATCGCGGCCAAGGGCTATGACGTAATGCCCGATCTGGCAGCTAACGACTGGATTACAAGCGCCTATGTCTGCGGCAACCCCGCCTTGAAGGTGGGCTGGGAAAACGGCGCGACTACCATCACCGCAGATCAGCTCATACCCGGCTTTGAGGCGCTGCAGAAGATCAGCAAATATTCAGCAGCCTATACCTTCATCGACGACGTAGCTCTGGATAACTTCACCTCCAACAAACTCGCGTTCAACATTTTCGGGCCGTTCTGGAATCCGAATCTGGAGGAAGCAGCTAAAGCCAACAGCGCCTTCACTTACGACGCCATCGCCAACCCCTCGCTGGTTGCGGACGGGCCCTACAGCTCCTCCTTTGGCAACGAGTGGTGCGGCGCGGTGGCAAGCGATGACGAAGTGAAAAACGAGATCATGGCTAAGTTTATGTTCTTCATCTCCGACAAAGCGCAGATATCCACCTTCTGCCGCGATATGAGCCGCCCGGTCATGAACGTGGCCGCTATGGAAGAGATCGCGAACGACCCAAACGCCCCATGGATGCTGGGAGTATGCAACGATATCATCAACAACAGCGTGAACCAGGGCGTACCCTTCCGCTGCGATGCCGGCTGGTATTCCGGCGCGGCCGACGCCATGTTCGGTATTTTGGACGGCAGCGTAACGGATCTGCAAGCCGCTGCGGAAGAGTCTATCGCCAACATCAACGAAAACGCGTAGGTAATCGCGCATCAGTGGCTGCGGAGGCGAACTCCGCAGCCCGATCCTTTGGACGATCACACATAAGGGAGATGTTAAAATGCCGGATATATCCGCCTTGGAGCCGCTTACGCAAAAGCGCGGCATCGCAAGATTTTTCCGAAAATACGGCAAGCATTACCTAGGCTTAGCGCCATTTTTCATCCTGTTCGCGGTGTTTATTCTGGGCGCTATGATATATGGCATCGCGATGAGCCTGACGGACTGGAGCACCAAAGCCAACGCCGTCACCGAATTCATCGGTCTGGAAAACTTCAAGAATGTGCTGACGGATGAGACTCAGGTAGGCAGGAGGTTCCTCACATCGCTGAAAAATCTGTTTTTCTTCGTGATTCTGGCGGTGCCGCTTAATATTATAATAGCTACCCTCTTATCGTTGATTGTAAATCAGTTCCGGGGTAGGGCTTACAGATTCTTTCGCAGCGCTTTCTTTTTGCCCTATGTCGCCCCCTTCTTCCTTGCAACCGGCGTATGGCTTTGGCTCATGTCTCCGGGCAGCGGCGCGGCTTGGACGCTCTTCGCGAAGCTCAATATTGGGGCCGACGTTTCCTGGCGCACTACTCCGGGTTATTTCTTGGCGCTGCTGCTGATGGTGGATCTATGGCGCGCCATAGGCTTCAACATGATCATCCTGACGGCCGGCATGAAAAATATACCGCAGGAGCTGTATGAGGCCTCGATGATCGACGGGGCAACCACCTTTCAGCAATGGCGGCGCATAACGTTGCCCATGCTGGAGCCGGTGCTGTTTTTTGTAATAGTCAACGGCTTTATCGGCGCAGTGCAGGTGTATGACATCCCATGGGTACTCTCAAACTCCAGCACGCTCGGAACCATCGGCGGCAAATCCGCTTTTGCCAGCTACCCTGTGATGGAAATTGTGGGGAACGTATATTCCGGAAAGGCCGGTAATCTTGGAACCGCCTGCGCCGAGGGCGTGGTGCTGATGATGATCATCATGGCAATCACCCTGATTCAGATTATTTGGCGCAGCCGCAAAATGCGGGAGGAGGCGTAATCTATGAAGAAGAAAACGACCGGCGCTGCCCGCGTAATCGTGTGGGTGTTTGCTTCCGTATGGCTGCTCGTATGCCTTATACCCCTAACCCAAATTATCAGCGTCAACTTCTCCACCGCCGACAGGGGTCTCGCCTCTACCTTCTGGCCCAACTCACTTTCCGCCGGTATCGAGAATATAAGGGACGCGGTGGATCAAACGGGCATCCTGCCGTCGAGCGCACAGACCCTTATATTCGTGTCTTTTACGATTGTATGTATGCTGCTTGTCTCCGCCTTGGCCGCGTATGAGCTTGCTTGCTTCCGTTTTCCGGGGCGCAATCTGCTCTTCTTTATCATTCTCAGCAGCATGATGCTGCCGATGATCGTCTATGTCATTCCGCTGTACCGTTTCGTGCACGGCCTCAGCCTCAGCGATACCTTGGTGGGTCTGGCTATTCCATTCATCCCTTTAGCCTTCTCCGTATTCATTATCCGGCAGTTCCTGGAGTCCATCCCCAAGGAGCTGATCGAAGCGGCGGAGATCGACGGCGCAGGCCACTTTACGATCTTCTTCCGTATCATCCTGCCGCTGATGGCCATTCCGCTGCTCACAGTCACGGTGATTGAGTTCATGCAGATATGGGGTAGCTTTTTGTGGCCCACGCTGGTTAGCGGCACCAAATGGAAGCCGTTGAGCGTACTGCTGGCCGGGCTTTTGGGCGACGGCTCCTTCCTGACCGGGCGGGTCAAGATAGCCGCCTTGCTTATTAGCGGCTTGCCGCCTGTGATAGTGTACCTGATATTCCAAAGGTACATAGTTGACGGAATCGCCACCTCCGGCCTGAAAGGATAAATTTACACTTGAAAGGATCAATAACATGGCAGATTTAACAAAGCCAATGTATGGATATTGGAAAAAACAGCCGGAGAAATTTCGCGATATTCTTGCGTGCCGCAAGTCCTTGGTGGCCGAGTTTGTAGAGGTTTATCGCGCAGCGCGTCCCGACAGGCTCTATCTGGTGGGCAGCGGTACCTCGCTAAACGCGTGCCGCGCCGCGGCCGAGCACATGAGCGGCATTTTAGGCATTGAAGTGTCTTGCGCCGCGTCCTCGCGCATTCCGGCAATATATGCTGAAAACCCCATGTTCGTCTTCCTGTCGCAGGGAGGATCGTCTACAAATACGCTCGCGGCCATGGAGCGTCTGGGCCAGTGGCCCTACGTCACTATAACCGGCGAGGAGGAAAGCGAGATACGCCGCCGCAGCGCGCATCACATGTTCATAGGCTGCGGCGCGGAATTGGCCGGGCCCAAAACGGTGGGCTATACCTCCTCGGTGCTCAACCTCACATTGTGCGCCCTTGAGTCCGCGCTGGAAACCGGCGCGATTACCCGGCAAGGCTATGATGATACCATCGCGGTGCTGGAGCGGGCTGCGGATAACATGGAGGAGAATATCCGCCGCACCGAGGCCTGGTTTGAGCGTAACCGCGAAACGCTGCTGGGCATACAAAAATATGTTATCGTGGGCAAGGCGTCTTCGGCGGACGCCGCCGCCGAGGGCGCGTTAAAAATGCTGGAGACGGTTAAGGTTCCCGTGCTGGCCTTTGAATTCGACGAGTATCTGCACGGCCCGCTGCTGATGACGGATACGGAGCTCGCCGGTATGTTTTTCATTACAGAGGATAAAGCCGTTAAGCCCCGTATGCTGGAGTTCGCCCGCCGTCACGCCCAATTTTCCAAGTATACGTTCCTTGTAAGCGGCGACGAGAACGCGATAGGCGAGAACGATCTGCATCTTGTTATCACAGGCAGCGCCTTGACAGAGTGCTATGAGTATGTTTTAGCGCCGCAGCTGGTGTCTGCCCGTGTGCCCGTTATTTTGGGGCTGCCCGCCGGAGCGGAGATATTCGACTCCTACGCCGGCGTATGGAATACCAAATACCAGGACGGACGCTGAGATAAGGAGATAGACCTCATGAGATACGTTATGGGTGTGGACAGCGGCGGCACAAAATATCTGGTGCGCGCCCAAACGCTGAAAGGTGAGAATATCGCCCAGCTTCAGGGGCCTCCTGCCGCCCACTACAGCATGACGATGGAACAGGCAGCGTTGCGCGTACGTGAGAACATAGACGCCTGCCTCGCTAAATTCGGCGGCAAGCGCGAGGACTGCGAATGTCTGGTCGTAGGCACTACCGGCTTGGATCAGCCGGAAGATCAAGAGACCGTCGAACAGCTGTATCGCGGCCTGTTTAACTGTCCCTCCATCTGCGTCAACGACGCTGTGGTGGCGCATCATGCCGTCACGGGCGGGGTGGGCGCGCTGGTGATTGCCGGTACCGGCTCTGTTGCCTATGGACGGAATAGCGCAGGCCAGGAGGCGCGGTGCGGAGGCTGGCCCCCGGTTATTTTTGGCGACGAGGGCTCGGGGACATGGATAAGCCTGCACGCCATTAGCCATCTAAGCCGTGTGCTGGACGGGAGGCTGCCAGCCGACGCGCTATCCGAGAGGGTGGCGCAGCGCCTTGGCGTGCGGCGGGGCGAGGATTTGGTGGCTGTCTGCATCGATATCGAAAATAAACGCTGGACAAATCCCGGCCTTTCCGCCGTGGTAGACCAAACTGCCTCGGATGAGTGCGAAAGCGCTATGGCTATTCTATACGACGCCGCCAATCACACCGTGGCTTTGGCGGATTCCATTATTACGCGGCTGACGCTTTATAAAGAGGAGCCGTTTATAGTGGGCGCGTGGGGCAGCGCAATTGCTAAAAGCCCTCTGCACTTTGCCCGCTTCAGCGAAGCGCTGCGCGATAAATATCCTAACGTCCAAGTGCGCATATCTGAAAAGGACGCTGCCGAGGGAGCTTGTGAAATGGCGCGCGGGTATTTGAGGCGGCATGAAAAAGCATTATAAGTGGGTGGTTGCGGCGGTCGCTTGTTTGGCGCTTTTCTCGCCCAGCTTTGCTCAGTATCAGCTCTCGTCTATGGCGGTCGATTTGATGCGCGACCTGGGAATGAACGCGGATCAATACGCCGCCATTCTGTCCGCCCCGATGATTCCCGCCATTCTGCTTAGCCTGGTCGCGGGGCTTATTGCCGACGCAGCCGGAGTGAAGCGGGTGGTGGGCGTTGGCTTGGCTATAACAGCGCTTGGTACTTGCTTGCGCTTGTGGGCAAACAGCTACGGAGCGCTGTTTGCGTGTATGCTGCTCTCCGGCGTAGGAGCCGCAATGATAAACGCCAACGGCGCAAAGCTGTTTGCCGGATGGTTCGATGAAAAGCGGGTGAGCGCGATGCTGGGCCTGTTTATGGCCGCTTCGAGCCTTGGCATGATGGTCGCTCTCGGTACTACCGCTATGCTCCCTGATCGCCGCAGCGCCTACCTCGCGTCCGGCGTGCTTAGCGCCGTGTGTTTGGCGGCCTGGCTATTGTTTATGAAGGATTCGCCGACCGCGCCGGCCGCTTCAACAGGCTACGGCGCGGCCAGCCTGCGTATGGTGCTGAAGATACCAGCGGTATGGCACGTAGGCATTGCGCTAATGGCGCTGTATGGCTGCGAGCTTACACTGAGCACCTTCCTGCCAACGGCGTTGGGGACGCGCGGCTTAACCCCGATAGCCGCGGGCTGGTACAGCTCGCTCGTGGCTGCCGGGAACATCGCGGGATGCATTGTAGGGCCGCTATTGGCGCGGCGCGGCAAGCTTAGGCCGATTCTTATGGCCTGCGCTCTGGCGGCTATGCTGCTTGCGGCCTTTGGCTGGCGCTTGCCGCAAGGGTTGCCCTTGGCAACGGCATTATTCGGCGCGGGGTTATTTTGCGGCGCGCTTATGCCCTTGTTGATAGGCGTACCTGTGCGGCTGCCCCATATCGGCTCCGCATATGCGGGTACAGCAGGCGGTTTGTTGGCCACCATGCAACTTTTGGGCGCCGTTGTGCTGCCGTCTCGCGTTATCTCGCCAATCGCGGGCATGGATATGGCATTGCTTTTCTTACTTGGAGGCGGCTGTATGCTAATAACCTCCACCATGGTGCTGTTTTTGCCGGAAGCTGTTTGACGTTACGTGATATAAACATTTTGTTTGGATTGTCCATATCCCGCGCAACCTTCCTCATATCTTTTATGCTTATTGCCCAACGCCAGCTGTAGACCTTGCCTTGGGTTCCCTGGTTTCCTTGCTTCGTTCTCTTTCTCGCGATTCGTTTTGTGATAACTCAAAAAAGCGCTGGTCAATTTCAAAGATTTTCTTTGATATTGTTTGCTTTGCTATTGACAGCCTTGCAGAAAAGCGATAAAATGCATATGACTATATTGACTCTTTTAGTCATTTAATTGGGGGATTGTGTATGCCTAAGTTCAGCAATACGGAAAAAGAAATTATCCGGCAGAAATTATTCAAAGAGGGCGAACGTCTATTTACGGCTTTTGGATTAAAAAAAGTATCGATCGACGAGTTGATACACGCCACAGGCATTGCTAAAGGTTCCTTTTATTCCTTCTATCCGAGCAAAGAGCATTTGTTTTTCGATATAATCACGCATCAGCAAAAGCAAATGTGGCTGGAAATGGAGGCGTATATTCAGGCTAACCGCCAGCTGCCGCCAAGGGAATTGGTGAAACAGACTTTTATGTGGATGATAGGGCAATTCAATCGTTATCCGCTAATTCAGGGCATGGATAATGACGCCACAGAATACCTCATGCGTAAGCTGCCTGCGGATGTGCTAGAGGAGCATACAAAGGACGACAGCGCCGAATTGCTAAAGTTACAGGAATACGGCGTACAGTTTACTTGCGAAATACCGATGGCGGCAAAGATCATGCAGACTATGGCGATGGGATTTTTCAGTTTACAGCAAGAAAACGAAGCAACACGGCTTTTTATTATGGACACTGTCCTCGAAGGCGTATTGAAAGAGATAGTGAGGGATTAGATATGATAGAGGTTCACAATATGTCTGTTCGCTATCCCGGTGCGAAAAGCGACGTTTTGCATGAAATCAGCTTTCATGTAAAGCCGGGAGAAATAATCGGTTTTCTTGGGCCGTCGGGCGCAGGAAAAAGCACATTGCAAAAGGTTTTGTGCGGCGTTCTTAGAAGATATACCGGTACAGTACGGGTTTTTAATACAGAGGCCAAAAAACGCACCCATTCTTTCTATGAAAACATCGGCGTAGATTTTGAGTTTCCAAATTTTTACGGAAAGTTTACGGCGCTCGAAAATCTAAACTTTTTTTCATCCCTATATCACAATGGGCAAAAAGCATCCCCGCTTCTTTTGTTAGAGCGCGTCGGCTTGCTTGGCGAGGAACACAAAAAGGTGTCAAGCTACTCCAAAGGAATGAAAATGCGGCTGGGCTTTGTCCGCGCATTGCTTCACAATCCGCCTTTGCTGTTTCTTGACGAGCCGACCAGCGGACTCGACCCGGCAAACGCGCGAACAGTAAAGGATATGATATTAGAAGAAAAGCAAAACGGAAAGACCATCATTTTGACAACGCACAATATGCACGACGCCGCCCAGCTTTGCGATCGCGTGGCCTTTATTGTCGACGGGCGGATAAAAGCGCTCGATACGCCCCGTTCGCTACAAAAAGACGGGAGTGAAACGCGAGTTATATATACTCGGATATCAGGAGGGAAAGAGATTGAAAATAGCTGTTTCCTTAAAGAATTAGGTGAAGACGGCGTTTTCATGGCCGCATTAAAAGAGGGGGCTATTACCGGTATTCAATCAAAAGGAAATACGCTAGAAGACGTATTTATTTCTCTGACAGGTAGGGGGTTACAATGAGGCTATTCTATACGCTGCTAAATGACATAAAATATCAGGCTAAGTATGGGTTTTACCTACTGTACGCCTTTATAACGCTTTTATATTTATGTATATTGGCGCTTGTATCGGGCGAGCACAAGGGTATTACCGCTTCTATTATATTGTTAAGCGACCCGGCCGCGCTTGGATTCTTCTTTATCGGCGGAATTTGGCTGCTTGAAAAGGGCGAAGGCGTTCACCGTTTATACAGCGTGTCCCCGTTGCGGCCATTGGAATATTGTATGGCAAAGGTTTTCTCGCTGTCGCTTATATCCGTTTTGACCGGCTTATTGATAACGTTATTTGGATTGCCCGCGCCTGTGAATTATCCGCTTTTGACCTTTGGTTTGCTTCTAGGCTCCGGCTTCTTCACGCTTACGGGGTTATACATTGCGACTTACGCCAAATCGGTCAATCACTATATGATCATCGGCGTAATTCCGGGCACGATGTTGATTGCTCCGGCAATTATGACGGCTTTTGGAATTGAACACTTTTTATTAGAATTGTTCCCTACAAGCATTTTATGGAGGACTATTGATAACGCTGTAAACAATCGGCCATTAGAAATCCTGCAAATTGTTGGGCTTGCGATATGGCTGGCCGCCGCCGCGTTAGTAGTCAATAACCGCATACCTCAGGCACTGCAAGCGGAAGGAGGCGCAGATACAAATGAAACAGACTTTGAAGCTGTTTAATATCGGGCTCCGGCAAACGGTAGGCGACGGTATGCTGCTCATGCTGTTGCCCGCGCCCCTCCTTCTTGGCGCGCTTGTAAGATGGGGCGTACCGCTCGTCAATATGCTTGCCGAAAAGCATTTTGGGTTTTCGCTTGTCCATTGGTATCTCCTAATTGACGGATTTATGATCGCCTTGATTCCTGCCATGCTTTCAATCATCAGCGCTTTTTTGCTGCTGGATGAACGGGATGAGGGAACAGGCGCGTATTATCAAATCACGCCCGTACAAGGCTACAGTTATCTTCTAGCCCGATTGGGGTTGCCTATGGCATGGGCGTTTTTATATACGATTATTGCGGGCGCTGTATTTGGCGTATCGGGGGCGGATTTTGGCCGAATATTATTCACCGGGTTAATCGGAACGGGCGCGGGCGTCGCTGTCGCGTTGATGATTGTTGCTCTAGCAGATAACCGTGTTGAAGGATTGGCTATTTCAAAGCTTATGGGCATAAGTCTGCTGGGGATTTTTGCGGTTTGGTTTATTCCCGCGCCATATTACTATCTTGCCGCGTTTTTGCCAAGCTTCTGGGTTGGTGTTATTATGCGGCATGGGATAGATTTAATTTCAGCTGCATGCGGAATATTGGCTTGCGCGCTATGGATTTTTGTCTTTATGAGAAGGTTTTTGCGGAAATACTGATAGCATATAGCGCGCCGAATCTTTTCGCCCTATCCCTTTAGAGTAGTTCTCGTACGTTTTTATGAAATTCGCAAAGCAAACCCGCTTCGGAATTAATATCATCCAGCGAGAACAATTCCTCCAGATAGAAAACGCCGCTAGGTTGTGCTCCAGCGCATAGCTTGACCGCGACAAAAGCCGCAATATGCGCGGTTAGCAGCGAATTATTATTCCCCTTAACGCCAATATGGCATGGAATTTCGCCCCCATTTTTTATGCCGTGGGCATCAATCTGTACTCCGTAAATATCCGTCCCCATATGCAGCCCTCGCATCAAAGAAAGAGCCAGCTTGAACGACTTTAGCATAACGCGATAGGCGGTTTTAAACCGCAATAGGCTAAATACGCCCAGGCGCTTTAGTATGCTGACGAACTTTGTAGCGAATTTAGAATCGTAGCAAAAATACGATACGGCGCTATCCACGCCCAACGTCTGCGGTACGATAAACTGGTCGGCAAGATTAAATCGATATGCCGTTCTTTTCCCCAATGGCTCCGGAAAAGCGGCTTTGGTTTTCTTTATAAAAGGCGCAACGCTTTCTTCCCCGCCTGCCGTCTTTACAGTATAGTTGCGATTGATATTATCCAATAGCCATTTGACCCCGTCCTCACCGTGCTGTTCGCCCACCCCCAAAAGCAATGAAATCCTTACGTCGTGCAGCTCATCCGCATGCCCGGCTAATTCTTTTACAAGCAGATTTGATAATCCCGGCGCAATTCCAACCCCAAGGACACAGGTACAACGACTATCTATCGCCGCTTGATTAAAGCGCTTTACTGTTTGCGCCACATCGTTGGAGGGCGATATATCTATATAGTGAACGCCGCTTTGGGCGCAGCATTTCGCAAAGTCGTTGTTTTTGGGCGTTAGACACATAACTACCGCCCTTGTATTTTCGAGCGCCTTCGGAAAAGCATCTTTATCATAGACGTCGAATTTCATTATCTCGAATGCGTTGTCGCATTCCTTTGCAAAACCGACTGCCTTCTCCGGCGATCTCCCCGCAACAACGATCGTGTATGGCAGTGCTCCAAGGAGCTTGAGCGTAACGTATCTCCCTACCTGACCATAGCCGCCGACAATCAGAATTCTTTCACGCATATGCAAACCTCATTTTTATATAATCGTTAAAGCCGGCTCTTAAGCATTTTCATCGTCAGTGTATTTGTAATAGCCGCAGGCAAGATTTTCGAGGAAAAAACCATAAGTTTATTGTATATGCCGGCAATCACAGATGATTTTCCCTTTTGCATCGCTTTATATCCGATTTCAGCGACTTTTTTCGCGTCCATTACGAATAATTTGAACAGCAGCGTATCCTCAATACCGGCCTTAGCCGCAAATTCCGTTTTTGTGGAGCCGGGACAAAGAACCGTAACGGAAACTCCCGTCCACTTTAGCTCGGCGTTAATTCCTTTTGAAACGTGCAGAATATATGCTTTCGTAGCAGCATAAACCGCATCGTAGGGACATGGAATATATGAGCCTGTTGAGCCGACATTTAGTATACGCCCATAGCCGTTTGCAACCATATCTGGAAGGAACAGCTTCATCATTTCGGTGGTATACACAGCATGAAGCTGTATCATTTCAGATTCTTTGTTCATATTCGTATCCGAAAAACGCCCGGCTTCGTTGAAGCCCGCGTTATTTATCAATACTTGTACGTTTAAATCGAGCTGTTTTACCGCGTCGAAAACTTGCTGCGCCGCTCCGGGAATTGATAAATCCATCGGAATAGTATGAATTGTGCACTTATATTTTTCATTTATTGCTCCGGCTTGCGCCGCGAGCTTTTCAGCGCTCCTTGAAACTAAAACTAATCTATAGTTTTCATATGCAAGTTTCTCTGCAAACGCTTTGCCAATTCCACTTGTAGAACCGGTAATCAACGCCGTTTTTGTCATGCTTTTACCTCATTTCTTTATGCTGGAGGTAATTATAATATAAATAAAATCCACAAAACATTATACAAGGCATGTTTGGTAGCTTTTAAGGCACGTTTGGCATAATATTTGCATTAGCAGAATTCAAGCAATAGCATTATCACTTCTCTCTAAAATTCATAAAGGCGTATTTTACATCCTTCGCCCTCTGCCTGCTCACAGGTATGATACTGTCGTTATCCATGATCATATACGTCCCGTGAAAGGATCGGACATGATTTATATTCACTATGAACGCCGCGTGAGTTTGTATAAAAAACGTGTTGTTCAACTTATCCGCTTCATCCGAAAAAACGCCCCGATATTCAATATTATCAGCGCCGGAGATAGTGAGGATCATATTATGCTTCTTACTTTCAAGACTTATGATATCTTTCTTTTTAACGTTGAAGTAATCCCTGCCCTTTTTTACGATAAAGACTTCGTTGCCGCTTTCGATTTTTTTTACAGCTTGCTTTAGCTTGCGTGTAAACTCATTCGGATCAATCGGCTTTTGTATAAACTGAAACGGTTGTACGTCAAACAATCGCCCATGATATTTAGTATGGCTCGAAACGTAGATCAGCAAAGTTGAATCGTGTCCGTACTTTTCCCTAATAAGCTGTCCGGTCGCTATGCCGTCAACGTCGTCCATCTCAATATCCATATAGATTAGGTCAAAGTACTTTCCCGTATCGAGCGCGGCGCACATCTGTGCGCCTGACGAAAACGCCTCGATCCCAAATACGTTCGCGGGCTGATTCTCCAAAAATATACCCGAATCGCGGATATTCCGCTCTATTAGGCAGATAATAGCGCTATCGTCGTCACAGATCGCTATGGAGATCATGGCAATCCCCCCTCTCTCAGTTTTATATTTATCCAAGCATAATATATACGGCTATTCGCATAATATCAAGCCGATTACGCATTGTGTTCACATCAAATATTGCGCTTCGCGCTCGCCCGCACACAATACATTGCACATTGCCAGCGCAGAATTGTTATGCTATACGCATCTCGATCGCTTATAGGCCGAATGGCGAAAAAAGAGCATTGGGCGACAAGCGGAGCCCCAAAAATCACGGTATACTTGATAGGCAAAGGAGGGGCCGAAATGCACTCTTGGAAATCTATTCAAGCAGTTAACTCAATAAATAATATTGAAATGGAGATTCGACATGGCGCGAGTATCTGAAATTATGATTAAGCAGCTCCCTAAACAGCATATGCTGACTATCCGAAAGACCATAGACTTTTTCTCGGAATACGCAGGTTTCATGGGCGGCGCACTAGAAACCATACTTTCGCTGATTGAGGAAAACGGCGAGTTTCCAAGCAGCGGCCCGATAGTATGTTTTCATAACATGGAGTTGGAAACTTTAGACGTGGAAATCGGATTTCAAATTGCACAGCCAATCAGCTCAATGAACGAAGCGGGCGCCCGCATAATCCCATCGCGCACCGTTGCTGCTGCGATCGACCGCGGCCCATATGAAAATCAAGACCCCACGCTGGAGGAACTGATGAAGTGGATACCCGAACACGGTTATGAAGCGGCTGGAGGTATCTATTACCATTATATGAACGGCGAGGAACAGCCCCAAAGCGAGTACTTAACCGAGATGTTTATTCCTGTAATAAAGGCGCTGTAGTTTGCCTGCGATCTGCAACCAGCAAAATGGCACATACTGTAATTTTGCCCATACACAATACATTGCACACTTTAACGCTGCATTGTTATGCTATACGCATACAGATAATTTAGGAGCCGAATTTTGGAAAACGTACTCTTCATGGCGTACGCGGGCATAATCCCGCTCGTGCCCCTTATGGGTTTTCAGCATTTTAAGGCAAAAAAACAGACCGGCAAAAAGCGGGTCTGCTTTTGGTTGTTTCTGGGTCAAATCGCGTTCAGCGCATTTATAGTATATTTAAAGTGTTTTCGCTGAGCCGGCTTTTTTCCACGCTATGCTCCTTATCGATATGCGCCTGTGTGATCGCGCGGATTCGTACCATGGAGTCTTGGCTGATAACATGTTCCACAGCGCACGCATCCTTTTCGGCCGTTTCGCCGCTCACGCCGACGATATGCTCAAAAAAGCTTACGAGCGCCTTATGCCGCGAATAGATGCCGGATGCGACGCGCGAGCCGTCTTCCGTCAGATGAACCGTGCCGTAATGCTCCTGAATAAGCAGCCCCTTATCCGAAAGGTTGTGCAAGGCGGTATGCACGCTCGACTTCGCTACGCCCATGCGGTTTGCGATGTCGGTGACGCGCGCGGCGCCGCCTTGGCGCTCGAGCAGAAGTATAGTTTCTAAATAGTCCTCCATGGCGGGTGAAACGGACAAAAGAACCACCTCCCTACGTTGCCGGTTTATACAATATACCGCGTTTTGCCCGCTTCGGCAAGCTTAAATTCCGTTTTCAACACTATCTCTTCGCGCCAGATAGAACCTGTTCTTCCTGTAGCCGATTAAGCCGTCCCGCTTCATCCGCATTAATTCGTGCGATAAGGCGCTGCGTTCAACGCAAAGATACTCCGCCATTTCGTCCCTATTAAACGGAATGGAGATATCCATGCCTTGCTTAGCAACAAACGATTCCAGAAAGCGCAGCACCTTCGCCCGCACCGATTTCAAGCTGACGATCTCCAAACGGCCTTGAAGCATTAGGTTCTTATTCGCAATTATGCCCAGCATGTTTTCGATTAGCTTGGCGTGATGGGAGCAAGCGCTTGGGCAAGTATGCAGTATGCGCGAGAAGCTCATCAACATAACGCTGGAATCGATATCCGCCGCTACGGTTACCGGGCTTTCCGATACGCCCGCGCAGCACAACGCCTCGGCAAAAAGCCCGCCTGGCGTTACGGCGGCAAGTAAAGAGCGGTTTCCGTCGTAGTCCTCGCGGTAGATATGAAGCTGGCCGGATAGCGCCATGCCGACGCGCGTAGGAGTATCGCCAGCTAAAAGGATTACCTCATGCCGCTTCACGTCCTTTATATCCGCGCCTAGACAGCTCAGCATGGTTTCAAGATCGGCGGCGTCAATACTTTTGAATAGCTCGCTCGCTTGCAGCAGCGCTAAATACGCTTTCATCATTTCGAACTTTATTTCAAACTTTCGCTATTTCGTGGTTACAACCACGGTATTTTTGCTTTCAGTATAGTACACTGAGCGCACAAGAGCAAGGGAGACATATATCATGCAAAGAACAATCATTAAAATCGACGAAGAAAAATGCAACGGATGCGGCCTATGCGTATCGGCGTGCCACGAAGGGGCGATTGGCATGGCGAACGGTAAAGCGCGCTTACTTAGGGACGATTACTGCGATGGGCTGGGGAATTGCCTGCCGGTATGCCCGACGGGCGCGATCACTTTCGAGGAGCGCGAAGCGCTGGCATATAACGAAGCCGAGGTTAAAAGAAATATGGCAAGCAAAGCGAGTATGCCCTTGGCATGCGGCTGTCCCGGCACAAACGCGAGGTCAATTACGCGGGCGGCGCCGGCGGACGCTGCGCCTGTGCAGTCCGTGGTATCCCGGCTGGCGCAATGGCCGGTACAGATCAAGCTTGTTCCGCTAAACGCTCCATATTTTGAAAACGCCAATCTGTTGATATCCGCCGACTGCGCGGCGTATGCGCACGGCGACTTCCATAGGGAGTTTATGCAAAATAGAGTTACGCTTATAGGCTGCCCAAAGCTGGATGAAGGAGACTACAGCGAGAAACTAACTGCGATTCTCAAAAACAATAATATCAGATCGGTTACAGCCGTCCGCATGGAGGTGCCTTGCTGCGGCGGTATTGAAAACGCCGCAAAGACCGCGCTGAAGAACTGCGGGAAGCTGATACCGTGGCAAGTAGTAACGATATCGACGGATGGAAGCCTTTTAGATTATAAATATGATCTATCACATTAGGAGTCAAATTTAGAATAGATAAAGGAATCATACTGGAAATAGACAAAACCACTTGCTAAACACGCCGAATTATGTTATAAATCATAATTGATTTCTGAGGTATACTATGCTTGAGAATGCACCCAAGTGAAACGCATGCGGCAGCATCCACGGAGCCGTTAACGGTTCACTTTTTTATCGGAAGGCGGCTGGCGATTTGGAGAATAAACTCAGGCTCTACGGGTTTAACAACCTGACGAAATCCCTTAGCTTCAACATTTACGACGTTTGCTACGCCAAGGGCGCCAGGGATCAGCAGGACTATATCGCGTATATCGACGAGCAGTATAATTCGGAGCGCTTGACGAAAATACTCTTCACGCTAACCGACATGATCGGCGCGCGGGTCATTAACGTATCCAAGCAGGATTATGACCCGCAAGGTGCGAGCGTGGTGCTTCTATTGGCCGAGGAAAGCCGCATCCCCAGCATGGCCGAACCGGCGGTCGTGACGGCGCACCTCGACAAAAGCCATATTACAGTGCATACATATCCGGAATACCATCCTGAAACAAGCATCGCAACGTTCCGCGTGGATATCGACGTGGCGACGTGCGGCGAGATTACTCCGCTGAAAACCCTCGATTACCTAATAGGCAGCTTCGATTCCGATATAATCACCATGGATTATCGCGTACGCGGTTTTACGCGGGATGTTGACGGCAAAAAGCTCTTTATGGATCATCATATGACCTCAATACAGGAGTATATCGATCGAAATACGATGTTAAAATACGATGCGATAGACATAAACGTCTATCAGTCCAATATATTCCACACAAAAATGCTGATAAAAGAAGTTGATTTGCAGAATTATTTGTTTAATACCGACGTATACGAGCTGCCGCCCAAAACACGGCTGCAAATAACCCACAGCCTCCGGCAGGAGATGATCGAAATTTTCAGCGGGAGCAATATATACTAATCCTGTAGGGGGGCACAGTGTGCTCCCGCAATATTTTATGAATGATTGTTTTTTGGGTCACGGGCGAACACTGTTCGCCCCTACAAGTTTAGACGGTCTTGAAGGAGGTTGTTGATTGAACCAAACGCGCGCGCCCATCGTGGAGGCGCTGGACGCACTGCGCAAGGCGCGGGTTGTCCCGTTTGACGTGCCCGGCCATAAGCGCGGCAAGGGCAACCCGGAATTGACCGAATTCTTGGGCGAGCGTTGTCTGTCCGTGGACGTTAATTCCATGCGGCCGCTGGACAATTTAGGCCACCCCGTATCGGTTATCCGCGAGGCGGAGATGCTTGCGGCCGGCGCTTTCGGCGCGGCGCACGCGTTTTTTATCGTAAACGGCGCGACCGCCGCCGTGCAAGCTATGCTCCTTCATTCCCTAAGGGCCGGGGATACCGTTATACTTCCCCGCAATGTACATAAAAGCGTAATCAACGCGCTTATACTCTCCGGCGCGACGCCCGTGTATGTAGATACGCCCGTCCATCCCTCGCTGCATATAGCTTTGGGCATGCGTATAGAGGATGTGGCGGCTGCAATAAAGCTCCATCCCGAAGCGAAAGCCGTATTTGTCAATAACCCGACGTATTACGGCATTTGTTCCGATATGGCGGCGATAACGCGCCTTGCGCATGAGCATAATATGCTCGTCTTGGCGGACGAGGCCCACGGAGCGCATTTTTATTTTGGTCATAATATGCCTCTCTCCGCCATGGAGGCGGGCGCGGATATGTCGGCCGTTAGCATGCATAAGTCGGGCGGCTCGCTAACCCAAAGTTCGTTTTTGCTTTGCGGCGAGGCGATTTCTCCCGAAGCGCTCCGCCAGACCATAAACCTCACCCAAACCACCAGCGCGTCCTATCTGCTTTTAGCAAGCCTGGATCTATCGCGTAAAAATCTCGCGCTCAAAGGCAAGGCCATATTCTCGCATGTAAGAGACATGGCGAATTACGCGCGGGAAGAGATCAACAAATCTGGCGCATACTACGCGTATTCCAGAGAGCTTGCCGACGGCGGCGCAATCTATGATTTCGACGTAACGAAACTCTCCGTCGCCACGGGAGGCGTCGGCTTAACCGGCGTGGAGGTATACGATCTTTTACGGGATGAGTACGATATCCAGGCCGAGTTTGGCGATACCTCCAACCTGCTCGCGTACGTGTCCGTCGGAGATAGGCCGCGGGATATCGAACGGCTGGTGGGCGCTTTGGCTGAAATAGCGCGGCGCTTCCGCCGCCCGCCTGCCGAGCTGCCAGCGTACCCTATGCCAAAGGCGAACGTTATAATGAGCCCCAGGGAAGCGTACTATGCGGCCAAAGAAAGCTTGCCCATACCGCAAAGCCGCGGACGCGTGTCCGGTGAAATCGTAATGGCCTATCCGCCGGGTATACCCATACTCGCGCCGGGCGAGGAAATAACGGACGAGGCGATCGCCTATATCCGTTTCGCGAAGGAGCGCGGCTGTATGCTTAGCGGCATGCGGGACTTTGGGGCTGAATGTGTTAGGGTGGTGAAATAAAATGGATCTCTGGTTTTCCGAATACCATACCGAAAACGTCCGCCTGTCCATCCGCGTGGAGAAGCAGCTATACTCCGGGCAAAGCGAGTTCCAGCGTATCGACGTGTTCTCTTCTCCCGAGTTTGGCCGATTCCTCGTGCTGGACGGGTACATGATGTTAACCGAGCGGGACGAGTTCATCTATCACGAGATGATGGCGCACGTACCCATGGCCGTACATCCAAACGTAAGGCATGTGCTGCTTATCGGCGCGGGGGACGGCGGCGTCGCCCGCGAGCTGTTGCGCTATCCTAGTATCGAGCGCATAGATTTGGCGGAGATAGACAAACAGGTCGTGGAGGTCTGCAAGGAATTTCTGCCCTTCACGGCGGATAGCCTCAGCGACGGGCGCGTACGCTTGCACTTCGAGGACGGCATGCGCTTCGTGCGCCGGATGGTCGACGAGTACGACCTGATCATCGTCGACTCGACCGATCCTTTTGGGCCGGGAGAGGGCCTATTTACAAAGGAATTTTACGGCAATTGCTTTAAAGCGCTGCGCGAGGACGGCGTCATGGTCAACCAGCACGAAAGCCCTTTTTATCCCAACGACGCCATAGCCGTACAGCGCGCGCATAAGCGGATCGTGCAAAGCTTTTCGCTGAGTATGGTTTATCAGGCGCATATCCCCACCTACCCCTCCGGGCACTGGCTGTTCGGCTTCTCCACCAAGAAATATCACCCGCTGCATGATTTTAAAGGGCTGGAATGGAAAGCGCGGGGGATCAAAACGCGCTACTACAATACCCAGCTGCACTTGGGCGCGTTCGCTTTGCCCAACTATGTGGAGGACTTGCTAAAAGATGTTGAAGCGCATTGAAGAAACTTATTTCGACTGCTACTGCGGCTATGAGGACGCGCGAATCGTGCTCTTTGGCGCGCCGTTCGACTCCACGACCTCCTTTCGTCCGGGAACACGCTTCGCGTCAAAAGCCATGCGGGGGGATTCCTTTGGCCTTGAAACCTACAGCCCATGGCAGGATAAAGATTTAGCCGATTACAATGTTTTTGACGCGGGCGATCTGACGCTTAGCATAAGCAATACGGAAACGGCGCTTTCTCCTATCGAAGAAACGGCGCGCACGATTATAAAAGACGGCAAGCTGCCCTTTATGATCGGCGGCGAGCACCTGGTTACACTGGGGGCGCTCCGCGCGGCGCGTGATTTTTACCCGGATTTGCATATAATACATTTTGACGCCCATGCGGATCTTCGCGAGAGCTACTTAGGCGAAAGCTTATCCCACGCCTGCGTTATTCGGCGCGCGTGGGAAATTTTGGGCGACGGGCGTATACACCAATTCGGCATACGCTCGGGTGAACGCGCCGAGTTTCAATGGGCAAAGACGCATACCCGTCTGCACCATTTTAATTTCGAGGGCTTGGAAGAGACGCTGGCGGAGATCGGCGGCGCGCCGGTATACTTAACGCTCGATCTGGACGTACTGGATCCGTCCGTATTGCCGGGTACAGGTACGCCCGAGCCGGGCGGCGTTTGCTTTGCGGAGCTTATACGCGCCATAGAAATAGTGAGCCGGGCGAATATCGTAGGCTGCGATATCGTCGAGCTTTGCCCGGTATACGACCAGAGCGGCGCTTCTACGGCTGTGGCGCTGAAAATATTGCGGGAAATGCTGTTGTATTTGTGTTGATCTGTTGTGAGGGCGAAAAAATTCGCCCCTACAGGATAACGACCATTCAGGAGGAGACAATCGTGGGAAAAATCATGATCATCGGCGCGGGCGGCGTCGCGGGCGTAGCGGCGCATAAATGCTGCCAAAACAGTAAGGTTTTCAGCGAATTGATCATCGCCAGCCGCACGAAATCAAAGTGCGACGCGCTCAAGGCCGACATTGAAGCGCGAGGAACGTCGGCCAAAATCACCACGGCGCAGATAGACGCAAACGACGTTTTGGCGTTGTCCGCGCTGATAAACAGCGAGAAGCCGGATATAGTCCTCAACCTCGCTTTACCATATCAGGACTTGACCATAATGGACGCCTGTTTGAATACCGGCGTCGACTACGTCGATACCGCCAACTACGAGCCGGAGGATACCGCCAAGTTCGAGTACAAGTGGCAATGGGCGTACAGGGAAAAATTTAAGGCCGCGGGTATAACCGGCCTCTTGGGCAGCGGCTTCGATCCGGGCGTAACGAGCGTATTCGCTGCCTATGCCCTAAAGCATCATTTCGACGAGATACACTATATCGATATACTCGACGCAAACGGCGGCGACCACGGCTACCCCTTCGCGACCAACTTCAACCCGGAGATCAATATCCGCGAGGTCAGCGCGAAGGGCAGCTACTGGGAGAACGGCGGATGGATCGAAACCGAGCCCATGGAGATTAAGCGCGAGTACGACTTCGAGGGGATCGGCAAAAGAGACATGTACTTGCTGCATCATGAAGAAATCGAGAGCCTAGCGCTGAACATACCCGGAATTAAGCGCATACGCTTTTTCATGACGTTCGGCCAAAGCTATCTGACGCATTTAAAGTGCCTGGAGAACGTGGGCATGACTTCAATAGAGCCCATCGTCTACGAGGGGAAAGAGATTGTGCCTCTGCAATTCCTGAAGGCCGTTTTGCCCGACCCGGCGTCGCTCGGCCCGCGCACGAAGGGAAAGACGAATATAGGCTGTATCTTCAGAGGCTTCAAGGACGGCAAGGAGAAGACCTATTATCTCTATAATATCTGCGATCACGAGGCCTGTTATCGGGAGGTAGGCTCGCAGGCCATATCGTATACCACGGGCGTTCCGGCCATGATCGGCGCGATGCTCGTGATGAACGGAACATGGAAAGGCCCCGGCGTATTCAATATTGAGGAATTCGACCCCGATCCATTCATGGACGCGCTGAATAAATGGGGCTTGCCGTGGCAAGAGGATTTTTGCCCTGTATTGGTGGATTGATGGAACCGGGCTTCGATATAAACGCGCTGCCCACGCCCGCCTACGTAGTGGACAGGGAGCTGCTTATAAATAACCTCTCCATATTGAAAGAGGTAAAAGAGCGCGCAGAGTGTAAAATACTGCTGGCGCAAAAGGCGTTCTCCATGTTCTATTTTTATCCGCTGATCGGGCAATATCTGGACGGTACGGCGGCCAGCGGACTATATGAAGCGCGTCTAGGGGCGCGTATGGGTAAAGAAACGCACATATTCTCCCCCGCTTACAAACGGGAAGATTTCGGCCGGATTACGGAGCTTTGCGGCCATATCGTGTTCAACTCCTTCAAGCAATGGCGCGAGCTCGGCCCACAAGCCATCAAGGCAGGCTGCTCCTCCGGCATGAGAATTAACCCCGAGCGCTCCACACAGGCAAAGGCCATATACGACCCATGCGCCCCCGGCTCTAGGCTTGGCGTAACGCGCTCATATTTTGATGAGAGTTTTTTTAGCGCCCTTGAAGGGCTGCACTTTCATACACTCTGCGAGCAAAACGCCGACGCGCTTGAAACGACGCTCAGGGCCGTGGAGGAGAAGTTTGGCGCGTTCCTGCCGCGCATGAAATGGCTTAATTTCGGCGGCGGGCACCATATCACACGCGAGGATTATGATAAAGAAAAGCTTATAGCTCTCGTGCGCCGCTTTCGGGAGAAATACGACGTAGAGGTTTACTTGGAACCTGGCGAGGCCGTCGCGCTCAACGCGGGCTTCCTGGTGTGCTCCGTAATGGATATAGTTGAAAACTCGGGCGTACATAACGCGATACTCGACGTCTCCGCCGCCTGCCATATGCCGGACGTACTAGAAATGCCTTACCGCCCGCCGCTTTTTAATAGTGGGCAGCCTGGGGAAAAGGCTTACACTTATCGCTTGGGCGGACCGACTTGCCTTGCCAGCGATATCGTAGGCGACTACTCCTTCGGCGCCCCCCTAAAAGCCGGGGATAGGCTTGTGTTTTCAGACATGGCCATATATACGATGGTAAAGAACAATACATTCAACGGCATGCCTTTACCGGCTATATACGCTGCGGAAAACGGCGCGCTCAAGCTTGTGAAGACTTTTAGGTATGAGGATTTCGAATCGAGGCTATAAAAACGCTACAGCCCGCATAGGCCAAACCTAGCGCCCAAGGGCCGCAGCACGTTCCTTCCCGCCGGGTTTGGAGCATATATCGACAACGAGTATACAATTATGCTAAAATTTGCACATGACAAACGAAACGCCGAAAGAACCCGAATTAATTCCCTCCGACTTATACCCCTGGCAGCAAGACTGTCTCGGCGTTTGGTTCAGGCATAACTGTCGCGGCGTTGTAAGTGCTGTGACAGGCAGCGGAAAGACCAAGCTGGCCGTTCACGCGGCCAAGCTTTTGCAAGCGAAACTGCTAGATAGTGGCAAGCGGCTGAAAATATGCATCGTAGTGCCCAAGACGTTTTTGCTTAAGCATTGGCGGGAAGCGTTCCTGCGCGAGGGCGTCGCGGTCCGGAATGATACCGGCGTGTATTGCGGCTCACACAAGGACAATCCTTCCCGCTCTGTTATGATTTATCTGCTTAATTCCGCCCGGTATACCCTCGCGCGGCGCGTGCTTGCAGATATTCGCGCGGGCTGGAACGTGCTGCTTATCGTTGACGAATGCCATCATCTCTCAGGCGAAAAGAATCGAAAAATACTCGAATTTTTTCCAAAGCTCGAACAGGATGCCGAACGGTTTCACGCGCTGGCGCTTTCGGCCACTGTGGGCAGCCTAGAGGACGACGGTTTATTTTGCGATGTTCTCGGCGGCGTTATCTACCGCTACGGGCTTACAAAGGCGTTGCGAGACGGCGTCGTCGTCGGCTTTATGCTGTTGCCCGTAGGCATACGCTTTTCGCCGCGCGAGCAAGCGGAATACCAGGAGCTTAGTTTGCGGTTGAGCAAGGCGGCATACGAAGTAAAGAAACTGTATCCCATCCTTCGAAGCCTGAGCGGCGCGCCTTTTTTTTCGATGCTGGAATCGATCTCAAGGGAAACAAGCCGCGCAGGCGACGCGGCAAGAAGGACGCTGGGCCTCGCCCACTTGCGCCGCGAGAAGGTGCATGCCGCCGAAAACAGAATTCTGTGCGCCTATGAGCTCGTGCTGCGGATGCCTCCGGAGAGCAAGATTATACTCTTTGGAGAAAGAATCGCCAGCGCGAAGCGTATTTTTTCAGCGCTCGAAGGGGCGTTTCCGGGGCAGACGGCGCTGTATCATTCCGGCATGGGCCTGGAAGCAATGCGGGCGTCGCTGGCGCGCTATCAGGCCGGAGAGGCGCGTATACTAATCACATGCCGCGCCTTGGACGAGGGGCTGGATATCCCCGAAACGGACGTTGGTATTGTTGTGGCTTCCACGCGAACGGAGCGGCAGAGGGTACAGCGCCTTGGGCGGCTGCTGCGTAAAAGCGGCTCCCCGCTGCCCGCAAAGCTGTATTATCTCTATTTAGAGGGCGGCGATGAAGCCATTTATCTCGAACGGGATTTCCCGTTTCCTCTTATCTCTTTGTCATTTGAAAGAGTGGGCGAGGTACTTTTCCATAGCCCAGCGTATGATGCTATGGCTGAGGCGGCGTTCGCCCGTCTTGGCGGTATGGCGTTGACCCCGCCAATGCGGGCAGAGCTGCAAAAGCATATGGCGCTTTGCCTGCCAAGGGGCGATTTTGGCCTTTCGGAAGAGCTGTGCGCTCTTATGCGTGAGCAAGCCAAAAACCAGCAAGAGCGAAATTACTGGACGGCGGCGCTCCTGCTCGCGCGGGAGAACCGCTGATACGCCATGAATCGTCTTGATTTGCGCATGTAGAGTGTATATACTTGTTCCATTGGGAAATAACAGAATGCAGGAAGTATACGGAGGATTATCGTTTGAATTACGAAGAGCTGTTTGCAAGTGCGAAGACCATTGAAAAAGACATGTCCGAGTGTATGAAAACGCAGCAAAAACTGGCTAAAAGCATACTAAAGTCTATGGAAACAGGCGATTTGAAGAGCTGGCTGCGCGACGTTGCTTTGCTAAAGCGTGCGGGAGAGGAATATGCCGGTATCCTTGAACGCATGAAGGACGTTGCCGAAGGCTTCGACATGAGAGCCTATATCGAGAGCGGCGATTATTCAAATCAGCTTTTGGGCTGGTGCGAACAGTTCGGAATCGACGTTAAGGGCGATTTCCCCGCATATGAAATATTCCCGTACCGGGTCAGGATCGACGCGGAGAACCAGGACATATATGTAAACCGCAAAAAGTCGCAGTGTCTGCGTCCGCGTGTTTTCGCCCAGAATATTAAGGCCGCGCGGGAAAAGCTCATGAAAGCCTCTTTCAACGCCGCCGCCTTTGCGGAAGAGCTGGCCGACGCTTATGATACGGCGCTGATACGCCAGAGCGGCGGAAAAGCCTACTCAAAGGATGCGGACTGTTACCTGACGGGGATTTATCCCTACCTCGCGCCCATGAGCCGCCACCGCCGGGAGTACGATAAACAAAGCTACGCCTTTGACCTTGCGCGGCTGTACAGCTCAGGCGTGGAGCAGCTCAAGGATGGGCGAAGGCTCCAGTTCGGGCCGGCCCGTAACAACAGCAAGGCAATACGCATTTTGGACGAGCGCGGCGCGGAACAGTTTTTGGCGACGATCAGGTTCTACATTTAGAACAGGAGATGAAGCGATATGCATAACGCGGCCATACAGCGGCTTAAGATGGGACTGCCCCCCGGCGACGCCGCCATAGCGCGTTCGATTTCGGCGGGCGTCGGCTTTGTGTCGGACTTCCTTCGCGATATGTATCTTCCCTATATCGCTAAGGGCGGCTCCAAAATCAAGTTCATCACAGGGCGTGAGGGCAGCGGCAAAACGCACCTATTGGAGCTTATGCTGGCTGACGCCGCAGACGCCGGGTTCAAGATCGCCTCTTTTTCTGCCAAGAAGATATGGCTGAACGACTTCAAAGAGATATACTTCGAGATACTGCGCTCGGTGGATTTGATGGACTGCCTCGCCGGATGCCGGGACAGCATAATACGCGAGATGGGCTTCAGCCCCGAAGATATACCGCATGGCGGCACGTTCGCCGATTTTCTGGCGGCGAAAGATATGTTAGACGCCATCACGAAACGGGAAATACGCCAGATGCTCTCGGGAATGTTCTTGAAGAATCCGCTTATGGATCATAACTTTGCTTTCGCATGCAGCATGTTAACCGGATATCTGCTGGGTTATCCAACTTTGGAGGAGCCGAGCAAGGAATTGCTGCTGGGCTGGCTCTCCGGCAGCAAGGACGTGCGCTTGCCCGCCCTTCGGAAGCTAGGGCTCTCCCCCACGCGCATCACAAAATTCAACGCCCGTCACATGCTGCGCTCGCTTGCGCAGGCTGTACGCGCGGCAGGCTATAAGGGCCTGTTCATCGCTATAGACAACCTCGACATACTCATCAGTGACGACAGCCTAGAAGAGCTTCACTATACAAAAATGCGCAGGGAGGATACGTACGAGAGCCTGCGCCAGTTGATCGATGAGATCGACACGCTTGTGGGCGTCTTCTTCGCCTTCGCCTTCCGGCGGGAGTTAATCGACGACGATAGAAGAGGCCTCAAATCATATCAGGCGCTTTGGATGCGTATACAAAACGAGGTTTCCTCCAAGCGCTTCAACCGCTTCGCCGATATCATCGATCTTGACGCGCTGGCCAGGCAGGAATACGGCCCTACGATCGTCGCCGAAATGTCGCAGAAGTTGACTGATGCGCTGCGCGGCTTTGACAGCGGCGCGTCGCCTATAGGGGAAAGTAAGGCTAATGAATTGATCGAGCGTCTTCCGTTCTCAAGGACGGCTCTGCCCAAACAGGTAAACGCCGCAACAGTTGGCCGCTGGGAGGAAGCAAATGAATAACAACGATGCTAACATTGAAGCTAGGCATCTTATCGAGGCATTGCGTTCGGGTATTTCATCCCGAAGGGTGGGGCATTATTTTTCATCGGCAAGGCCGGAAATCATGACAAAACTAAGCGACGCGCTTGAGAGAACGCGCGATACCCGCGAGCCCGGCGGCGAGGTGATTCTGGGTAAGTATGGCGAGGGTAAAACGCACCTTCTGCATACGATTATGGATATTGCCCACCAGAACAACATGGTGGTAAGCTTCCTGTCGCTGAGCAAAGAGACGCCCTTGGACAAGCTGCATCTTATCTACCCCAAGCTGATCGCGGGAACCTATCTGCCCGGACGTCAGCAGCCGGGTTTGGCCGAACTATTTGAAGGGATGACGTCGGGCAGCCCCGTCGCATCCGAAATGCTAGCCTATAGCGCCAAACACCTGGTTTCTGACAAATTGTTCTTCCTGCTGCGCTCATATCTGGGTACGGAGGACATGGACGAAAAGTATATGCTGCTTGCGGATATGGAGGGCGATTTCATGGCAAATCCCCCTTTGAAGCAGATATACCGGCGTATTTTTACTGAAAAAGCCAGCTTCGAGCGAAATTTCAGCAAAACAAAGCACACCCGTGATTACTTCGCCTTCATGAGCCGCCTGTTTCTGCGCTTGGGCTATTGCGGCTGGGTGATTCTATTTGACGAGGCCGAGCTGATCGGCAGACTGGGAAAAAAGGCAAGGCTGAACGCCTACGCAAATATGGCGTTCTTCATGGCGTTGGAAAAGGACAGTCCGTTGGAGGCGGTTTACTCGCTGTTCGCAATGGCATCCTCCTACCGCGAGGATGTGATAGAGGGTAAGCACGAGCGCGAAAACCTTGCGGCGAGCTTACTCGAGCCACACGCGCGCGAAAGCGCTAATCGCGCCTTAGAGCGTATCGCCTCCGCCCCGCAGCTCGAACCGCTGACGAGGGAAGAAATTCGTGAGGTTACCAACAGCATTCAACAGCTGCACGCCAAAGCATACGGCTGGGAGCCGCCTGTTGACGCGGCGCGGTTGCCCGACGAGCGCGGCTATCTTTTGCGCACACGTATCCGGAGCGTAGTCGAACAGCTGGATCAACTCTATCAGTACGGCAGCGCCGGGGATATGACGGTTTCAGATTTAAATGATGTGAGTTTCGACGAGGATACGCTTTCGCTGGACGGCTTGGTGGAGTAGCGAGCATCTTTCCGAGGAGAAGGAGCGCGGAGCCTTCGAGGCGCTGAACCGGTTCTTGGGGGACGGCGAAGAGCAAGGCGGCGGTGGCGGGAAGGGCGCGGGTGGAGGCGATAAGGATGGGGAGTGAGGGAAAAAAGCTTATTGCTCACTCTCGTATTCGTATTCGGAAACATAATATCCAAATAGTGATTCTTTATATGGCTTTAGCAACACTTTAAAAACGCCGGTGAGATAATCGTCTTCAATTTCACCGTTATCATTTCCTATTACATCGAACGATGCCGCAATATTTCCTCATTGCCAAGATAATAATCTGCTCGTCCCTCTGCATAAAACGCATAATAGAAGACGGTACTACAAAACAATTCCCTATCATCGGCATTAAAAATCAGGTTTCCTGCTTATCGATATTGAGTTTCAATTCGCGGGCAAACGACTCGCTTGTTTGAATTCCGCGCTCGGTAAGCGCGTAAATCGCCGCGCCCACCACGCCCATATTCCGGCGCTGCTCGGAAAATATCAGCGTAAGGTCGTCCGCGGGCAAGGGATGCCGCGTGTGCGCCTTTACCTGCCGAAGAAGCTCCTCCTTCGGGAATCCCGGCATGTCCACAACGCCGCCGCCGATAATAATACAGTCCGGATCCATGATATTCGCCTGCGTCGCTATAGGCAGAGCGCATGCCTCCACAAACTCCAGCAGCGGCGCTTCGGCCCCATGCTTTAAAAAGACGTCGCCTATAAACGTTTCAGGGAAATACTTTTCCTGGAGCTGTTTTAGCGCGCGCCCGGAAGCGTAGCATTCCGTACAAGCCCTTTTTCCGCAAGTACAGAATTCTTTCCCTTTATAATAGGGAATATGTCCGATCTCGTTAGCCACGCCATGCTTGCCCATCAAAAACTGACCGTATATATATATCGCGCCGCCAAACCCCGTACCGATATAGCATGCCACGACAATCTCTTCATCGTACAAATCTTGCATGAACATATCGTACGCCAAGAGATTGTTGACGTCCTTATTCAAAAGTACCGGAATATCAAGATATTGCTCCAGGCCGTCCACGATATTCAGGTTGTCCAGCACATGCCTTGAATCCGGCCCGATTATATTTGGGACGGAATACACCATCTTGCGCTGCCTATCTACCGTCGCCGGCAGCCCGACCGATACGCACAAGCTATTGGCTATTCCAGTTTTTCGGACATATGCTTTTACCGCATCTGCAATCGCTTCAAGCGGCCGCGCTGCGCTTCCGATAAAGCTGCTGGGAATAACGTCCGCCTTTTGCACGGTACCGTCAACGCCCACAGCCCCAATGCGGAAATGCGTCCCACCTATATCGATGCCTATAACATGCCCCGTATACATGCTCACCCGATCTGCTCGATTATATCGCGTTCCATGATATCCCAAGCTTTCGCCAAATCCGGATCGTTGCCGAACAGGCCGCTTCCGCCCAGGACAAAAACCTCCGCGCCCGCGTCGTACAGCTTCTTATAGGTTCCCTTATTGCACGAGCCGTCCACCTGTATTTCGTACGTATAGCCTTTTTCTTCTTTTAAACGTTTTGCGAGCGTCATTTTATCCAGCGATTCTTCTACGAAGCGCTGTCCTGCATAGCCCGGATCCACCGTCATAAATGTTATAATGTCCAGCAAGTGTATATACGGGAAGATGATATCGAGCGGCGCGGCCGGGTTTATATACATCCCCGCCAGCTTCCCGGCGTTTTTAACTTGATCGATCAAACGAAACGCGCGCGGCTGGATCACGTACGGATCCATGCTCACACAACCCGCCCCGGAATCCAGGCAAAGTTTGACGAGATCGGTATCCGTATTGTCCACCATCAGATGCGCGTCCATCGGCACATCCGTTATTTTAGCAAGCTGTTGCATAAATACGGGCGCGAGGCACATATTGCGCACATAATGCCAGTCGATAATATCCACATGCAGGTAATCCGCCCGATTCAATACCTTCATCTGCTCCTGAACATTCATCATGTCCATACACATCAGCGATGGTGATAATTTAACTTTCATGTCCGTTTACTCCAAAATGATATATCTAAGAATGCAACGCATATTTCACATTCTTGTAGGGGCAGAGCTTGTCTCTTGATTAGGGCAAACACAAGGTTTGCCCCTACGGCTGCGTCTCCTTCAGTCAGGATTTCTTTTTGCGCAGGAAAAGCGTATCCATGGTAACGGCCGCTATAATAAGAATGCCCATCACCACCTGCTGGTAGAATGTATCCACGCGCATCATGTTAAGGCCGTTATTGATTAGGCCAATGATGAGCCCGCCAACTACTACGCTCCATACCTTGCCTTTTCCGCCAAAGAAGCTCGTACCGCCAATGACGGCCGCCGCGATGGCAAAGGTTTCATAGCTAGAACCGGCCAGCGGTTCCGCCGCGCCCGTCTTCGCCGTTATGATGAGCCCGCCGATCCCCGAGCAAATACCCGATATGACGAATACGATCAGCCGGTGAAGGTTTATGTTGATGCCCGAAAACCACGCCGCTTCAGGGTTCCCGCCAAACGCGTAAATATTGCGGCCCACCTTCATCTTTGTGGTAACAAACCACAGTATGGCGGCCAGCGCGAGAGCAATTACAACCGCCGTGGGCAGTAAGTTGCCTATGCGGAAGTTAACGACCTGCTTGAATTCCTGCGGAAATCCGGAGATCGAACGCGCGTTCGAGATGATCATAACTACGCCGCGGAAAATCCATTGCGTGCCAAGCGTTATGATAAACGCGTGCACCCGCGTCAGGTTCACAAGCGCCCCGTTAATAGCGCCCAGCAGTGCGCCGCCCAAAAGGCTGCCTGCGAGTATCGCGGCAAAAACGGGAACTCCGGCGTTCATCATCATACCCATCCAGATACCCGTGAGCGCCATGACGGATCCGATTGAAAGATCTATGCCTCCGATCAGTATGGCGAAGAACACGCCCAGACCTATGACGATCTTATCCGCGCTCTGATAAAGTATATTGATTATATTGTTTAGCGAAAGGAAGTTGCTTTCGGCCGGCGATATTATAGCTATCACGATAAACAGCAAAAAGAATATAAGCAGCGTACCGATCCGCTCCCACCAATAGTTAAAATTCTTTTTCTGTCCGATCAATTCCGTTTGTTTTGTATTGCTCATTTCCATATCCCCCCTGTAGTTTGGTATATGATGATTAATTTGATATTTTGTAGGGGCGGATGGAAATCCGCCCGCCGCTAGGGATCGGGACGATTACCATCGTCCCCTACATTGCTTTAATCATCGTTTACTTAGGTAGCGGCATGCATGATAAGCTCTTCCGTTGCGTCCTTGCCCTCTAGTATCGCTCTTATTTCACCCTCGTTGAAAACAACGATCCTGTCGCATACAGCCAAAAGCTCGGGCAGCTCGGACGATACCATCATAACGCCCTTGCCCTGTTCAACCAGTTCACGCATGATTTTATATATCTCGCTCTTTGCGCCCACATCGATACCGCGCGTCGGCTCGTCAAAAATCATTATTTTCGCGTCCGCCGCCAGCCATTTGCCGACGATGACCTTCTGCTGATTGCCGCCTGAAAGCTCCGTTATGTTTTGGTGGATGCTGGTCGCCTTTATGTTCAGCTGATCCTTATGCTTTTGCGCTTCCAGCTTCTCCGCGTTTTCATCGATCAGTCCGTATGCGCCTGACCATTTGGACGTACGCAGCGACTCTTCCATAGCGATGTTCTTCCAAATCTCGAAGTTGTCAAAAAAGCCAGTCTCGCGTCTCGACTCCGTTAAATAGGCGAGGCCCTTTTTCACGGCGTCGTATGTGTTCTTGATTTTCAGCTCCCGTCCTTCGAGGTAGACCTTGCCGCAATTCATCTTTTCCGCGCCAAATATCACGTTCATAAGCTCGGTGCGGCCCGATCCGACTAGCCCCGCAAACCCGAGCACTTCGTTCTTGCGCAGCTCGAAGCTTACGTTCTTTACCTTGCCGTCCGCCCGCGAAACATTTTCGACTTTGAACAGCACTTCTTCATGATCGGTGTTTTCGCAGCAGGTAGAATGATATTTGTCCTTCAGCTCGCGCCCCACCATCATGGTTATGATTTCTTCCTTGCCGGAAACGTCGCATAACATCTTGGTCGCAACATGAGCGCCGTCCTTCAATACCGTAATCCTATCGCCGATCTGCTTTATTTCATCCAGCTTGTGAGAAATATACACGATGCCAACTTTTTGCTTTTTAAGATTGCGTATAATTTCAAACAAGTTCTGTGTTTCATCCAATGTCAAGGAAGACGTCGGCTCGTCCATGATGAGCACCTTCGTATTCCACACCAACGCCTTCGCAATCTCAACCAATTGCTTTTCGGAAATCGGCAGGCCCTCCACCATGGTCATTGGGCTTCTGTTCAAGCCCACCAGCCGCATGATCTCCCGAGCCTTTTCCATCATATACTTTTTGTTGATTACGGGAATTCCCATCACTCTTTTTTCCGGCAGCCTGCCTACAAAGAGGTTTTCCATAATCGACAGCTCGTCTATCACGCTCAGCTCCTGGTAGATGATGCTGATACCGTGCTCCTGTGATATCTCGGGCGTCAAGTGTTTATATTGCCGGTCTTCGATATATATTTCGCCTTCGGTAGGCGAATAGATTCCCGATAGTATTTTCATCAGCGTGGATTTCCCCGCGCCGTTTTCACCCATAAGCACATGCACTTCGCCCGGATACACGTCGAGATTAATATCTTTAAGCGCCACGACGCCAGGAAATTGTTTGGTGATGATTTCCACCAGCTTTTCCATTAGCCTCTCCCCTCGCCTTTGCTTCGAATATACGTTACACCCCCCTACCGCGCGGGTAGGGGGGTGCGCTTTATACCGCGATTATGCGTTGTCCTTTGTAATAAGAATGGAGTCGACGTACTCCACCGCAAGCTCCGCATCGGCAGAACCTGCGTTTCCGTCTTTAACAGCCTGCAAAAGCTTTGCAAAAGCCGTCGCGCCCACTTGCTTGGGATCCTGCGCTACGGTAGCAGTAAGGCGGCCTTCTTTGATAGAGGCAACCGCATCGTCCACGCCGTCCGTACCCACAACGATGCAGACGTCCTGCAGGTTCGCGTTTTCAACGGCTTCCTGCACGCCCAGGGCCATCGTATCGTTCGCGCAATAGAACGCTTTGATTTCGGGGTACTGCTGGATGATGTTGGTGGCGACGTCGAGCGCCTTGTTCCTGTCCCAATCCGCCGGTTGGCTGTCTACGAGTTCAATGCCCGCCGCAGCCGTGAAAGCCTCCGTCGCGCCCTTGACTCTGGCTTCGCCGCTGGCCGCGCCAGCTTTGCCTTCGATAATAGCAACTTGGCCCTCGCCGATCTGCTCGACTATGAAATCCGCGCCTTTTTTGCCTACGGCCACATTATCAGTCGCCGCATATCCCGCAACATACGCGCCGGCAGAGGCCAGTTCGGCCGCGTCGATCGCTTCGTCGATATTGTATACGGGGATGCCCTTTTGATTCGCCGCCACAACGCCTTCGATGAGGTTCGTGCCGGAAATCGGCGCGATGCCCATTCCGTTGTAATCGCCGTTTACGGAAGCGATCATCTTGTCAAGCTGCGGGCCGAGCTCGTCTTCGGAGTTCATAGCGTCAACGAATACTTTAACGCCGGCGGCAGCGGCAGCTTCTTCAATACCTTCCTTCATCGATACCCAGAACGGATTCGCCAGGGTCTTCAACAGGAAATACAGGCTGATATCCGAGTTTTCATCGGCAGGTTCTTCCGCCGGGGCTGTGGGGGCGTCCACTGCGGGTACTTCCGCAGTCGGAGCGGGAGTGGCCTCCGCCGCTGGAGCGCTCTTAGGGGCACAGCCTGCCAATACGCCCGTTACCATAACAAAAACGAGCGCCATTGCAATCAAAATCTTAGTTCTCTTCATGTCAATCCTCCTAGATGATATTGTTTACTCCCTTTTTGGGGGAATTCGTAAATCTATTGTCAATATTCGGAAACATCCGCTCCGCGTTCTATATCCGCTAGCATGTCCACCCTTTGCTGATGTCTTCCGCCCTCGTATTCCGTCTCTAAAAACGACTTCACGATCAGCTTTGCCATCTCTCCGCCCACAACTCGCGCGCCAAAGGCCAACATATTCGCGTCGTTGTGCGCGCGGCTCATCATTGCGGAATATGGTTCGCTGCAAGTAACGCAGCGAATGCCGTGAGTTTTATTCGCCGCCATACCTATCCCAACGCCCGTTCCACAGATAACTATTCCTTTTTGGCATTCGCCGCCTGCGACGGCTCGGGCGACTTTTTGTCCGTAGACGGGATAATGCGTGCGTTCCGGGCTATCCGCGCCGAAATCGCGAACCGCATATCCCAATTCGCCAAGGTACGCTATTATTTCACGCTTTGCTTCGATCGCCGTATGGTCGCATCCAATACCAATCAATCCCTGTACCGCCAAAATGCAACTCTCCTAATAACATAAATTGTATGAGGGTAATCGTTTACCCTATACGCAAACATAATAGCGTTTTTCGCTTTCGAAAACGATACTCCGCCAAATCATCCGCATATTTAATGATTTCTTATATAAATACAATATTTATTTATATCAGCGTTCGGGTAATCGTTTACTCCGAACGAATGTCATTATACAACTTGACTATGTATTTGTCAACCAAAGCTATCCCGCTTGGTGGTGTCCCGTTTTATTAGCTCTACGGGTAGAGTATATTCGCGTTGATCCAGTTTTTCGCCATTGAGTATTTTTAAGACGAGAGTGGCCGCGAGCTCGCCCATTTGTTCCATCGGCTGGCATACAGTAGAGATGGAGGGCGTATTGTACTGCGCATGGGATATTCCGTCAAACCCCATTACCTTTACGGCGCGGGGAACGCTGATACCGCGCTGCGTCAACGCCTTTATTACGCTCATAGCGCCGATATCCGTATAGCAGAATATGCCGTCAAAGTTAAGCCCTTCCCTATCTAGCAGCTCCTGCGCCACTTTATATACGCCTTTGTAGGTCATGCTATCCGAATAAACAAAACGCGGCTCCAAGCCGTTTTGCTTTAGCTCCGCCATAACGCCCTCCATCCGGTTGACCTTGGAAGATATGTCGCGCGTATCCATAATGCAAACTATGCGCCTGCATCCCGATTCCAGCAGCTCGCGTATGGCCAGCCTTCCGCCTTCATAGTTGTTGGACTGTACTAGTATCGGTGAGAAGCTCTTATCCATAAACGTCGGCGTGCGGTCGACGTATACCGTAGGAATCTCGGCGTTCATCTCTCCCCTATATAGCTGCTCGCAGCATACAAAAATGATACCGCTTATATTTTGAGAACGCAGCATTTTCATATGCCGCTCTTCCAGCTCCCTGTTTTCGTTCGTATTGCAAATAAAGGCGGAATAATCGCTCTTGAAAAGCGCCATCTGCGCCGCAAGCGTGATCGTAGAGAAATATTCGTTCGTAATATCCGGGACTATGATGCCGATAGTCGGCTGCTGATTCGTTCTAAGGCCCTTCGCGATCATGTTAGGCACATATCTGTACTCCTTGATCGCCCTTAGCACCGTTTTCTCCGTCTCCGGGGAGTACTTCCCCTTTTTGTTGATGACCCTGGAAATCGTCGCTACGGAAAACCCTGTAATCTCTGAGAGCTTTTTTATCGATACTCTTCCGTCTGTCATAACGCTCAACCCCCGATTTGTACCGTTATTCCCTCGTTTGCGAAATAATCCCTCATTTTCCCAAGCTTCTCTTTCGGCATGGACGGCACGCCGTCATAAGCATACGCAAGCCCGTGGCTGCGGTATTTTTGCTGGCCTAGCTGATGAAACGGCAGCAGATGCGCGTTCAGTACCCCAGAATTTTTCAAAAGCGCCGTATACTCCGGCCACAAATCCTCTCCGTCGTTGAATCCGGGGATAACCGGGATACGCGCCACGATATTCGTTCCCTCGCGTACCGCCATTTTCAGGTTCTCGATAATCAACTCGTTGCTCACGCCCGTTTTTGCCGCGTGCGCCGCACTGTGCGGGTGCTTTATATCAAAATAGAGCAAATCGATATAAGGAAGCGCTTCGGCAAACCGTTCGGAGTGGCCTGCGGTTTCCAGCGTAATATGGAGGCCTTCGCCCTTCGCCGCTTTCAAAAATTCCACGACGAAGCCGTGCTGCATAAGCGGTTCGCCGCCCGATAGCGTTATTCCTCCGCCCGACGCGTCAAAATAGTGTCTATCCCGAAGAACAACATTCAGCAGCTCGCCTGACGTGTACTTCGTACCCTCCGAGCTTAGCGCGTGCGCGGGGCAACCGTCTTGGCAGCTTAGACACGCCGTACAGCGTCTCCTATCGATTGTAACGACGCCGTTTTCGCAAGCTACGCCGCCGTTCGGGCAAGCTTTAACGCACGCTCCGCAGCCGATACATTTCGTTTTATCGTACTGTACGCCCACTCCCGGATATTGCGACTCCGGGTTCGCGCACCACGCGCATTTAAGCTCGCAGCCCTTCAAGAATACGGTTGTACGAATGCCCGGCCCGTCGTGTAGGGAGAATCGCTGGATATTGAATACGATCCCGCTTTTCATCTAAGCCAGCACGTGCTCCGTGCGCTGTATTATGTCGTCCTGGGTTTCTGTGGAGAGTACGTTGAAAAACGCGCTGTACCCCGCCACGCGTACGATGAGGTCGCGGTGCTTTTCAGGATGCGCCTGCGCGTCCAATAGCGTCTCCCTCGAAACGACGTTATACTGCACATGAAACCCTTTCAACACGTCGAAATACGTGCGCAGCATCAATATGAGCTTATCGACGTCGCGCTCTTCAATAAGCGCCTGCGGATTCAGCTTTTGATTCAGCAGCACCCCGCCCAAAAGGTCGTGGGTGGGCAGCTTGCCAAGCGAATTGAACACGGCCGTCGGCCCGTTTACATCTGCGCTGTGCGTAGGAGAACAGCCCTCCGCCAAAGGCTCCCACGCCCGCCTGCCGTCCGGCGTGGCGCAGAGCGTCTTGCCTTGCGGCACATTCGCGGAAATGGAGGACGTCCCCGCGTAATACTTCCCGCCAATCGGCCCGCGCCCATAGCGCGTATTGCGATAATTCGCTATCTCGTCTATATATACCTGGTAGGCCTTCGCCGTTATCGAGTCCACTTCGTCGATATCGTTGCCGTATTTCGGGGCGTCGTACAAAAGCATTGCCTGTACGCGCGCGCCCTCAGGCCCGGCAAAATCGTTCATCAGTGCGCTCCAAAGCTCCGCGGGCAAAAGCTTCTTTTCGTCGAACACCAGCTTCTTTATTGCCATCAGCGAATCGCCCAAGTTGGCTATGCCTACCTGCAACGGGCCGATGTTGTCGTAAATCGCGCCGCCCTCTTTTAAAGTCTTGCCCCGGGTGATGCAATCGTCCACCAGCGCCGAGCATAGGAGATCCGGAACTTCTTCCTCCAGCGCGAGGTCGGCACAATTATCCAATATAACGCTGTAGCGCGTAAAATGGCGGCATACGCTTTCCCACGCTTGCCAAACTTCTTCGAAGCTCTTCATATCGGGGAAGTACGCGTCCGTATCGTAGACCTTTTCGCCGGAGGTTACGTCTACGCCCTTGTTTAGTGCGGTCATCAATATGCGCGGAAAGTTCAAGAAGTTCATGCCCGACGTGCGGTAGCCGTATTTGCCGGGAATGGAAACCTCTATACAGCCTATGGAGCTGTAGTTCATGGCGTCCTCCTTGGAGACGCCCCATTTCATGAACGAATCGATGATAGTCTCGTCGTTGTTGAAGGACGGCATGCCAAAACCCAGCTTGATAAGCTGTATGCATTCTTTCATAAATTCGTTTGATATGCCCCTATGGTATCGCACCGAAAGGTTGGGCTGCGTAAGCTTTAGCTGCGCCACGCTCTTGAGCACGAGAAAGGACAGCTCGTTTACGGCGTCGCTTCCATCCACCAATTGCCCACCGATACAGGCATTTTGGTAGAGAGGGCTGCCCGCCGAAAATTTGGTATGCGAGTCGCTCCGGATTTTATTTATGGAAAACGTCTTCAGCCAGAAGTTTTGCAAAAGCTCTAGCGCACCGTCCTCGGTCAGCTTGCCGCTTTCAATATCCGCCTTATAGTACGGGTATAAAAACTGGTCAATCCTGCCGTACGAAAGCGAATGCCCGTTCGATTCGATTTGCAGTACGCAATGTATAAACCACGCGCTTTGAAGCGCCTCGTGGAAGCTGCGCGCCGGTTTCGCCGGTACGTTCACGCAAATATCCGCTATTTCAAGCAATTCGCGCCTGCGCTCGTCATCCGTCTCTTTCGCGGCCATATCCGCCGCCAATTCGGCAAACCGCCCCGCGTACGCCAAGCACGCGTCGATTGCTATAATCGTCGCCTCGTAATAGTATTGTTTCTTCATTTGGGCAAAATAGCTCATGTCAACCTGCTTTTTCAGCTCTTCCGCCTTATCGCGGAAGTATAGCAAGCCCTTTTTAAGCAGCTTTTCGTAGTTGACCGCGAGATGCGCGTCGCCCGCGGTAATATTGCCCTCGACTTTAATTATGCCGATATCGTAATATTTGCGCGCCATTTCCGGCATCAAGGCGAGGCCTTTATCCTTTAACGTAGCCCCCTCCCAAAACGGCGCGATCTCGCGGATCTTTTGCTTGTTTTCCTCCGTTATGGTAAAACGGTCGCCATCGCGCTTTTCCCAAGCGTCCAGCTCGTTTACTACCCAATCTATCGCGTATTCGGGAAATATGGGCGCGGCTCTATTCTTGCTCGCCTGATTGCCGGCGATAAGCCCGCCGTCCTCTATGTAAATCGACATGTTGCGCAAAATAGCGTCGAGCGCGATAGCCCGCCGCAGCATTGGCCGTTTGTCCCTATTCTCTTTATATGCCTTGGTTATGAGCATTGCGCGCTCCACGCACACTTCCGGCTGAATACTCATCATCTCTTCACGCATCGCCGTGATGCGTCCGTTTGGCCGTCCGAAATAATCCATAATACGCTCCCGCTTTAATATTTAAATTATATCAGCAACTCGCATGCGCCGATAATGCCTACGTCTTCGTTCAGCTCTGCGAATTTGATGTACACTTCTTGCCCTTTATAGTGGTTATAGCGGTCGAACGCAGCGCGTATGCGCCGCATGAGCGGGTCGCCAAAGTTCATTATCATGCCGCCGCCCAAAACATAGCAGTTCGTATTTACGCTCACAAAGAAATTATAGATGTATATGCCTAGATAATAGCCAATCCGATCCAACAGCTCCGTCGCGAGCGCGTCGCCGGACTGAAACGCCTGATTGATGTGCGCCGCGGTAAGTTTTTCGAGGTCGCCGCCAACCATCTCGGTAAGCACGGACGCCCGCCCGCCTTCAATCGCCTTAGCGGCGTGGCCGATAATCATACATCCTGAGGCATTTGACATGAAGCAGCCGCAGTTATCGCAGCCGCAAAGCATCCCATCATCCGGCGTAATGAGCATATGCCCTGATTCGCCCGCGCCGCCATAAGCGCCCCGATATATTTTCCCGTTTAATATAAATCCGCTGCCTATGCCCGTACTGACGGCCGTGTACAGCATATGGTCGAATCCGCGCCCCGCGCCGTATTTATGCTCGGCGATAGCGGCGATGTTCGCGTCGTTGTCCACAATAGTCCTGATATCCGGAAAATATTGGCTTAGACCGCCGCGCGCGTCGAATCCACGCAGGTTTGACATACTGCCGCTCATCACTATTACGCCTTCATTATCCACATACGAGGGAAACCCCAACGCCATGCCGATCAGGTCTTCACGGGAAAATGCTTGGGCGCGAAGTATGCCGTCTATATCCGCTGCCAGCGTCTGTAAAAAATCCGCGGGACTCGCGTTTATGTTCGTCGCGGTTTTATAGCGGTAAACGATTACCCCATCTTCATTAATAATACCATATGCGATTTTCGTACCGCCAATATCGATTCCGAGCCTATACTTCATTGTCCGCCTCGTAATAATCAGATAGAATATATCATATTATTTGAGTGCATTATAGTGCTTATCATCTACATTGTCAAGCGAGTCCCAATTGTTAAACGTTTACCCGGTTTGATCTGCTATTGTTTAGAAATACGCTAAGGCACGGCTGCGGTCGCAGCTATTCTTTTCTGCGCTAGTAACAAGGCATTTAAAAGAACCGGATTAGCCGCAAATAGTCAGTAAACGTATTTATGCTCGAATGTAAAACCATCGAATGCTTAATGCTTTTCGATTTCCAGACAACAAGGCCAAGCAACAGGGCCGCCAAAGGGTGTATTATCCAGAAGTTGATACCCGTTCCTACTGTTCCGTCTTCAATCCTTAAAAAACAAAGGAAGCGGGGCGAGGAATATTAAATCGTCACGCTTAGCGGCGTCGCCCTCCGCAAGCACCGTCGCCTTGCCCGCTATTTGCCCGCCCGCCAACTCCACAAGCTGCTCCATCGTATACAGCGAGTTCCCGGTTGAGACCACATCGTCCACTATCAGTACGCGCTTATCCGCGAGATACTCCATATCGTGGGAATCGAGATAAAGGCGCTGGACTCCCTTGGTCGTGATAGACTTTACGTCCAGCGCGACCGCCTTTTTCATATAAAGCTTCTCGCTTTTACGCGCCAAAATGTATTTTTTGCCCGATTGACGAGACATCTCGTACGCGAGAGGAATGCCCTTGGATTCCGCTGTCAGCAGCACGTCGAATTCGGGCGCGCGCTTCAAAAGCTCTTTTGCGCAGACAATTGTAAGCTCGACGTCCGAAAACATAACAAACGCCGCGATATCCAGTTTTTCGTTTACCGGACACAGCGGGAGCTCGCGCGTGAGCCCCGCAACGGCGAGGGTATAGGAATTAGGCATTGAAAGATGGCCTCCTTTGGGGAACACAAAACTTGTAGGGGCGGATGGCAATCCGCCCGTAGAATAGATCCAGTCGGTGTTTGCTTATTATTATTATTGTGTTGCGGGGCTTTGCCCCGCAACACAATTTGGTACATCAATGATAATCTAGCTGAACAGCGGGAAGATGAACAGCTTGACGAGGAACAACACGCCCAGCGCCCACATCAGCGCGCCCGGCTCCTTAGCCTTGCCCTGAATCGCGCGCACCAACAAGTACATGAGCACGCCCCACATGATACCGGACGAGATAGAATAGCCAACTACCATAAAGATTATCGCGAATATACCTGGAATGATAGCCTCGGCGGCCTTCCAGTCGAACTCGCGCATGGGCTCGCACATCATAACGCCGACCATGACCAGCGCTGGAGCCGTGGCAAAACCCGGAATCGCTTGGAAAATCGGGAAGAAGGGAATCGCCAGAAGGAACAGCGCCCCAGTGACAACGGAGGTCAGCCCCGTGCGGCCGCCCGCCTCGACACCCGCACTGCTCTCTACGAACGTGGTAACGGTGGAGGTGCCCAAAATCGCTCCGCAGGTGGTCGCTATGGCGTCGGATGTAAACGCCTTGCCCACGCCCGGGAAATTGCCGCTGTCGTCCATGAGCTTGGCCTTCGTCGCGACTCCCGCGAACGTGCCCAGCGTGTCGAAGATGTCAACATAGAGGAATGTAAGCGTCACCATGATGAATTGGCCGATATTCGCGGCGCTGGAGAACGCGTCCTGCAGCCCCTGGAAGCACAGGCCGAACGTCGGCGCCAGGCTCGGAATGTTGCCGACGACGCCGGAGGGGAACAGCGAAAACGCTTCGGCTTCGATATTAACTACATACCAGCCGGCAAGCTGCGCAAGCATGCCAAGCGCCCACGTGATAAGAATGCCGAGGAGCAGCGAGCCTCTGACCTTCTTCACCCACAGGAGGATCGTGATGGCAATGCCGATTATCGCGAGCAGTACACCCGGCTGAGTCAGATTGGGGTTGGTGGTTACCAGCGTCGCCGCGTCGCCGACAATTATCGAGGCGTTCTGAAACCCTATGAACATAATGAAAAGCCCTATACCTGCGGATATCGCTAGGCGAAGCTGTTTAGGAATAACAAATAATAGCTTTGTACGTATATTGGTTACGCTGAGGATGATAAAAATTAGCCCTTCCACCAATACGGCCGCCAGCGCGAACGAAGGCATGAAGCCCATCGTGAGCACGACCGTGTAAGTAAAGAACGCGTTTAGCCCCATACCCGGCGCCTGAGCAAAAGGTAAGCCCGCCCAAAGGCCCATCAAAATTGTACCGATAACACTGGCTAGGGCCGTAGCCATGAATACCGCGCCTGCTTCGAGCCCGGATGCGCCCAGGATGTTCATGTTCACCGGCAAGATGTACGCCATGGTGACAAAGGTCGTAATTCCGGCCAAAATTTCCGTTTTGACCGTCGTACCCCGCTGGGTAAGCTTGAAAAACTTGTCCATAAACTCTCACTCCCACAACAAAATATGATTGCTAAGAGCCGCGTTTGCGGCCCGAATCATGAACGCCCCCCGCGTTCCACCTAACGATTATAAGTAAATAACTCTTAAAAGTCCAGCCGTTAGTCGGATTTTGTGGAAAAAAGCGGATAGCGCGGCGCAGCGCGTCAATCTGAAAGGATTGCACTATCGCGGGAGCAGAGAAGCGGCAAGGCCGATAACCGCCAAAACAAGCCGTTACGCCTAACCAAGCGGATTGGACAGACCACCTTCAGGGTGAATGTCCATTTTAGCGAAACGAGCAAGGAAAGACCACAGCCGGAAAGAGTTAAGCATGAACACGAAAAAGACCATCCTGTTCCCCGCTTTCGTCAGCTTCATTGTTCTTTATATCGCTTTGCAATATTGGCATGCTTTACACCAAAGACCGCGCAGACAACACCGATAAGTCCAAAAACAGCCATAGCGAGCCACGGGTATTTTACCAAATCAAGCGGCGTAAATATAGAAACTGCAAACAGCACAGCGACAGCAATACCAGCGATTGCACCATTGAGGTATGTGTTTCGTAAAATTTTGAAATACGCCGCCAAATCCTCTGTGTCCGTATGCAATTCAAACGGTTTTCCGTCATTCTTCTTTTCCACAATGAATAGTTCCTTATTATAGGTTCCCGGCGAAGTTGCGACCTTTCCCGCTCCCGCCGTCCAAGGACGAAACCGCGCCTTGCCAACAGACCAGTTGAGATTGATGTTTTTTGTAAAAACGTGATACCCTAACCCCTCTAAAAATTTCTTGTAGTCTTTGTGCTTTGAGTAAGACTTTTCACCCACAAATTCAACGCAATACTGGTATTCATCGGGGGCGCATTGTTCAAATTTATAGGTCAGTTTCCCACAACGGACAAGGCGAAACCCACGCGCCGCCATTTCATTGAGCCACTTTTCTTGTTTTTCCGTAAAGTCAAAAAAGTATCGAACAGCTATTTTTTTCATGTGTTGCCACCCCCTAAAATTCTTTCCGCTAATAACGATATCTCAGCGAGCCGCCTTTGTTCATCAGCGGCAATTTGTTTGCCGAGTTGCGTAATGATGTAGTCTTTTTTTACATCATTCTTGTTATCGCCAATCGGTTCAATCCACCTTTTTTTTTGCAAGGTACTGATTGCCCCGTACAGCGTACCCGCGCCCAGCGCGACACGGCCGCCAGTTTCATTCTCGATAAACTGCATAATGCCGTAACCGTGCATAGGGCTACAAGTTGCCAAGAGAACAAGAAATGTTGTTTCGGTCAACGCGCCGCCTTTGATATTGTCACGCAAGTTACATCACCTCGATTATTACGTTTACTGTAATTAAAGCATACCGCTAAACGTAATACCCTGTCAATGGTTTTTTGCTCACAACAACGTAAACCGCGACAGTCTGATGTAGACAAGTAACGGCTTTTAATCGCCCACAAATGACGTATTTTGCGCCCCTGTTTGCAAACTTTTAGGGAAAGATGCGCAGAAAGCGTACGAAACCGATTTGCGCGTTTCTCGCGAGGGGCTTCCACTAAACAAGGAAGCCTTCTACGAAAATGATCGTATAATTA